>PR_CR_10_Liq_1_inCRDRAFT_1001290_pt1 | contig 14266 bp, 10 predicted proteins | sample PRCRCaboRojoPR_3_FD_10241 | JGI IMG/M metagenome (IMG submission 10241)
GCCATTAAAGTGCATACCGTGCCGGGTGAAGAAGTTATCTGCCACGCTCTCTCTCACATCTACAATTATGAAGGAGGCGGAGTGGCTTTTAACAGCGGCTGCCAGGTACGGCTCACCCATGGGCCCAAAGGACTCATGACGGCTGCTGAGGTGGAAGCTTTGGTGCAAAACCCAAACGATATTCATGCGGCTCCCAGCCGTTTAGTGGTAGCTGAAAACACTACCAACAAGGGCGGTGGCGCTTGCTACGAATTGGAAGACTTAAGAGCCATCCGGGAGGTCTGTGACCACCACGGTCTGAGTTTTCACCTTGACGGTGCCCGCCTCTGGAATGCCTTGGTGGCTAAAAATCAAGAGCCTCAAGACTATGGCGCCATCTTCCACTCCATTTCCATTTGCCTGAGCAAAGGTTTAGGCTGCCCGGTGGGCTCGCTCCTTTTAGGTTCGCAAGAATTTATCACCAAAGCAAGGAGAATACGCAAGCGTATGGGCGGTGGCATGCGGCAAGCGGGATACCTAGCTGCGGCTGGCATTTATGCGCTTGACCATCACATTGAACGCCTGGCCGAAGACCACCAAAAGGCACAAAGCCTTAAAGAAGCGCTGGAACACTGCGCCTGGGTAGACCGGGTAGAGCCGGTTGAAACCAACATTGTTATTTTTTACCTCAAAGAAGGGAAATCCGCGGAAGCGTTTAGCAAAATGTTGGCCAAACACCATATTTTACACACCGCAATGGGCCAAGGCAAATTGCGCTTTGTGCCGCACTTAGACGTAAGTTCAGAACAAATTGCGGCCGTGTGCCAGGTTTTGCAGAACATGACCTAAGTCACACAAGACCAAAAGCTGATTTTTCTCATAGTCTAAGGAACAGACTCCTTGTAGTTTTAACTCGAATTTAAAACACAGGGCCATGAGACAAGTAGTGATTTTAGGAGCCGGTACCGCAGGTACTTTAATGGCCAACCACCTTACCAAAAGTCTACCCCAAAATGAGTACGCGGTCACCATTGTAGATCAGCGTAAAGAGCACCACTATCAGCCGGGCTACCTGTTTATTCCTTTTGGCATTTACAGCAAAGAAGATGTGCTTAAACCCATTGAAAAATTCATCCCTGGCAAGGCGCAGTATGTTCAAGAAAGTATAGATCGGGTTAAACCCGATGAGGACCAGGTAGTGTTGGCCAACGGTGAAGTTTTACCCTATGATTTACTCATAATTGCCACCGGTACCGATATTGCTCCGCAGGAAATTGAGGGCATGGACGGCCCNTATTGGCGCAAAAATATTTTTGACTTCTACACGCTGGAAGGNGCTTTGGCTTTGCATGAAAAAATTAAAGATTTTAAAGAAGGCCACCTGGTANTACACATTGCTGAAATGCCCATAAAATGNCCGGTGGCTCCGNTGGAATTTGCCTTTTTNGCCGATGCCTATTTTAGAGAAAAGGGCCTTCGTGAAAACATAGAGATTACCTACGTAACCCCCATGGACGGTGCCTTTACCAAGCCCGTGGCCACCGNTAAGTTGCAGCATCTCCTCNATGAAAAAGGAATTGAAGTAGTACCCAATTTCAGCATTATGGAGGTAAATGGTGAAGCCCAAAAAATAATTGATTATGAAGGCCGTGAAGTAAGCTACGATGTACTGGTAACCGTGCCTACCAACATGGGAGCCGATTACGTGGAACGCAGTGGTTTTGGCGATGAGCTCAACTTTGTACCCACCGATAAGGCCACCCTGCAAAGCAAGGTGAAGCCCAACATTTTTGTTATTGGTGACGCTACGGATGTGCCCGCCTCTAAAGCCGGTAGTGTAGCCCATTTTGAAGGCGAAATTTTGCTGGAAAACGTACAACGCTTTCTGGACAACAAACCCTTAAAAGCCGAATTTGACGGCCACGCCAACTGTTTTGTGGAAACGGGCCACGGCAAAGCTTTACTGATTGATTTCAACTACACCCATGAGCCCGTGCCCGGCACCTTTCCCATTCCAGGCTTGGGGCCCCTACGGCTACTTGAAGAGAGCCGCATGAATCACCTGGGTAAGCTGGCCTTTAAATGGATTTATTGGAATATGCTCATCACCGGAAAGCACATTCCTTTTGTAAGTTCTAAAATGAACACAGCCGGCAAAGAATACGCAGAAGTAACCGCTTAAATTTAAATATCATGGAAAAGCAAATAGCTGGTAAAAACATTACCGTAAACGAAGAAGGCTACCTCACCAACCTGAACGAGTGGGATAAAGACGTGGCTACCGAGATAGCCCAGGAAGAGGGCATCACACTTGAAGAGGCTCACTGGCCCGTTTTGGAATACCTTCAAAATCAGCATAAAAATGAAGTGGCCCTCACCATCCGTAAAGTGGGTAAAAGCGGGGTAATTGATATTAAGGGCTTTTACGCCTTATTCCCTGGTGGGCCTTTGAAAAAAGCGAGTAGAATAGCCGGCATACCCAAACCCGTAAGTTGCATTTAACCTTTAAATTTTAGCGCTATGAATCCCACTGAAGTTTTAAAACAAGACCTGCCCACCGCCAAAACCAAAGAGGGTAAGGTGAAGAAAATGATGCTAATACTTTCGAAAGCTACCATTGATAATGTATACGCCTGTATGATTTTAGCCAATGGCGCCCGCATGGAAGGCATTGAATCCGAAATATTTTTTACGTTTTTTGGATTAGAGGCTATCCAGAAAAAAAAGCTGGAACACTTAAGCATTGCCACGGTAGGTAACCCGGCTATGCACATCCCTACTATGTTGGGCGGTTTACCCGGTATGGAATCCTTTGCCACCAGCATGATGAAAAAAGAAATGGAAAAACTGGACATTCCACCGGTGGGTGAATTCCTTGAAATTCTGAGTGCCAGCGGAGCGCGCCTTTGGGCCTGTAAACTGGCCATGGACATGTTTCACATTAAAGAAGAAGACTTAATTGACGAGCTGGACGGGGTGCTTACGGTAGGGGATTTTTACGAAAGAGCCGCTGGTGAGAATACGCACTTGCTGTTTATTTGAGTGCTTATTATTCAATTTGTTAAAGGCCATTCCCTAAATGGGTTTGGCCTTTTTTTGGTGGGCTACTGATGGGTAAATAAAGACAGAATCATGCAGGTGTTTAGTCTTTGCAGGTTCACCATCCTATCTTTTTAGTGCATCTAGTAATTTACCAACTTTAGCCCTTGTTTTCTCTACTCTAGACCATTTTCTTTAAAAATATTGTGCCTAACGCCACTTTCCTACATTTTATTAGCTTATAACCACAGCAAAGATTTTGAAGGCATTAGCTGGTATTTATATCAGTATGCCATAGACTTAAGGGCCCTTACGCTTAACACCGAACTAAAAACAAAGGCAGAAAAACCTGTGGCTAAGGAAGCCGCTAAAGCCAATTTCATTTTATGGTAGATGAGAATGTGGCTATTTGGTATTTAAGACAGTAAGTTTGTCTGTGTCATTTTTTATTCTAACTTCACACTTTAATCTAAATCTTTAATTATGAAAACAACTGCCATGTTTATGGGGGGGGGTATAATCCTAGCCCTTATGAGCGGATGCTCAAAATCTGAAAACCAAAACGCTGCGTTAGAAAACCCACAAGAAAAAGCGGTGGAGGTCATGACCAAAATTCATGACCAATATGAGTCTCTAAATCTAGAGCAACTGAGTTCAACCTTACGTGAAAAAAACGAAGTTTTGGAACTTATATATGCTGGCAAGGCCAAAACCAACGCCCTGGGAGACGTGCCCTTGGGTGATGTATTTTACGTGCATGAAGGCTTATTGAATGCAAATAATGCCAACTTTTATGATCCTATAACCGGTGAGGAAGAAATTACTAGTACTTTTACGGTAGATGTGTACCAAGATTCCCAAAACGACTACTACATTGAAACCGCTGATTTCATCCCTTTTTACAATGATTTGCAAGCGGCCATTGATCTCAATATTGATGAAGCTGATGGAGAGGTGTTGATCATTGCCTACCTTGAGCTTATTAGTTTAAGCAATGCGGAGGCTACTTTTGTACTACACATAAACCCTGGCGTAGTGCAAGCACCTTGGTACACGCCACCTGGCTCACTGCCTGCTTATTCAAATGCAAGTGGGGGTGATGCTGCAGATTTACTGCGAGCTTACACTAATCAGGTTCATGGCTTTTTCAATAAATATCCTTGTCCACCAGGAACACAGCCTTATGCTAGCTCCAACTTATCCTATCACACATTTTCGAACAATAGTCCTTTATTAGGGAACCAATACACTTCATTTGTTTTACCTAATATTTGGCGCTCCAATACCAATACCAATATTGGCGATGATAATGACCAAACCAACAACAATCAAATTTGGTATTCTTGGTATGCTAAAATGGATAATTTGGTGAGTGTTGGCACACCTATCTTCCAATCTTACGGGAATCGCCATTTTTATAGAACTGACTATAAATCATACTCCCCAACTAATCAACCTCTAGGAATGAGTGCAACACCGCCAGAAAACTTTTATCATAGTGGACGCTTTTTCTATCCTATTTGCGGTTGCTTCTAAACCGTAAGAGCTATCTGACATGAAATTTTTTAAAATATGCTTACTTCTTTTGCTGGTTACTTGCGCTAGTGCGCAGGTAACCACTCTGGAGTATAACACAAATAGGTTCGGGACTGGTTCTTTTCCGAAAATTGTGGCCAGCAATAACCAATCTTTCTATATTCGGTACTTAGCTGAAATTGGTGGTCAAATTCATGTTACTTACAAAAAGATTTCAAAAAACGGTTTAAACACATTAAGCGACCATCTAATTGGTATACCTAGTTCATTTAATGATAGTGTTTCTCACCTATTCTTTGGAGGAAAGAATAAGGATTTTCCGAAATATTATGCATTTTATAATTCAAATGCATTGAGCTTTTTTAGATTGAGTGAAAGAAATGGAAGGATAATTGACACCTTATTTAAGCATACCTTCCCTAAATTTCTTCCGCTAAATGGCATCACCGCAGACTTTCATAAGGGAAAGCTGTACTGGTTTTATATTAACGAGATAACATCTTTTGGGTTGGGCGATACTTCACAAATAATGGTTTTTGACACCTTGGGTAATATCCTTAATAGCAGATATTACACATGGCAAGACCCTTCTAAATCTCAGTTACCCATTAGGCTGATGCAAATGCAAAAATATCCACCAAATGAAGATGTACTTTTGATGGCGGAAATGCTCTTTGGCGAAATGAATCTGTACCTTATCAATAGAAACAACCTAGATACTATAAGAACTATTAAACCGCCCTTTAGTTTCTTCTTTGATAGAGGATATGAAGGGCCTGAACCAACTGGTTTTACTGCGAATAATAATAGCTTCCAATATTCTGGCATTGTTGAGATGAGAGAAATCCAAGGTACTAGATTTGTTTATAATGAGCAAGCCTTTGTATACCGCGCCAATTGGCAAGGCGATTCTTTGGAACTGCGCAATTTTGGGAATCCTAACATAAATGAGCGCAGCTATGCCTATGAGTATAGTCCAGAAAACAATCAGTCCTTTATCAGCACCTCTACCCCGTGGAATGATTTTAGAATAAATGGAGCCGAAAATCGTGAAGTGGTTATTTACCGTTGGAATAATTTTGGGCAAGACAGTATTGTTCTATTTGGTCAAAGCAACCATGTAGCCACTGATATTTATGCCGATGACAATGGAGACCTTTTTGTGGTAGGCACTCGAAATAATTGGCAAAGCAATGACTCTAGCTATATCTGGCTGGCTAAAATTCCCAACTTTGCCCTTGAGTTAATGGAAGCGCGGCAAATGGAGCCGCGCCTTAGTTTATACCCCAACCCCGCCCAAGATTATTTGCAAATAGATAGCTGGCCTGAGGCCTGGCCCAATACTGTGGACTACACTATTATTGGCTTAGGAGGGCAAACAGTAAAAAGGGGTGTGATGACTCAAAAGGCGAAGCTTAATGTTAGCGGCATAGAGCCCAGTACTTACATTTTACAACTCACCTTTAAGGGCGCCCAGCACAATATTTTGTGGAATAAGCTTTAAGCTAAAACACAGCCAAAACAATACATTCACATAACCTAATAGTAATTATCATGAAAAACCTAAAGACACCTACTGACAAAAAACCTTTAAGTTTCAGTCGAATAAAACTCAACTTGCTGTTCTTTTTCTTTTCCTTAACAATTTATGCTCAACCCTACTCTACCCTACAAGGAACTTTAACAAAAGTGAACGGAGTTTGGGAAATGCAGGCCAACGGTGGTGCTGACCAAGTAGATACTTTAACAATTATTCTTAAAGCAATTGGTTCTAGTGAAGAGAGTATGTTAAATTATGTTACCGGTTTAGGCTTAACCCTTGAAGATACATCCGACACTGGTTGGGATTCGTTTTCAATACCTCCCAGTTCTTCTTTTAAGACAGTTTACGAGAGCCTTTTGAGTCAAAGTCATATATTGGAAATTAGCATAAACGTTTACCGGCAGTTATTATGGTCGCCTAATGATCCGCGTTACACCAGTAATCAACAATGGTATTTAGATAGAATAAAGGCGGATAAGGCCTGGGATATTACAAAGGGCTGCAATACCGTAACTATAGCCATAATAGATGGCGGCATAGACCTTAACCACATTGATATGGGTAGTGGTAGTGGATTTGACTTTATTGACAACGATAATGACCCTAGCCCTGTTATGAGCGATTCTCATGGCACTCACGTTACGGGAATAGCGGCTGCAAAAACTAATAATGGCTTAGGTATGGCGGGTATTGCAGGCGGGGATAACAGTCCAGGTGTTCAAATAGTGGCTTTGAAGGCAGGGCCTGATAACTCTGACCAAATTACCAAGGAGTTTGATGCAATAAAATATGCTCGTCAAAATGGTGCGGACATCATTAACATGAGTTTTGCCGGATACACACCCACATCAACTGCCGTTAGGAATGAAATAACAGCCGCCTATAACGCTGGCATTGTTTTGATAGCGGGTAGTGGTAAAGACGGAACCCAGGGAATACGGTATCCTGCCGCTGTAAAGGAAGTAATTGCGGTGGGCGGTACCACCCAACTTGATCAAAGACTCAGCACCTCAAATTATAGCGCAAATCAGCTTGCGCTTTCTGCTCCAGGTGAAGACATTCTAAGCACTGTACCTGGGAACGCTTATTCCCCCTCATCTGGCACTTCCATGTCCACGCCCATGGTTTCAGGTACAGCTGCTTTAATGAAGTGCGTGAACCCTTGTTTAAGTCCTTCGCAATTCAACGATATTTTTAGAGAAAGTATTAATAGGGTTGGTGGTTATAGTTATGGAAAAATCAACTCTTTTTCGCTACCGCCTTATGATGACATATCTGCACAATTAGGTCATGGCAGGCTAGATGCCGAAAAAGCGGTGGAAATAGCCAACGGAATGCAGTCTTCCAGTGTGGATTTATACATAAAAGATCGCTTTGAAGATTTCGGTTACCCCAACAGTTATGTTTGGGGCTGGTATTTTGACAATAGTCCTGACATTTGGTTGCGCAATAAAAGAGACCTGAATAATCGTTATGGTCACGAAAGCCCTAGCGAAACTCAAGGTAACGCCTATGTATATGTTATTGTGCGCAATAAAAGCTGTGCTGATTTTCCTGGCACCGGTAGTTCCAATAGCAAACTTCATCTTTATTGGTCTTTGGCTTCATCAGTTTCCAGTTGGCCGCAAAATTGGGATGGAACTAACCCAAGTATTGGCGATGAAATTGGCAACGGCTTTAATATACCGGCTATACCGGCAGGTGGCAATGTGGTAGTAGAGGTGCCTTGGGATTTTAGCAACACACCTATTGCAGCCGGCAATAACGTTTGTCTTTTAGCGCGTATAGAAAACGCTCCCGATGAGGGCATAACGGTTTACCCTAATGAACTACACCGCGATGTGTATGAAAACGGCAATATAGCCATGAAAAACCTTACGGTAGTTCTTAATAAAAAAGGAAGCTTTAGCGGCAGAGAAGTACCTCCTGGCGGTGCAGTTTTTGTTGGCAACCCTAATCAAGAGTTTTCAGGCGATTTTAATCTACGAATAAACGAAACGCCTTGGCTTAACGAAGAGGTAAACATATTTGAAGAGGCTGAGGTTTGTTTACAAATAGATCAGAATTTTTGGGATGTAGCTAATCAGTCACCTAATTTACAATTCAACGAGGTACATCTTATCAATGACAATACCTTGCGGTTTGAGTCTGTTAATGCATCCATTACTGGCTTGCGCCTTAACCCGGGGCAAAGAATTCAAACCTATTTAAGTACCAGCTTTTTAGCAGAATATGCCGAAAACGATACGGCCCGTTTTACCCTGCATCTGGGTCAATATGATGCTACCAATGATGATTTGTTAGGAGCTGTACACTATGATATTTTGAGAACGCCATTTGATGGCTTTGAAGCAGATGCCGGCCCCGACCAGGAAATTTATGATGATGAAAGCACAACGCTTGCAGCTAAAAGCATTAATAAGCCAGCTACCTACAACTGGTATAAGCAAGATAGTTTAGTGGCCTCTGGTAATACCCTGTTGGTGCAGCCAAATGAAAAAACTACCTATAATTTAGAGGTTATTTCAGACTCCAGTAATTTTAAGGATTATGATGAGGTAGAGGTAAATGTGAAACACCGTTGGATTACCTCTTTAAATCCAAACCCAGCTAGTAACCTAGTGGCCATTGGTTTAAATTTACCTAATAACATTCAAAGTGCTAGTGTTGAGATAAATGACTTTAATGGTGTAAATGTACTTAGTGCTCTTGTAGCTACCTCTTCTAACCAAGTCAGCATTGATATAACGACCTTGCCGCATGGCATTTACACCATAAGCGTGGTAGCTAATGGCACAGTAGCAGAAAGCCGTATTTTAGTAATTCAATAATAGCCAGCATGAAAAATCTAATTTTCACCGGTATTTTAAGTTTGGGGCTAGCCTTTCTGGGCCGTGGCCAAAGCACCCCCACCCTTTGCGATGCTCCCGATAGTATCAAAGCTTTATATCAAGATGATGCGGATTGGCTAGCCCTGCAAAAAACTTTAAACTCTGGCAGTACTTGGCAAGATAGTGCGGCTATAAACCCCGTTTTGTCTGATGTTATGATGGAATCTTTAATAGCAGTTTATAATGCTACTACCTTAAAGGCTAGAGATACTGTGGTTGATCTGCTTAAGATACATAGTCTGCCTAATCCATCTATGAAAAGAATAGTGGCTAGAGCGGAGGCGGGCGCAACTTGGTTAGATACTTTAATGAGAGGATATGTTACTACTGGAGATATAACTTTTGATTCAATTATAACCGCGTTTAATCTAGTTCCTGATCTACCAATCTATCCACCCATTGGAGGATATACTTATGTAGAATTAAAATCCGATAAAAATTGGAATGCCAAGCAAATAGCCCCAATACTAAACTCTGTAGATAGTCTTAGCCTTGCATTTCCCGCTGTCATTTATGGAGGACCAATAGGAACTATAGAAATAACCCAAAATTCTGATACCGCTTTAATCACTTACTCCCATGGTTGGAATATCCCCACCAGTTTTGGTTGCTATACGGGTTGCCCTTACCGCAGGTACTGGCAGTTTCAAGTAGATTTAAGCGATTGCAGTGTGCAATATCTGGGTAGCTACGGTGATGTGTTGCCGCAAAACTATTTTAGCTTTAAGGAAGAAGAGGTTAAACCTGTGCAGGTGTATCCAAATCCTTTCAATACCTCAATTAGTTTAGAGAATGTAGCCAATGGCACGGCCTTTTACTTATATGCTTACAACGGGCAATTGGTGCGAGAGGGTCTAATAGAACACCATAGAATTGCTAATCTTCAAGATTTACCTACCGGGGTTTACCTTTTAAAAGTTGGTGAGGGCCAACTGGCGCAGCAAGTAAGTTTGGTAAAGCAGTAGCTTTTAGTCAGTAGTCTTAAAGAAATCCCGCTCAGCCAGAGGCCCCGGGTCTACGCTAAGCTGCGCCCGGGGGACAGGGTGATTTTTGAAATGTAGGTACTCAAAACTGTTATCTCAATACTTCGTACTCAAATCTTAATACAGCCGTCTTTGTACTGAAGTCTATCCATACAAATCGATTCAAGCTACTGTAATTGCTTACTTTTGAGGCATGTTAAAAATGCTTTTATCCTTTTGGGCTCTAATTTTGAGCTTGATAGCTTTCGGGCAGCCTAACACCCAAGAATTCACCTTTAACCTCAACTCCAAATGCTGGTTGCGCAGCCACGCTTACGCGGAAACTATTACCGGCTTGGATACTCTAGATTATGGCTTTTTGGGGCTTTCGGCTTACACGCTGGATACAGTGCATGCGGTGCACTTGGAATATCGCGTGAAGCACAATAACCGCTGGCAAGAATGGCAGGCTATGCTTCCTCCGCATGAAGGTGCGCCTAAAAACCGCCAAAGTTTTGCGGCCGATCCCATTATGCAAAGCATAGAAGGTTTGGAAATCCGCGCCAGCGACACCTTGGAACAACCTTTAGTTGTACGCCTGTTTTGGGCCCCGGCCGAAAAAAAAAATCCAGAGCAAACCCTAAGTAAGCAAGAAGCTTCTGGTTGCAACTGCCCGCTGCCGCCTACCTGCAACCGCTCCTGCTGGTGCCCCAATAATCAATGTCCGCCTCCCGCGCAGTACACCCCTACCCAACCCACGCACTTAATTGTGCATCACTCGGCTGGCTTTACCAATTACAACGATTACAACTGGGTGGTTTCCTATTACTGGGATTTACACGTAAACACCAACGGCTGGGATGACATTGGTTACAACTGGCTGGTAGACCCTAACGGAGTAATTTATGAAGGCCGCGGCAGTGGTAACCGTGGGGCGCACTTCAGTTGTATGAATGAAGAAACCTTAGGGATTTGCCTTATTGGCAACTACGTGAGCAATCAACCCGCCCAAAATGGCTTAAGCGCCCTGGCCAATTTACTGGCCTATGAGAGTTGCCAAAACCAAATTGCCCCGGCTGATAGCAGCTTACACCAAAGCTCACAGCTGGTCTTGCAGCATGTAAGTGGCCATCTAGACGGCAATACCTCAACCCAAGGCTGCCCCAAAGGCACCCTTTGCCCGGGTCAGCAACTCTACCAAAAAATGGACAGCCTGGCTTTGGCGATAGCTCAAAAGCCTTGCTTATTGCACAATTCAGAGTTTAAGGCACCTCGCTTCAGCGTGTATCCCAATCCGGCTCAAAGCCAGGTAAGCATTCAAGCCCCGCCCGGTGCGGCCTACCGTTGGCAAATTTTTAATGCCGCTGGTCAGGTTTTGCAATCCGGGCGCTTCCGCGGAAGCGAAAACCGTTTAGACCTTAATTTGCCAAAGGGTGTTTACCTTTTGAAAATACAAAGCCCACGGCAAAATTTCAGCACTAAAATTTCCCTTCAATAATGACTAAAATCGGGTACACTTTAAGCCTCTGCCTCAGTCTGCTTTTTGCGCAAGCGCAAAATTTACAAGCTTACCAACTTTATGATAGCAGCGGGGTGGCTATTCGCTTTGATCAAATGGTGCAAGAAATGGCTGCAGCCGATGTTGTTCTCTTTGGGGAATTGCACAACAACCCCATTTGCCACTGGCTGCAAATTGAGCTCACCAAGGCTTTGCACGCGCAAGACAGTAGCTTAATACTGGGCGCGGAAATGTTGGAACGAGACAATCAAGAAGCGCTCAATTTGTATTTAGCCGATAGCATAGATCAAAAAGGTTTGGATACCCTGGCCCGCCTTTGGCCCAATTACCAAACCGACTATAAAATGCTGGTTGATTTTGCCAAAGACAGCGGCCTCACTTTTATAGCTACCAACATACCCAGGCGCTACGCCCGTAGGGTTTACAAGCAGGGCATGGAAAGTCTGGATAGCCTCAGCGAAGCAGAACTGGCATTTATAGCACCTTTGCCCATGCCTTTTGATGCCAGTTTACCCGGCTACCAGGCCATGCTGGAAATGATGGGTGGCCATGGCGGTGAAAATTTAGTGAAAGCACAAGCCATCAAAGACGCTACTATGGCCTACTCTATTGCTCAATCTCTAGAGCCCGGCCAAATGCTCTTGCACTTTAATGGCGATTACCATAGCAAGGATTTTGAAGGTATTAGCTGGTATTTAAACCAGTATGCCCCAGATTTAAAAGTGCTTACCCTTAGCACCGTACTAAAATCACAGGTAGAAAAACCTACGGCTGAAGAAGCGGTCAAAGCTGATTTTATTCTGGTGGTGGATGAGGATGTGACTACTTCATATTAGAAGTAGGTATTACGAACTCCCTAAAATTTTCACGGGTAATTATTTTGGTTTCGGGGTTATAAGCAAAAAGAAAAGCTTTGGGAAAACGCTCCGGATTTTTTTAGCCTTTTAGTCTGGGCAAGAAGCAAATTCATTGAAAGAATTTACTTTTGGACTGGAGCCTTTAAATAGGCTAATCACTAAATATACGTATAATCGGTGAACGTATTCACCAAATTTACACTTTTAACCTCTTGGCGAGTGTTTATTAAAACATTGCCGCCAATAAATCATTAGTGCCTACACCTTTAAAGTATTGATCTAAATCAAATTGATCCAGCACTTTTCGTATTTCTTTTTCTTCATGAGGCGTATCTGCCAAAGCTTCTTCAATAGCGGAAATATCCCGCACGTGAAAAAAGTCGCCCTGGATTTTCACCTCTTTAATGATGCCTTTTTTCACCTCCATGTTCATTTCAATAAGGCCGCCATCGGTTTTAACCCCTTGTTTAAAATTGTAATTGGGGGAGTAACCAAAATTCCACTGCCAGGTATCGTATTTTTCTTTTTTCAACTCCTCAATTTTGGCCAGGTCTTCTTGCGTAAACTCATACATTTTACAGTCCTCAAAAGTGCTGGTGATGTAGTCCATAATACGATCGGCAAATTCTTCTACACTAATTTTTTCATTTAAGTGGTCTTGAATATTGGTCACCCTTTTGGGGATGGACTTCACCGCGCGGTCTTTGTACTTGAGTGGGTTCACTTTCAGCGCCCCGCTGATATCGGGCATGTTTGAAGAAAAAAGCAAGGTGCCGTGGTGCATCACCTTATTTTTAAAAACGTGCTCAGCATTGCCGGAAAACTTTTTTCCACCAATTACAATGTCGTTACGGCCGCTAAACTCGGCATCTACCCCCATATTTTGCAGCACTTCAATAATGGGTTTGGTGTAGCGCTGAAAATCTACCATATCGTTTTCATCGTCACCGGTGCGGGTAAAGGTAAAATTGAGGTTGCCCATATCGTGATAAACGGCCCCGCCCCCACTGAGTCTGCGTACTACTTTAATGCCTTTTTCTTTTACGTAGTCCAGATTGATTTCAGCCAAGGTGTTTTGGTGTTTACCTACAATAATGGCGTTGTCATTTTGCCAGAGCATAAAGCAATCTTCTTGCAGGTGCTTAAAAATATACTCGTCTGTGGCTATGTTAAAATAGGGGTCGGTACTTCGGTGTTTGATGCAAAGCATTTGGTGAAAATTTATAATTCTGTAAAGGCTAAAACCTGCAAATTGTTTCTGGTGCAAAAGTAGCGGGCAATCTTTAAATACAAAGCTATAAAGGGCTTTTGGCGATAGTAATTATCTACCCTGTGCTTAAAAAACACTACCCTGCCCTAAAAGCACTCGGGGTACCCCTTTTTATAGAATGGAAATTTGAGTCCGTGATTATTTATCAGTAGTCCTTTTCATTAGCAATGTTTAATGCGTAAAACTTCGCCTTCCCCTGGAAGGGGTAGATGCTGTGCAGTGGCAGACGGGGTAGGTAATTGGTTTCGTAAAAAAGCGCAGGGTTAAAAAAGCTTCTTCAGCAATTACTTTCATAAAGCACTAACCCGCCCTAAAAGCACTCGGGGTACCCCTTAGAGCGGGAGTTGAGACCAAGGTGGCGCGGTTTAAAAAAACATCAAGGCCTCAGGCCTATACAGCTGACATCACAAAAACTACGGCATTCATCGTATTGATTGCCTTTCAGTTTATCCGGTACTTGAAAAAAATTTTAATTATGCGTTTCTGTTTACTGCTTTTACTTGGTCTCTCTACTGCTACACTCAGCGCCCAAAACTTTGAACGTTTCTACCGTTTGCACCAGCGGCCTAGCAGCACTACCATGAATATCCCTGAAGAGGCTAAATATGCTATTCCTGATGGACAAGGCAATTTTTTCATTGCGGGCATGGTACCCCAAACTACCGGTTGG
>PR_CR_10_Liq_1_inCRDRAFT_1001291_pt1 | contig 14256 bp, 12 predicted proteins | sample PRCRCaboRojoPR_3_FD_10241 | JGI IMG/M metagenome (IMG submission 10241)
AACTTTAATTATCACAGACAACCTGTGCTGAAACAACCACAAGGCAGCACTTGCAAACGTTGAAGGTTGTCTATAAAAGATGTGCTCGGGCATTGAACTAGCAGTGATATGTCATAACTGATCTGCTAAGCTCTTTTAAATGTGAAAATGAGCATTGTATGATTCAACGGAAATGTGATTCAGAAATTTAAGTGCACTTTTCAATTAGTAATTGTCTCTGAAGTTTATCTAGAAATTAAAAAATGTTCCAGTATTGTTCCAGTAGAAAAGAAAAAACCCTTGATAAAATTCTGATTATCAAGGGTTTGATCTGCTATCTTAGTGACCTCGGCAGGATTCAAACCTGCAACCTTCTGAGCCGTAATCAGATGCGCTATTCAGTTGCGCCACGAGGCCTTTTTTATTGGGGCTGCAAATATACACTATTTGCTTTTTAGTGACCAAGGCTAAACTAAAAAAATAGATAAGCCTTTGGTAAATTAGAGCTTAGCTAATTTCTGCACTGAGGCCTCGCTCTAAAAGAGCCGTACAACGGGGTTCTAAATCTTTATACGTGCCCGTTTTTACAGCACATTGGCCTTTGTAATGCACTAAAATACTGCACTGCTCGGCTTGCTCTAAACTGTGCTCGCAAATATCTATTAATGATTCAATCACCCAATCAAAGGTGTTTACATCATCATTGTACAAAATGATTTCACGCAATTGATCTTTCTCTGCCGTAGTGGCAATTTGCTCAAGGGTTTCCGTCTGTTCTTCAAGGTAAATCATCGTCATTTTTTCTTTTTCAGGCGTACGCGACTTTCACTGCCGTTCAGTAATCTTTCAATATTTTTTTGATGGGTAACCAGTACCACCAGTATGAGTAAAAAGCTAAAAGCAATCAATTGAGTTTCGCTTTCGCGGAAGCGAAACATTAGCCAAAGCGGAAAGGAGAAGGTAGCCAAAATACTACTTAAACTAACAATGCGAAAGGAGAAAAGGCTCACCATAAACACTGCCACGGCCAGTAGGGCTGCAGGGGGGTGCAAGGCTATAACCACCCCTAAAAGAGTGGCAATACCTTTACCGCCTCTAAACTGAGCTAAAACGGGAAAAATATGACCAGCCACAGCCGTAAGACCTAAGCCAATTTTAAGTGCAGTACTGGCATCGGGGTACAACCATATGGTAAGGAGTTGCACCGCTGCGTAACCTTTGAAGGCATCAACCAAGAGCACTAGGCTGCCGGCTTTGGAGCCAAAGCTTCTAAAGGTGTTGGTGGCACCTGCGTTACCGCTGCCATAATCTCTTAAATCTTTGCCATAACACCACTTACCCAGCCATACTGCGGTGGGGAGGCTGCCCAGCAAATAAGCAATGGAAAACAGAACCAATAGCATTTTGCAAAAGTAAAAAATTGAAACAAATCTTTGATTGAGACTTAGCTCAAACTCTGCTCTAAGGTGTTGTTATACAACTCCTTGTATTCGCTAACATCGCCCCAATCTACATCGTCAATACGAATGCTACCTTTAGTCACGTGGCCTACTAAATCAAATTCTACTCCATTTAACATCATGATGTCAATAAAAGCATCTTCATTTTCAGGGCTTACACTCACCACCACGCGGCTCTGACTTTCTCCAAAAAGGTAGGCGTCTCTGCGTATGGCGGCATCGGAAGTGATATCAAAGCCAAGATCTGTAGCCATACTTTTTTCCATTAACGCTACAAATAGGCCGCCCTCTGATACGTCATGGGCGGAGGCTAGCAAACCTTTGCGAATAAGCATGCGAACCTGGTCTTGTACGGCATACTCTTCCTCCAGACTAAAGAATGGCGCAGGAGAGGCCTCTACCTTATGCTCTGATACTAGGTACTGAGAAGAGGAAATGTCGTTGCGGTTTTCACCGATGAGGTAAATTAAATCGCCTTTGTTTTTAAAGCCTAAAGAGGTGATGTGCTTTTTACTTTCTATAATGCCTATCATACCAATGGTAGGGGTGGGGAAAACGGGCTCCGTTCTGTTTTTAAGCACAGTTTGGTTGTAAAAACTTACGTTGCCTCCGGTAACAGGCGTTTCAAATTTTTCGCAGGCCTTACCCATGCCTTTTATGGCATTTACAAATTGCCAGTACACCTCGGGGTTGTAGGGGTTACCAAAATTCAAGCAGTTGGTAATGGCTGAAGGTACCCCACCAGAAACCGTAATGTTTCTGGCTGCTTCTGCCACGGCTATTTGCGTGCCCACATCTGGGTCTGCGTTGATGTAACGACTGTTGCAGTCAACCGTCATAGCCAAGGCTTTGTCCGTATCCTTTAAATTCACTACCGCTGCATCGGTAGTTCCGTTGGTGCTCATGTTTACGGTGCCCACCATACTATCGTACTGCTCGTATATAAAGCGCTTGCTGGCAATGTTGGGGTGCGCAATAATACGCTTGGCTACGGCCTGCAAATCTTCTGGTACGGTAATGCTGTTAATGTCAAACTGCTGGTATTCTTTAAAATAAGCAGGTTCCCGAGTTTCACGGTAATACACGGGAGCACCGCCCCCTAAAACTAAAGGTTCGGCTGGGGTTTCTGCAATTTTTTCACCATGCCAAAAATAGCTAAGACGGTCTTCGTCCATCACGGTTCCAATCTCTTCACAGGGCAGATCCCATTTTTCAAAAATGGCTTTTACTTCTGCTTCACGTCCTTTTTCTACCACGGCCAGCATACGCTCCTGACTTTCAGAGAGTAAAATTTCCCAGGGCTGCATATCGTCTTGGCGGCAGGGCACTTTGTCTAAATGAATTTCCATGCCTACGCCACCCGCAGCGCTCATTTCTGAGGTGGAGCAGGTTATACCCGCAGCACCCATGTCTTGCATACCTACTATGGCTCCGGTTTTGGCTAATTCCAGGGTGGCCTCTAAAAGCAGTTTTTCCTGAAAAGGATCGCCCACCTGCACCGATGGGATATCATCCGCGGAAGCGTCTGTTAAATCTTTGGAAGCAAAGGCGGCCCCGGCAATGCCATCTTTGCCGGTATAAGAGCCAATTATGAAAACCGGATTACCCGGCCCGGCTGCTTTTGCGCTAATCATTTTATCGGTTTTGGTATTTAAAATACCAGCCGAAAATGCATTTACTAGAGGATTTTGCTCGTAGCACTTATCAAAATACACTTCACCGCCTACTACCGGAACGCCAAAGGCATTGCCGTAATCGCCAATTCCTTTGGTCACGCCCTTTACCAACCACTTGGTACGATCGGTATCAATATTGCCAAAGCGCAGCGAGTTAAGCTGGGCAATTGGCCGGGCGCCCATGGTAAAAATATCTCGGTTAATGCCCCCTACCCCAGTAGCAGCACCCTGGTAAGGCTCTAAGGCCGATGGATGATTGTGTGATTCAATTTTAAACGCGCAGGCCAGGCCATCACCAATATCTACCAACCCGGCATTTTCTTCGCCCGCTTTTACCAACATGTGAGGCCCTTCTTTAGGCAGGGTTTTAAGCCATACAATGCTGTTCTTGTAAGAGCAGTGTTCACTCCACATAACTGAGTAAATGCTGAGCTCATTAAAGTTGGGCTCACGGCCTAAAACTTCTTTGATTTTATCAAACTCTTCAGGTAGTAAACCTAGTTCTTGAGCGGTTTCTACGGTGGTGGGTTGCAAGGTGGCCTCTGACATATGCTGTGGGGTAAAATTTTGCGCAAAGATAGTAGTATACCTTTCATTAAAAAGCTCGGGGTGCTTTTGTTAGCGAGGATGTTTTAATAACCATCGGTAAGGGGTTTATTAAAAGGGCACTCTGTAAAAAGAGAAGCCTGCGCAGAGTTTATCAATTTGGCCTTGCTACTTTAGCACTTATGATTAGCCGGTTGAAAAATCACTTTAAAATTTTGGTCATTGGTGCGGGAAGAGGGGGTACCAGTTTAGTAGGGAGCTTACTAGATAGCCACCCAAAAATAACTTTAGGTTTAGAGGAACATAGTTATGATTACTTGGTGGGGGCAGGGGAAGAAGCACAAGGCTTGCCTGCCGAAAAACGTTTGGCCCTTTTTTTGGGAAAGTGCCGCAAAAGTGCGTTTGAAAGTGGCGGTATTTGGGGCAATAAAGTAACCACCGAGCAATTGGATTATTTACTCAGTGACCCCGCTCAGGAAGAAGAGCGTCAGCTTGTGTTAAAGCGACTTTTAGCTAAACGCAAGGTGGTTTTTGTATGCCGGGATGGACGCACCTGTGTGCACTCCAAAATGCTAAGAGCAGACCTGGATTATAATACAGCTGTAGACCATTGGAAAAAATCAGTGGACTGGTTGAAATTTTTACAAAGGCAAAGCAGTCTCCAATTATACACGGTTCGGTTTGAAGAGTTGCTGCAGCATCCGCAAGAGCAATTGGAGGGGATTTGCCAGTTTTTAGGTCTAAGCTATGCCCCTGAAATGCTCAAAGGTACCGCTAGCAATCGCATTGCTGAAATGTATCGGCAATCAGCCATTAATACTCAAAAAGCAATTGTACCCCCAGAAGCCATGGCCTACACCAATGATCTTAAGGCGGAATTGGAATACCTGGGTTATTATTAAGATTTAATAATTTTTATTTCCTGGGTTTGCCCCTGAATTTCAATTTTGAGTAAGTAGGGGCCTTTGGCCAAATCTTTAATAGACAAATGGTCTTGGTCCTTTAAATGATGCCATACCTTAACCAGAATGCCGGCAGAGTTCATGAGTTTTACTGTGGCTTCTTCTGGCGTGTTTATTTGGATTAGGGTGCTTAAAGGGTTAGGGTACACTTCAATTTGAGACATAGCAGGGCGTGGGTTATTCAAATCAGCACGCTCAAAAAAGAAGTAGGTTTCGTAAGAATCGTATTCGCCATTGTTTGGGTTGCGCTCTGAAACCGTAATGCGGGAGATTTTTCCGCTGGCATCATGGGCCATGGTATAAATTTCTGATGGATTAGAAGGAGAGATGAATAAGTCAAATAGTTCTACGCTATTCAGTAAATTTTGATTGTATTGATAGGTGTAAAGTTATACTGGCGCCAGTGTACCGCCTCCAATATCAGCTTGAACCAACAGCGTATCGGTTTGAGCATTTGAGTTGCGAATTGGCGTTAAAACTGCAAGAAGATTACGGGTACCCCAGGTGATCATACACAAAAACGTTCTCTGTAATTTGCACACAAACAATAAAAATTAATTAGAGTAGTTATTCACTACATGAAGAATCTAAAAAACATAAATAAATTAGTGCTTTGCTTAACACTCATAGCAGCTTGTTTTATTCAGGCAAATGCTCAGGTGATTTATGTTTCACCAACAGGGAGTGACACCAATTCAGGAACTCAATCAGAACCGGTAAAAACCTTTCAGAAAGGAGCAGAACTAGCTAAGAATTCGAGCATTTCCATTGTTGAATTTGCGGATGGCGAGTATTTTTTTGACTCGACTGTAGTCCTTAATGCTACATATAATGGTATCACATTTAGAAGTGCTGCTAATGCAAATCCTACTTTCACATCATTAGTGAAAGTTACAAACTGGAACGTACATTCGGGGAATATATTTAAGGCTGATCTCCCTGTAGGGATTGCTCAAGTAAGGTATCTGCATGATAAAAATACTAACTGGATGGAACGCTCAGCCACCCAAAGCTTTAGTACCATAGAAATAGCAGGCGGTGACGATGGTGGCTGTATTGAATGTAATAATTACACCCGAAGTACACAATCAGATATGTCCAACATACTGATTCCAAGCGGATTTTCTAATCCTGATTGGACGTACGCAAGTCAATATGATTTGCGTGCCAACACACTGCCATGGCACTTAGATATTGTTCCAATTACCAGTTATAACAGCTGGCAAAATAGACTTTACACCGCAGTACCTGCATTATATGATTTAAGAAGAGATGTTGAAGAAGTAGCACCTACAGCTTGGATATTAAATTCACTAGAAGGAATAGATACTCCTGGAGAATGGGCATGCCTGAACAATAAAATATACTTGTACCCTACCACTGATACTACTGAAATTTATGTTCCGACATTAACAGAATTAATTAGACTTGACGATGGCACCATTAATGGGAATGCTGCGGTATCAAACCCGGTTCAAAATATAAGTTTTGACGGAATAACTTTTACAGGTGGTGATTATCGTATCATTGAAAGCAATGATGTAATGGCTCAGCATGACTGGATGGTGGTAGATGAACCTGATGCTTTACTTCGAATAAGAAATGCTTCTTCAATCACAGTTCAGAATTGTTCTTTTATTAAAAGTGGTGGTACAGGTTTAAGAGTGGATCGTTACGCACAGAACATAGACATAAACAATAACATATTTTCATATTTAGGTAGAGGAGGGATAAACATTGCCGGAAGAGGTCCCGGGTATGGAGATGTGAGTAAATCTAATAACATCTCATACAACTATATAGAATCAATAGGAATGGAAAATTGGGCATCGGTAGCAATCATGCTCGATAATAGTTCAAACAATCATGTTCATCATAATTTCATAAAAGATACTTATTTCACGGCAATTGCGTCAGTCGGGCCCCGACAATTAATGTTCGCAGCCTGGTCTGAAGGTGCCGATGCATTTTATGTTGGTAGAGAGTTTCATTTTTGGGAAATAGAACCTTCAATAGTAAACTTTATGGCCAATAATGGGGGGACCCTAGTCGGTTCTCAAGAAGCTATGCGTTTTGTTTACAATTATGATAACAGAATTGAGGAAAATGCGCTTATAGATGTTAGTACAGGCAAAAACATGTTCGTCAATGGACAGATTTACATTTCTGGTTCCCAAAGAAGTACTTCAACTTCTGATATCAATACGAATTTTGTAGAACGAAATTACCTTTATGATTCCTACAATCACTCTGTTAATGATTATGCAATCTATAGTGATAGTGACCAAGATGATTGTAATTATATTGGAAATATGATTAATGGAGTAGATAATGCCGATCTTCAACCTGAAGAGGCACCAATAATTCTTGCTTTCAATCAATGGGCGGAAACCGAAAACCCTGGTATGGGTCAGATATCGCTTCAAAGTAACCTAAGTACAAATGTTACCCATTGCAATAATTTGGATTGCTCTCATACTATAGGTGTCGATTATGTAGAGAATGACCCCATTCAAAATGGAGTTGGAGGAACTGCAGCAAATGTCAATATTTATCAACAAATGTATTTAGCTATCTGTGACGATAATTTTCCTCAAACTTCATCAATTCCCGGTGCTCAATCTGTTAGAAATGAATTGTCAAATTTGATCTTATCTTTTGGAGGAGCAATACCTGATTGTGGGCTTTTGTCGTCAGAGGAATTTGAATTAGATAAGCGTATTTTCGTGTATCCGAATCCAAATAACGGAAACTTTACGTTGGAAACAGGCATTGAAAACGGTTTCATCCAAATACTTTCACTAGAAGAAAGGATGCTAAAGATGATAGGTTTTAGGAGCGATAAAATAAATATAGATGTAAGTGATTTGCCTCCGGGAATATACTTTGTTAAAGTCTCAAACCCAAAAAGCAATTTTTCTAAAACGGAGAAGATCATTAAGTATTAAAAATATATGTGTTGAAATGAAAAACATGAAAATAAGTGCCTTTGTTCTGATTTTAATGAGTACTTCAATGCTTCATGCGCAAGATAATGAATGGCCTGCCTTTCCTGGCCTAGATTACAGTGAGAGAAGCATTGCTTTAATCGACCAAGAATCTTTTATTGTGCTGTCTGGAGCTGCCATTACTTCTTTTGTATTGTCTGAATTTGTTCTTAAGGATGTAAAGGATTTGAATTATTACCAAACACGATTTGGTATCGTAGGCACTACAGGCGGGACTGTACTCATTGAAAATTTTGGAATTGAAAAACGGCTCACTCATTGGTTCGCAATAGGACTAGAATTGAATAACCAACAATGGTTTTATCCTCAGGGGAATGGATTTGGCATTGGGTTAAACACCTACTACAGATGGTATTTGTTGGGTAGAAAAAAAATCAGTCCGTTCCTAGAGTATGGTGCAGGAGTATTTCATGGCTTTAGTAAGTTCCCTCCAGATGGGCAACAATTCTCATTTAATTTAACTACTCAAATAGGTGTAGAGTATACATTTGACAATGAAAATAAAATACGTTTAGGCTACGGTCATCTTCATCAATCAACTAATGATCTTATTGTCCCAAATCCAGGAGAAGATGGGAATGGCTTTAATGTTACTTACTTATGGTTTTGGGAGTAGGATGAAAGAAGAGTAACTGATTATGAATCTTTCCATGATTTGATAGTGAAATCCGCGATATGTATTGAGTTAAAAACAACCTAAAATAATAATTTAATTAAGCTATCGTTCTGAACCAAGCTAATTTTAATGTAAACATTTTTTCTATGAATTATTTTAAGAGTTTTTTATTTATTGGAGTGTCAATATTATTTATCAGCGCTTGTAGCAAAGACGAAGATGTAAGTATTGGGTCTCAGAGCAATTCAATAAATAAGATACTTCCTTTGGGAGCTTCAAGAGTTGAAGGAGCAAGACCTCAATACGAAAGTTATCGATATGAACTTTGGAAAGACTTAACAGAGAATAATTGGACTTTTGACTTTATCGGGACACAGTCCGATAATGCATCTTATCCCTCGTTGGCTAATGAGGATTTTGACATTGACCACGAAGGAAGAGGTGGCTGGACTTCAGGTCAAATTTTAGACGGGTTAAATGGTTGGCTAAGTGAAACCGGTTCACCGGACATCGTCCTTCTTAGTTCACCTGGCGGCAATGATGCACTTGAAGGGCTACCCTATGAAGATGCCGTTGAAAATATCAATTCAATCATTGACGTTCTTCAAGCTGAAAATCCTTACGTCACAATAATTATAGAGCAAATGGCACCAGGCAGAACAGATGTAATGACACCTGAATTGTCTAGCTATTTTACCCAAATGCAACAAGAAGTTTTAAATATCGCTACCAACCAAAGCACATCCACATCACAAGTGCTTGCGGTTGATATGTTTACTGGGTTTAATGATAGTATGTTAGCTGATGATATACACTACAATCAATCAGGTGCGGAATTTATCGCGACACGATATTACAACGAACTTGAGAATATATTGGCAGAATAAAACAACAGAAAACAACGCATATAGCTTATGGCGGGCGATCGGCCGCTAGGAAGGTTTTCGCTCCGTATCCAGCTTTGGATTTGGTGGACAGGAAAGTGATTCGAAGCCGTCACAGGCCATATGCAAACCAGTATCCAATAGGCTCTGATTGTCTGTTTTGAAAACTAATGATTGAAAAAGTTTTAGATTTCCACTAGGATCAGGTAAATAGCTGTACATGGCAGTATCTTGACCCTGGTTGTCTTTATAAATAATTTCTTTTTGCAGGGTATCATTGGGGTTTGCAGGGTCTAGAATGGCAATCTTATTTTTAAGGTCTTGCACGGTGCACACCCAATTTGCGGTATCTTTAAATGGAAATACAACTTCATAACCGCTGGTAAAAAATCCGTTATTCAGCCTAAGATCATCTACACTGTAAGGGGGCTGAAGAGAGGGGTCTAGCATTACTACTCGTTCATAGGGTATAATTTGATTGTCTGCAACGAGTTCTAGGTTTAGCAGAAAAAAGGGATTTAAATTTTGGGCACTGAGGGTGAGACTCACCGTTAAGGTGATTATGGTAAAAAGAGATTCCATAGAATCTTTTTAAAGTTGCCTCTAAAAATAAGAAACCCCCGGCTAAGCGGGGGCTGTAATTTTAAGATTTTGTGAAAGTTAATTGATCCGTGAAAGGATCATCATCATCTTCTAATTGAATTTCAGAGGCGCTCTGGGCTCTAATTTTCCAATCTTCATTAAGCTCCAGTATAAATTCGGGCCCCTGCAAGTTAATTACAAGTTCGGCCTGACCATCATCTACTCTGGTTAACCAGCTGCCCGTGTAGGAGGTGTTATCTTTACTGGCCACAAGCTCTCCGTTGGCTTTGAAATCAAAACCCCAGCCCTGATAGTCATTGGTTTCGTTTTCATCATCATCAATAAAGCGGGTAATAATCCAAGGGCCGTTGGTGATGTTGGCCCCAGTTTGCTGCGCTTGAGTGGCTGCATTAGTAGAGGCTTGATTGTCATCGGAATCGTCTTCGCAGGCAATCAAAAGTAGTGAGGCCCCAAAAATAAGGGCCAGTGTTTTTAATTTTTTCATGGTTTATGGTGTTATTAGTTTTGAATTCTAAATAGACCAATTTCCAGCCCGGCAGAAATAGTAAAACCACTGATATCGTTATTTCCTAAATCTAGATTGTTGGTGGCTCCGGCTAATCCTGTGGTTACCTGGTAATCTATGCCATTTACAATTCGGTAGCCCGCACCTAGGTGGAAACGAACGTATTTATGCACATTGAGTTCAGCCTGGATACCGGGCTCAATCACAAAAAAGTAGTCATCGCCATAACTACTGTCCCAATCGTAAAGGTCATCATCTCCGCGATCGTCTAAAGACAATTCACCGCCACCTATAAATAAAGGAATAGTTAGGTGAACCAATCGATCACTCCAAAGTGAATACTCTACAAAAGCCCCACCCATTTTTAGGTCGTAATAGGTATTAGGGAACTCAGTAGGCCCGGTAATTTCATTTAGGTTTTGGAGGTAATAGCCGCCTACGGATAGTTTATCATTAATGATAAGTCCGGCTTTGGCGCCTCCCATAAGGGCAGAATTGCCAGCCACTTGGGTAAACTGACTTAATCCGGTAATGCTAAAGCCAAAGGTGTTATTGGTTCCGGTGCCTCCTAAAAGGGTTTTTGTTTCTTGCCCGTAGGTAGTTAGGCTTAAGGCCATGGCTATTAAAGCCAAGCTGATTTTTTTCATGATTTTGGTAGTTAAGAGTTAAACATTAATTATCGAAAAATTAGCACACTAAAAAGATAGTGTTGCTATTATTAGTGAGCAATTAACTTGCTAAAGTGTGTTAAGTTCACTTGTTTTGAAAAAAATCAAAAAAAAACGCCTGGTATTGAAACCAGGCGCTTAACCATCATTTGAACTATAGAATCGGCTTAGCCTTTCTTGTTTTCTTCTTTTATTTTATTGAGTGCACTACCTGCTCTAAACCAATCAATTTGATTGGCATTGTAGGTATGGTTGCACTTAATGGTATCCGTACTGCCGTCAGCATGGGTTACTTTTAGGTGAATGGGTCTGCCTTCTGCAAACTGATCCAGATCTAGGGTTTCAAAAGTGTCATCTTCTTGAATAAGATCGTAATCATTTTCATTGGCAAAGGTTAGGCCCAGCATTCCTTGCTTCTTGAGGTTGGTCTCATGAATACGCGCAAAGGACTTCACCAAAACAATACGCATACCAAGGTGGCGAGGCTGCATGGCCGCGTGTTCTCTGGAAGAACCTTCACCATAGTTGTGGTCACCCACTACCACGGTTTGAATACCATTTTTCTTGTATTCTCTCTGCACATCGGGCACAGACCCATACTCACCGGTAAGCTGATTTTTAACGCTATCGGTTTTATCATTAAATGCATTCACGGCACCAGTAAGGGTATTGTTGGCAATGTTGTCTAAATGTCCGCGGAAGCGTAACCAAGGACCGGCCATAGAAATGTGGTCAGTGGTGCACTTACCTTTAGCTTTAATGATCAATTTCATGTCAGTGAAATTGCCACCATCCCAACCTTCAAAAGGCGAGAGCAACTGCAGGCGCTCAGAACCCTCAGCTACCACCACCTCAACATCGCTGCCATCTTTGGCCGGGGCGTGGTAACCGTTTTCTTCTACCGCGTAACCGGCTGGCGGCATTTCAATACCCATAGGCTCAGCCAGTTTCACTTCTTCTCCATCGGCATTGGTAAGGGTATCCGTAAGCGGGTTAAAGGCCAGGTCTCCGGCAATAGCCATAGCAGTTACCAGTTCAGGACTGGCTACAAAGCTGTGGGTATTGGGGTTTCCATCGTTCCGCTTGCTAAAGTTACGGTTGAAGGAAGTGATAATCGAATTCTTTTTATCGGGATCATCGGTGTGGCGGGCCCACTGACCAATACAAGGACCACAAGCGTTGGCCAGAACAACACCACCCATGGCGGTGAATTTATCCAATAAGCCATCTCGGGCAGCGGTGTAGCGCACTTGCTCACTACCCGGTGTAACGGTAAACTCTGATTTTACGGTTAGCTTTTTATCAATCGCTTGCTGGGCTACAGAACCAGCCCGGGTTAAATCTTCGTAAGATGAGTTGGTGCATGAACCAATTAAACCTACTTCCAATTCCTGAGGCCAGCCATTCTTTTTTACTTCAGCGGCAAACTCACTAATTGGGGTAGCGCGATCTGGCGTGTAAGGCCCGTTGATGTGCGGCTCCAACTCAGATAGGTTGATTTCAATAACCTGATCAAAATAATCTTCAGGGTTGCTGTACACTTCAGCATCACCGGTAAGGTGTTCGGCAATTTTATCAGCAGCATCTGCTACCTCTGCGCGCCCCGTGCCTCTCAGGTATTCGCCCATCTTTTGGTCGTAGCCAAAGGTTGAGGTAGTAGCACCAATTTCAGCACCCATGTTACAAATGGTGCCTTTGCCGGTACAGCTCAAACTTTCGGCCCCTGGGCCAAAATATTCTACAATGGCACCGGTACCGCCTTTAACGGTTAAGATACCCGCTACCTTTAAAATAATGTCTTTTGAGGCGGTCCAGCCGGAAAGCTTGCCGGTTAATTTTACGCCAATCAGTTTGGGGAATTTCAGCTCCCAAGGCATGCCGGCCATTACGTCCACAGCATCAGCGCCACCTACGCCAATGGCCACCATGCCTAAGCCGCCTGCGTTTACGGTGTGGCTATCGGTACCAATCATCATTCCTCCCGGGAAGGCATAATTTTCAAGCACCACTTGGTGAATAATTCCGGCACCGGGCTCCCAAAAACCAATTCCGTATTTGTTAGATACTGACTGCAGAAAATCAAATACCTCTGAACTTTTATTTTTAGCGTTTTCCAAATCTTTTTTTGCCCCCACCTCGGCTTGAATCAGGTGGTCACAATGCACAGTAGAGGGTACGGCTGCTTCTTTACGACCGGATTGCATGAATTGTAAAAGTGCCATTTGCGCAGTGGCATCCTGCATAGCTACGCGGTCTGGTGAAAAATTCACGTAACTTTTGCCACGCTCATAAGCCTTATCGGTTTTGCCGTCCCAAAGATGGGCGTACAATATTTTTTCGGCCAGGGTGAGAGGTTTACCAACCACTTTCCGGGCGGCTTCAATGCGCTCAGGAAATTTGGCGTAAATCTCTTGGATCATTTCTAAATCAAAAATCATATTCGTTGGTTTATTTTAGGAGGATTGCAAAAATAGAAATTGGTAACGTATGTACCTAAGTACATAAAGTTTATCTATTCAATTCAGATTAAATCTAAAAAGAAAACGTAAAGGCTAAGGATTCATGAGATTAGATGTTCAAAAAGCCCTTAAATGAGTACTTCTCGCTCTTCTTGGAGGGCTTTAAGTGCTGCCTCTAAATTTGGGTATTGGTTTTTGAAACCCAGCCATTGGCCCAGGGTGTGCATAAATTTTTGGCGTCCGCCCGAAGTGCCCAGTAAGTCTAGAACCGGTGGAGCTTTTTGGCTTTTGGAGAGCTTTTGGCCTTGCGGAGCCCACAGTGGGTGGTGATGGAAAAGGCGCTGTTCAAAGGGCACTCCAAAATGTTGAGCCAGAGCCAGCTGCGCCAGGGTAGAGGGTAGGAGGTCGGCTCCACGAATGACGTGTGTGACCCCGAAATGCAGGTCATCTACCAGCGAACTGAGTTGGTAGGCCACCTGACCATTTTTTTGAAGCACCACAAAATGGTTCATTTGCTCCGGCCAGGGGTGCCATTCCCGCAGCTGTTTAAGGTTTTTAAATTCCAAGCCTTTCGGCTGAGGTTTAAAGCGCCAAGCGACACCCGTTTCTAGCAGTGAGTGGTTTTTGGCGAGGCACCATCCCGGGTAACCCGAAAAGTTTTCTTGCCAATCTTTACGGCTGCAAGTGCAGGCAAAAAGTGCGTCTCTTGCTACTAGCTGGTCTAAGGCCTGCTGGTACAACTCCTGCCGATGCCGCTGACTCCAGCTTTGCTTCAGTTCGCTTACCGTGCCGGGGCCATCATCCCAAGCAATACCTAAAGCTTCCAGGGTCTTAAATATCCCCGCTGCATAGGCATCGCGGTAACGCGCCTGATCACCATCATCTATGCG
>PR_CR_10_Liq_1_inCRDRAFT_1001292_pt1 | contig 14253 bp, 18 predicted proteins | sample PRCRCaboRojoPR_3_FD_10241 | JGI IMG/M metagenome (IMG submission 10241)
TCCCGCGCATAGCAGCGCTACGTAAGGGGTTATCCAACGAAGAGTAGCCTCAAAAGTCGCCGCAGGCAACCCCTAGTTTTAGCCTTGACAGACCACTAGGCGGCCACTCACAAGGGCAACTGATGAATTCCTTTCAAAAGAAGATGACTCGAAGTTTGACCCGGCAAAGAGGAAACCCGCCTGACCATACCAACGCCAGTGTTTTTGCTCCTTACTGAGGTAGTGCCGCAGGTAAGGGGCGATGGATAGCTCAGTAATCGTTCCCTGGTTAACTTTTCTTAAATTGCCAACAATAGTATTAAAAGAGGCATTGAGGTCTACACCTATCAAAGTCTGCTCACTAAGAAATAATCCAAGATCAGGATTGAACATCACCTCTAATAAACTGCCTCTATAAGAGCCGGAACCTAAACTGGGATTAATCAATAAGTCGCCTTTGTTAAAAGCAGAGGCTGCAGACTTCCATTCGGCTCTGTCCGCTTTGTTTATAAAAGGCTGTAGCCCTATAGACAGCAGCAGGGTACAATCCTCCCCGGGTTGTACCGCATAAACAAGATTGGCATCAAAGGCGACCTGCTCGTTTATAAACCGGTTCAACCCCAGCTGAAACTCATAGATGGAGTTATCGAATCCTTCTGAAGTAAAGCTGTATCTGAATCCACCGTAGTAGTTATTTTTTTCTGAGCCCGGATTGAAATAATACCGCACCTCCGGCGCAGCGAAGTAAGCGGCACCACTGCCACCGAATCCAACTACCCCCAGGCTTGTACCCACCAGCCAATGGTCTGTGAGCATCCATCCAATTCGGGTCCCTAGTTCATAAGTCAGCCCGCTATATTCTTCTTCCGCTGCAGCCAGGTATTCCAATCCGGCTGCCCCTCTTAAGGTAAGCGCGCCTTTTTCAATTTGTGCCTGTAGCAATGCGTGAGAAGACAGACAGAGCAAAGAGAGGAGTATTAGTCTTTTCATTTGGTAAAATTTTATAGCATTAGAGATGGTTTGCGCGCTCTGTAAATATTCCGGTATTTTTAGAGAGATGCGCTATCGTCTGGTAAGATACTAAATTTCACCGTCACCTGCAATGTTGTTATAAAAAAAGAGGAATGCAATAGGGCGCTACGGGTTGAGGTGGCTACCTTAGGGAAGAGCGAAAGAATGGTCCTACCCAAATGAGATAGAATACTTTGTCAGCCATTTATGAAAAAAGCCCACCCTAAAGGGCAGGCTTCCTCACAAAAACAAATTCATATGTTACCTACTTCCGCGGATGCTGAATTGCCGCCTGCGCTGCCGCCAATCTGGCGATAGGTACCCGGAACGGAGAACAGCTGACATAATCCAGCCCAATGCGGTGGCAGAAAGCTACGGACTGTGGCTCACCACCGTGCTCGCCGCAGATACCGGTTTTGAGGCCCGGTCGCTGTGCACGGCCACGCTCAACGGCTAATCTTACAAGCTCGCCTACCCCACGGCGGTCAAGAACCTGGAAAGGATCGTTGACGAGGATACCTTTTTCGAGGTAGATGGGCAGGAAGCCGCCGATGTCGTCCCGGCTGAAGCCAAAGCTCATTTGCGTCAGGTCGTTAGTGCCGAAGCTAAAGAACTGTGCGATTTCTGCCATCGGCCCGCTACGCAGGGCAGCACGTGGCGTTTCGATCATTGTACCGAAGAGGTAAGGGATTTCGTCTACACCCATGGAGGTGCATACGCTTTCGTAAATGCACTTAACGATTTTCTCTTGGTCCTGCAGCTCATTCCGGGAGCAAGTGACTGGGATCATAATTTCGGGCAGGGCCTGTCTGCCTTCCATATTCAGCTCAGCAGCAGCTTCCAGGATGGCCCGGACCTGGGTCTCTGTAATCTCAGGATAACTGATGCCCAGGCGAACGCCACGGTGACCCAGCATTGGGTTGTTTTCGTGAAGGGCAAGGACACGTTTTTCCAGAATACTGACATCAACCGCGAGCTCTTCTGCCAGTTCTTCCAGGCGCTGCCGGTCGTGCGGTACGAACTCGTGCAGTGGCGGGTCGAGCAGGCGGATGGTGACCGGCTTGCCGTTCATGACAGCCAGTGTTTTCTTGATATCGCTCTTGATGTAACTGAACAGTTCTTTCAGCGCGGCCCGCCGTTCCTTGCGGTTGGCACTGAGGATCATCTTGCGCAGGAGGTAGAGGGGTTTTTCGCTGCCCTTCCCATAGAACATGTGCTCGGTGCGGAACAAGCCCACACCTTCGGCGCCAAAGCGCAGAGCATTGGCTGCATCAGCAGGTGACTCTGCATTGGCGCGCACGCCCAGTACCTTAGTCTCGTCTACCAGTCCCATCAGCGTTTGGTAGGCTTCATTATCGGCCAGATCGACATCCACCACGGGCATACTGCCAAGGTAGACTTTGCCTGTGGCGCCGTTGAGGCTGATATAGTCGCCCTCTTTCACCTTTGTCCCGTCAGGTGTGGTGAAACACCCTTCCGCTTCATTGATATCGAGGTCATTACAGCCAACGATGCAGCACTTGCCCCAACCGCGGGTCACAAGGGCTGCGTGGGAGGTCATCCCGCCCTTTGCGGTCAGTACAGCCGCAGCGTGGTACATACCATCTACGTCCTCCGGTGAGGTCTCTTCGCGCACCAGGATGACGTTCTCGCCGGCTTGCCTGAGCTCAACGGCTCTTTCAGAAGAGAAGACCGCTTTGCCCATTGCGCCACCCGGACCTGCAGGTAAGCCTTTGGCGATAGGGGTGGCGGCGCGCTCCGCCATGGCATCAAGGCGGGGCAGCAGGAGTTCGGTCAATTGATTGGGGTTGACCCGCATAAGAGCAGTCGGACCGTCGATCATGCCTTCCTGATACATCTCGGCAGCCATGCGGACGGCGGCGGTGCCGTTACGTTTGCCGGTACGGGTCTGAAGGATGTAGAGCTTGCCTTTTTCAATCGTAAACTCCAGGTCCTGCATGTCTTTATAGTGGGCCTCGAGTTGCTGCTGATAGTTATTGAGCTGTGCATAAATCTCGGGCATCACTTCCTCGAGCGTCTGCAGGTTTTCGCTTTGCGTATTTTTGGAAGCCTCGTTGATTGGCTGTGGGGTACGAATGCCCGCCACGACATCTTCTCCCTGTGCATTAAACAGGAATTCACCGTAGAATTTATGCTCACCGGTACCAGGATTGCGGGTGAAGGCGACGCCTGTGGCACAGTCTTTACCCATATTGCCAAACACCATAGCTTGTACATTCACGGCTGTACCCCACTCATCCGGCAAACCTTCGATACGACGGTATTCCCTGGCACGCTTGCCATTCCAGCTGTCAAAAACGGCACCGATGCCGCCCCAGAGCTGTGCCATGGGATCTTCCGGGAAAGGCTCCCCGATCTCACGCTTCACGATGGCTTTAAAATCGATAACGATCTGCCGAAGGTCGGCTTCGGTCAGTTCGGTATCCAATTGGAATCCACGGGCTTTTTTGATACTCTCCAGGTGTTCATCCAACAGTTTACGGATGCCTTTGCCCTGTACTGGAGGAATGCCCGCTGCTTTCTCCATGACGACATCCGCATACATCATAATCAAGCGGCGGTAAGCATCATAAGCGAAGCGGGGATCGTTCGTCTGTGCGATTAGTCCTTTTACGGTTTCATCGTTCAGCCCCAGGTTAAGGACGGTATCCATCATACCAGGCATAGACTGACGGGCACCGGAGCGGACAGATAAAAGGAGCGGATTATTGACGTTCCCGTAAGTTTTGCCGGTGAGTTCTTCAATGCGCTCAAGAGCAGCCATCACTTCATCTTCCAGTTTAGCTGGAAAATGGCGGCCTGCTTCGTAATAGGCATTACAGGTATCCGTTGTTATGGTGAAGCCGGGAGGAACCGGGAGTTGAAGTTCCGGATGCCCTGCCATTTCTGCGAGGTTGGCCCCTTTGCCGCCAAGGAGATTTTTCATTTCCTGGCTTCCATCGGCCCAGCCGCCACCAAAACGGTAGACGAGCTGTTGGTCCATGTTGATTTGTTTTGTCATGACGATTCGTTTTGATCCCTGAGCAAAAATATTTCCTGCAAACAATTGCTCCAGGTATAAAAAAGTAATGTTCAAGTTAAAGCTAGAGGAAAGATGAGAGCAGAAAAAGGACGGTTGTCATCTAAGGAGGTGAGAAATGACAGCAGGGTGGCAGGTAGTCGTCAACCAAAACAGCGGATAAAGCACCGGCTCCACATGCTATAGCCTTATATTTTTGTACCCTCCAATGCTTTGCCTAGGATGGCTTCACACAACTGATGGGTAGCCCGGATATCTTCGAGGCTTGGAGCGGAAACAGTACGGGATTGTGCAACGTGAAGCCAGTCTTCAACCATGTTAACAAAGCCCCTTTTGTAAAGGGTGGTATCCCAGGAGCCGGAGGTCATTGCGCTGGCCTGCTCTTTGGCGCAGTGAGTACCGTAACTAAGGTCGTAAACGGTCCACTTGTTCCCTCGGGAATACAGTTCCACTCTTTCTTCAGTGATACCACTTATCCGGTTCATGCCGCCGGACAGCAGGGTGTCTCCCTGTTGCCATCGGACCTGAATATTTTCCATCATCCCCTCGTATAGGCTTGCAAAGACCTGAAGGTGACGCACCTTGCCCTTTCCCAGAAAGCGGAGGCTATCGATCACATGGATAAAATCGTCAAAAATAAACACCCGCGGAGCGCTTGGTAAATGCACCCGGTTTTTATCCCAGGTTATCTGCCTGGGGTTGGGCACTTCCGACAGTGCGCTGATCATAGGGGCAAACCGCCGGTTGAAGCCCATATAGAGCGGTGTTTTATTTAGGAAGGCGCATTCCAGTACCCGGTTGGTTTCTTCCAGAGAATAGCTTAAGGGCTTATCGACAAAAACAGGGATTTCTGCCTTCAGTAATTGCAAGGCAATACCTGCATGGCTCTCTGTGGCACTGTGGACCATTGCGGCATCAGGCTTGGAGCGGATGAGCTGTTCCAAATCAGTGTAGGTGTCACGGATGCGATACTTTTGGGCTAAGGCAGCCAATGTCTTGGGGTTCCTTGTACAAAGAACCGGGGCCACTTTAGTATGATTGGCCAAGATAGGGAGGTAGGCTTTTTGGGCAATTTGCCCAAGGCCTATTAATGCGATTTTCATCTTATTTTCCATTGACAACACGAGAAATACTCCTGCTTTTTTGGCTCTTTCATTCCTATTATCTGCAAAACAACTTACCGATGGTTGCTTTTCTCTATCTTGGCTGTATAGGCTGAGTCCAGGCCATTTCATACACAAATGCTTCGATAGGGTTCTCCTGCAGTTTGGAAGAAACGATTTTACACCGGACGAAAAGAAGATCTTCAGTCAAGTCAAATGTGGCCTTTTCGCCCTCTACCGAGTGTAGTACTCTTGCGTCTGTCTCCCCTTTTTTACACCCGATGAATGCAATCCTATACCCTACGCCCGGTTCTGCTTCAACCGCGACCGAAAGCCGGTCACCCTGATTATCCAAATCGCGGAGTACCACTCCAGTGCTTGCGTAAAAGTCTCCTGATTCCATAGCGGATAGTATAGGTCCCGGGCTTAAGGAATCTGCCCTTACCTGTATCCAGCCCCTGCCAGCGTTGCTCCATTTTGCCCCTGCTTGATGGTAGTGATGAGAGTCGTCAGTAGCCAGCCCATACATTAGCGGCTTACCGTCTTGGATATAGGCCACATTAATCAGGTCCCACATCCGCTCAGTAGACAAGTGGCTCGAATCGCCCAGGTTATTTACTTCACCATACTTTTCATGAGCATCCACTTTGAATTCGCCGGTTAAGTCTCTGCCCCGCTCTGTATTCTCAATGCCCACCAGACCATTGGATTTTTCTTTTCCTTTAGCCCGCTTTCTATTTTTGTATACCCAATTTTAGATCCTGTATTTAATTCCCAATACCTTGTCCCTTTTCTCACTTCAAAGGATTGTACGGCGTAGGTTTTCGGAAAAAACAGAATAAAAGAAACCACCACAACTGTAATTAGGAGCCCCCATATTATTACCCGTTTAATCATAATATATTAATATTCAACCCCATATCTCTGGGCAATTAATTTTCATTGCTCTCAGATACGAAAGAAATTGTCCCGCGTGAACAGATTCATGATAACCAATTCGTAATAAATATTTCCCAAGGACTTTTTTGTCTCCATTTCCGGGGTGAATAATCTCCGTTTCGTTTAATTCTCTATCCGAAAATTGGCGGACGCTTTCTAAAAACGCATTTCTATAAGGTTCAGCAAATTCAAGTTCGTCAGCAACGCTAATAAAGGGTCTATTTTTCCAGGGCGTTTGATAATTGGCCAAAGACCTGACAACTAAGATGTGAAATATACGGTGAAAACCCCAATAAAAAACAAAAGGATGTGAACTGGACAAAATAACAGATTAGAGATCAGCGCAAATAAAAAGCCAGACTCGCAAGGAATCTGGCTTCAAGATAAATCTTTTTGTTTCTTCTTAGTAGCCCCACCAGGACTAAATACAAATTCACAAGTAGCTGTAAACCAATAACCTAGACACACCTTAAATAAAAACTGACAAATAACTGTAAACCATAAAGGGTGAAATATACCAAAAATGGTAGTCAGGCTTACGGAAAAACAAACTCAAAGCGGTCACCGCAGCTTAGGTTCCTTTCTACTTCTTGAACAGTTGGAAATAACAGATATCCACTGACCTGTTCTACTTCAAACTTGTAGAAGCCTTCGTCCAGCTCGCGCTCAATGAAAGTGTTAGGCTGGACTACCGCTTCGAACTGACCGTTGATAAACAGGTTGTACGGATTACTTGATGTACAGGTGAAGCGGACTTCCGCTTTGGCGCATCCAATATCGTTATCTTTGTCGCAACTGGAGAAGGAAAGCGTGGCAAAGATGGCCAGTAGGATAAAAACTAAGTTCTTCATGATATTTAGGGTTAATTAAGAATCGACTTTCCCTTGTTGTGCTCAATAAGCTCTATGACAACCAAGGCAGTGCTCAATGATGCACCAGGCACCGTTATACTGTGTGAAGTGCTTACGGTGGTTACCGTAAATAAATTCGACCGGCTCTGCCAGTATAGAAAGACAAAGAGCCCGCTCAGTAGCATGAAAATCACCGCTATTTCAAGAATATTGAGATATAAATAGGACACTGCACTAAGCACAGCGCAAAGGAGCGCCAAGGACAAATAATACCTTCTCGATTGGTGCTTCAACGAGATACTTACGATGTCCTTGAGGTAAAGGCTCCAGCAGGTCTGAGCAGATTCGTTGATGTACCTGATCCTTTTGTTCGTAATGGTAAGACCGCGTAGCGCTGAACTGGCAATCTCTTCCTGGGGCATTAGTTTCATAGGGGGTGTACCTGATTTAATTCAAAAATACTAGCCGCACTTTGGCTTTTTCAATTTTTGCAGTGCGTCACTTATTGCATTGACAGCACTAGCAAGCAACAATGTACGACTTTTATTAGATTCATTTGTACGGATGTCATTACCGATTTGATTCAAATCTTCCAGTCTTTTTTCCATGAGAGATCGAGATAATTGAATTAGACCGGAAAAATAAAACAATATGTGTTTTGAACAAAGCAAAACAAACATATTATTTAAGCCCAAACGTCTCTTTGATCGTATCTACGAATATGTGCAAGTGGTTCTTCTCGTACTCTTCCGGTGCTTCTCGCTTCAAAATTTCTATTAGCTCCAAGACCTTCACTGCTAACATTTTGTTCAAAAGCTCGTCGTTTTTGTACGATGCATGGCTTTCACCTGATTGTACGGAGGTGTACGATTCTGCTTCTAGGTCTGATACGACAAGCTCATCTAAAGAGACTTCGTATATATTACAAATCTGTAGCAGTACGTCTACTGGAGGAGTTTTTTTGTCTCTCTCGTATTCGCCAACTACGCCATTTGACTTGCCTAGCTGCTCAGCCAGCCATTTTTGTTTGTGGCCCTGCCTTTCTCTTAAGTACCTGATATTCTTCCCTATATACATGAACAAAATAAAAATGATTGCTTATAGCTAATAAAAAACACGCTTATAGTTGTTTTTTAGGCTTAAAGCACTTTATATTTGTGAAAGAAGAAAGCAAATAAATCACTCCTCATCAAATGTATGAAAAACCGTCAAACAAAACGCAATCTGTTTGAGCAGTATTCCAATTCCAATAAGTAAATAGGGATAAATGCAATTAAGCAGGTTGGGTATAATTGGTTCATTTTATGGGGGGTTAGATGAAAATCTAATTTCAACACTCGAATTTATGAATAAAGCTAAAATAAAACAAAGAGCGGAGGAAGTATTAAGCGACGAATTGTACACCGCTAACCTTGACAACAAGTACGACCGGAAGCGTTTGGCAGGTATGATTGAAACGCTTTTGCTTCGCATCAGTGCCAAGGGTGGCTTCTTTAACAACGACTACCGCAGAGATCGCGGCTACACTGAATATCGTGTGACGCAAATGCTTGGACTAGCTACAACAGACCGCCTTACAGATATGCGGGCCGATGAGATTGCCGCCTGGTCTGAGCTGCTTGACATCCCTCCCTTTGACCTCATACAGGCGGGTGCCGGGTACGATAAGCTTACGCTGAACGAAATCAACGCCTTGCTCCGAAAGCTCACAGGGGAAAATATCATCCTTGAAACTACTGAACTTCAAGCGGCATGACTATCGACGCCAGAACACTGGAAACAATGAACAGGTTGTCTGTAGCACTTGAAAAGAACACACAGGCGCTAGAAAGGCACACAAAAGCCATCCAGCGTACGAATACGAATGCGGACTGGCTCAGACCTGTTGAAGCAGCCGGTGTCCTGGGCATACCGGCCAACAAGAACTGTACACGTAAGCTCAAGGAGCTATCTGACCAGGGGTTTGTGCGTCGAAGGAATACACGACCACCGATGTACAACCGTCAAGACCTGGAAAGACTAAAAGAAGTTGAGGAATTGTAATTAATGGGATTATGTGCCTGCCGCCAGAGTATCAGCAAGACCGGTGCTCGGATAATCGGTAAGGATGGCGGCAGGCTTCCCAAATCAAGATTTAAGATCACGATCACGCACTATGAACGCTACTTTCACTATTCCCACGCTGCCTGGCGTAGACAACTGAGCCGGGCAGCCTTTTAACCGCGAATTTCACCCATTTGGGTGTGTTTTTGAAGTTGGAATAAAGCCCGGCAAACGAGCCGGGCGACTTCCCAAACCATATCCCGCAATGAAAGACCTTAAATTCCTACGGAAACCAGAAGGAAATAAGATTGCCACAGCCTTGTATTGGGGCAAAGAGCAGGTTAGCCATCGGCTAATTATCGAAAGCAGCAAGGTTGATTTTGCCGAAAAGGCACTAATTGCCTGGACGGTATCGGCCCACATAGGAATGATGATGGAAATAGCTCCTGGACAGGCAGAGCATTTACTAGTTAAGGCATCCGAGATATGGAATGGCTGGGACAAAGTAGAGCACTTCACTCCAGAGTATTTCAACAAACTCCGCATTGCCTTTGAAGCAGCGGATGAAGAAACCGAAATAAAGCTACAGGAGCACCTGGCACTCGTACAGGTCTGCGTAGCGCACTACAATCACTTCCAAAATAAAGCAGCATGAACTCACATAAACGTGACCGGCCCCACTATCATGCCTCCCCCCGCAAACGATAGCCGATTCATTACCGAAATTCAACAGCAAATACAACCTTCAGAGCATGAAAACTGCAATCACCTTTTCCAATCAATTCCAGCTGGACCCCACGCTGATGACCACGACGCTTCGCTTCCAAGGCAAAGCTATTGCCAGCAAGGATATCAAAGCGACTAACGTCACTCAGGCGCACGTTGAGCTCCTGTCGGAAGAAGCTCAGAAAGCCATGCGCTTCCTTTGCATCCATCTGCCAAGCGATCAAGAAACCTACCGATGGATTATGAACTACCACAGCCTATACAAGTCTGACATCGACCAGATGGAGTATATCGCCCAGCCGAAAAATGCGGCATTCCTGCGCAAGCGGGTAGCCGCGATGCCTGATACCAAGAATGGCAAAGGTTGCAAGACCAAGATGCTGTTCCTCAACGCCATTATCACTTACTACGACAACCACTTTGGAGAGCGCCAGCTGACCGGAGGTGTGCCTAGCTGCCACCGGGAGGCTGGCTAATAAAACAGGGCCGGCACTCATTACTAACCAAGCACAGTAGCTGCTTCCTGCAAAATTTAGCCGGCCCTTCTTTTGCTTCTGGCGAGACGGTCGCCTTAAAGGGGTTCGATTCCCCTGGATAGCACGAACCACTGCAAATTCATTGCAGTTTTTGGAGGCAGCGCGGAGCCGTGTTGCACTGGCTGTCCTCCCTTTTAAAAATCGCTTATCATGTCTGCATTTAAGATTTCAAGGTTTGCACACGAAGAGAGCGGAAAAGCTTTGCTAACAATAGACTTTTCCAAGAGCCACCTTCTGATGGAAAAAAAGTTTGAGCAGTACAACCTGCAACAATCTAAAGCTTGTGACAAGATCAAGATGCCGCACATCTTTCTGGCAAAAGAGCTCATCCGTCTTTATCGTGCCATGTTCCGCCGTTGGCACAATACAGACCGAAAGCTGGAAACAGTGAAGGACATGCCTCTTCTGAGCGTAAATAACAAGTTTCTAGGGCAGATTACCGGAAGAACCGATAGAAGCATCCGCAACTATCGAAAAGTGCTCCAAAAGGCTGGATTCTTCCTTCCAGTCGCGTATGATGACCAGGAAATGCCAGTTTATGAAATACATCATGGCCGCCAGGCAGACTTTGAAGTGCTGATCAATCCTGAATTTCTATACATCGAAACAGCCAAAACCAAGGTGAAACTTCGCCTTGCAACTAGCCCACTTTCAGTTGCTACCCGGAAAAATTTTCCGCCTACAAGTACAAGTACAGTACAAGAACAACAAGAACAACAAGAACTTGTAGGCGGAAAAAGCTGCGCTTTTGCGGAAAAGTTTGAACAGGAACAGCAAGAACCGGGAAGTGGAGAGGCTAACGCCTCAATAGTTCACCAACAGGAACAACAAGAACCGATGGACAAGAACGAACCACGCAAATTCGGCCATACCTCCCAAAAAACCGGAACAAAAATTCCGGCCGGCGGCGGCGAAGTTGACCCCTATCGGGCCAGAAAAGTCCGAGGATTTTCAAAAAAACTGCTAAATGGAGTCCGAACCTACCTCTACCCAGCCGAAGCTTGGCCTAAGGATTACAGGATATTGGTGCTGCAAACGATTGATCGGCTTTTCGGCGACAAGCCAGAAGAACTTTTCCCCCGCATTGCTTCAAATTACTACGAGCGCATGAAGTTAGTCCAGCTTCATTGGCACAAAGAGTTTGGAGAACTGCCTGAGCCCCACGTTTTCTTCAATCCTGAAAACCCCAATGGCTTCCGGATAACCAAAAACTGGCCAAATAATCCTGAAAAATACCCACCTCCGGCGCGAAAAACGTACAGATATGCACAACAGAGACGTGCAAATGGCAGAAGAGGCACAGGGTTAGTTACCCTAGCTGACCTTATCTGAAAAATAAACCTGCAATGAACAATCGAAAAAAAAGAAGCAATGGGCTTGCGCATTACAAGTTGGTCTTTAAGCCAGAAAAATATACAGGCAAGCTTGCCCACTGGAACAATGACTATGACAATGGCCCACTTTTACCCTGGAAGAACAACACCAAGAAACGCTGCTATTTTCTTTCGCAGAAATACAATTTTTCCTGGGCAGCTATATACGACCAGACGAATCCAACTGAAATGATTGATGAATATACAAAGCAGGAAGGCTGGAAAATAGGTGAACATTAACCATAACAAACCATAAACCATGAAAAAGACCTTAAAGAAAATCGCGCAAATTGGATGCCTTTTGGCAATTATCCTACCTGGATGCAAAAGCAGCTCCACCTTTACAATCGAAGATTTCTATGCTATGCCGGTGTTAAAAGCCCCTGGCAAGCGCGTACAAACGCAAAACAAACAGGAAGAGTGCTCACGGCATGGGGATATGTACTCCAAAATCGACAAAACTTGCTTCTTCTGCGAAAAGCCCGTGACAGATGAGAATTAAGCAGACGAAAACCGGGCAGATTTCCTTAAAGATGGAGTCGGAAATGTGGGAGGTCATCACCAAAGCCCTACAGCGCCGGGTAGACCTGGACTGGCCCGATCTGGAAACGTACGAATGCGAACTGGCAAAGGAAGTGGCTGAAAAGCTGTGGAGACGGCACCAGGTAGACGACACTTCCTTAAAGCTACGGCGTAGTGAATTTCACTTTATTTTCTGTGAGGCAGTCATGCACTACGTACACGAAAGCCACCACGCAGAGATCAATCTGGCAGCAGAACCCTTAAAGCACCAGGCGGTCCATTTCAAAGCAATCCCGATGATGAAGCGATGAGAAAACGAAACTTGACCTGCTACCTGATCTATTTCTCCTTTACTTGGCTTGGACGAGCCGTCTACGCTTTAAGGAAAGGACTGGAAAAAATCAACTACCGCATAGACCGGGTAGCAGATCATTTTTCGCAAGAAAACCACTGAAAAACCGCAAAATCCCTTAAAGGAAAGTCATGGAAAATCAGGAAATCACAACTTATGAATTTACAGGCGAAACGCTGGCGGATAGCCTTAACGTGAAATGGTCGACTTTGCAGAAGCAAATCAACCGCATGGGCTACAGCTACGGCAAAAATGACCTCATTCCAGAAGATGTAGTGCAGGAAATCATTTTGGAATACGCCCAGCCGAAGCCGAATAGAGCAGATAAAGTGGTAAAAACCGCCAAGCAGGTAGCCGGTCAGCTAAATATTCCGATCAATATCACGATCAATAATGCGACAATCACCCAAAATGAGCCGTCAAAGCAGCACCCGAAGCCAGATCAAACAAACGACAAACAAATCGTACAGCCAAAGCCAAAGCCATTGCCGCAGCCTGCCCCCCAGCCAGTAGCGGACGAAAAGCCGCAGGCAGACCCCCAGGCAGGTGGCAAGCCGGTCACCGCCTTGGTGTACTTCGCTTTCATCTTCATTCTGCTGTACCAAGTCGAGCACCTGGCGACCATCGGCATGGACGTGAGCGCATTCCCGGCCGATAGCCTGGCCCGGAAGATCAGCGGATGGCTGTTTGCCGTCACCGTAAGCATCACGGCACTGTTAATGACCCTCCGCCGGGGCATCAAAGCCCGGATCATCATCTTCGGCAAAGACATCAGTTACCTGCTGGCATTTGCCGTGCTCGATGTGATCTTTTTCGTCCTCAGCTCCGCCCCCTTGGCAGATGGCAATTGGCTGCACTGGACGAAAAGCGTACTGGTGGGCGTGACGACCGCATTTGTGATTTACAGCTTCAACGAACTCATCACGAAAAACTAAGCGGACAATGATCAACCACTTAAAGGACATGATCGCGGACATACTCCTGTGTCGGTACAATCCGGACAAGTACACCCTGCCGGACAGACAGACAAAGACACGGACACGGACAAGCGGACAAGCTCAAACGGACATCAATCTAGCGGAGTACACGTGGACAGGTGGACAACTTTGGGTTCCGGACAACGAGTCCAAGGACAATCAGGCGGACGCAGCCTGGAAAGTGGACAGCGTACGTTCGCGTACAACGGACAAGGTAAAGGAATTGACCCCGGAGGACATCTTCGAACTAGACGAACGGAACCTTGACCACCGAAAAGCCATGCGCATCAAGCCATTTTGGAGCCAAGGCTTAACGATACGTGAAATCAGCCAGGCATTGAGCTATACCAATGGCAAAAAGGTAAATGGATATAGCTATCCAACGGTTGCAAATTACACGGCAGCCTTCTCTGCTGCCCTATCAGGGGGAGGGGCTGCTGAGGAATAGCCTTATAAAACCTCCTAATTATAAGGACCTTGACTGATAATCAATTAGTTAGCCTTATAAAAATTATAAGAACCCCTTATAAAACCCTTGTAAAAGCTTATAAAATGCACGAACAACACGCAAAATATCACCCTTACGAGCCGGTCACGGAAGACGCTAACTGGGAAGAACTGCCCCCGGTAGCCGATGCCCAGCCGCCAGCCAAGCGCCCACACACGATTGTATGGGAAGTGGAGCGCAAACAGTTCAAAGCATACCCCATCGCCGTACAGATCGGCGAGACGGGAGCCGCCATTGTCCTGTTCGTCTTTTTGAAGTTCGGACAACTGGTCTGGTTCCTTGTCCTTGTCCTT
>PR_CR_10_Liq_1_inCRDRAFT_1001293_pt1 | contig 14244 bp, 18 predicted proteins | sample PRCRCaboRojoPR_3_FD_10241 | JGI IMG/M metagenome (IMG submission 10241)
TGTTGGTGGCCCAGTTGTTGCGCTCAATGCATTACGAGGGAGAGCTCGCCGCCGTCGTGCGCCACAGCGATCACGCCGAGGAGTTACGGGAACATGGCATCTCGGCCTTCAATTTGTACGGCCAAGCGGGTGCCGGCTTTGCCGCTCATGCTTGCGAGCTGATGGCCGCAAGACCAGGAGAGGCGTCACACGCGGAGGATGCGGAGTCCTCCTCAAATGCATCTGCTGTTAGGCCATGACAGCAATGAACCCCAAGGCTGCCCGCACCTTGCCATCGCCCCTGGGACCTTTCCGGATTGAGGTTTGCTCCGATGGACTGATCCACTGCGGCTGGATCGGTAGCGACTGGGCAGACAGTGACTGGGCAGACAGTGACTGGGCAGACAGTGACTGGGCGGACACTGATGCTATGGCGCCGACGCAATCTCCGGCGGGAACCTTGCTCCCTTTGCTTGAACAGGCCGAGCAACAATTCCACGCCTATCTCGCAGGGCAATTACGGCACTTCGATCTACCCCTTGCGCCCAGCGGCACTCCGTTTCAGCAGCAGGTTTGGCAGCAGCTTCTCGGCGTCCCCTATGGGCATACTAAAAGCTACGGTGACATCGCCAAAGCTGTGGGTAGAGCAACGGCAGCACGTGCGGTTGGGGCAGCCGTTGGCCGCAACCCTCTCGCCATTATCGTGCCATGTCATCGGATTGTGGGTGCCAACGGTGCCCTGACAGGGTTTGCCAGCGGACTCGACCGCAAGCGATGGCTTCTAGCACTGGAAACGGCGCGAGACTAGGCGTTGAGATCGGGAATCATCTCGTCTTTTAAACGCTCAATGGCATCTTTTAAGCGCAGCTTTTCTTTCTTCAGTCGCTGAATCAGCAACTGGTTTTGGTAGGGCATGGACTGCAGGTCAGTGATCTTCGCGTCGAGTGCTTTGTGACGGGATTGCAATGTCATGAGGCGCATAGCGGGCGTCATTTCATGATTGGCGGCATCGCCACCTTCGACTCCCTTCACCATGTAACCACTCCCAACCGTCCTATGAGTGGGACGTTACTCGCAAGCTGCCAGCCTGACAAGCTACCGGTGCAAAAGACCCGGCCAGTCGATGGCGTCATCGGCACCGGCAATAAACCGCTCAACCAAAAGGCTGTCGCGCTGGTTATAACGCAGAGGAGCACCCTGGGTATCGACCACGAATCCTCCCGCCGCGGTTACCAGGGCATCGCCGGCGGCAACATCCCACTCGTAGCACGGGGATGTTCGGGGATAAATGTCTGCTTGGGCTTCCAATAGAGCGCAGAATTTAAGCGCACTGCCCGCATTAATTCGTCGGGTACCGGCGCCAACACGTTCAAGCTTCGACAACACCGCTGCCACCCGATCGGCATTGTGACGGACGCTAGCGAGTACCCTAAGTGGCAACTGGGGTGACAGAGCTTGCACCCTTAGCGCGCGCACAGGGCGCTGACCCGCGTCATCCACAGGATCAATACACCACGCCCCCTGACCCGGTATACCTACGTAACACAAACCCTGAGTCGGCACGCTCAATAGGCCGAGAATGGGGCGCCCCTGATCGATCAAGGCGATATTGATCGTGAACTCACCGGTTCGGCCTATGAATTCTTTGGTGCCATCTAAGGGATCAACAATCCAACATTGTTTCCAGTTCAGCCGCTCGCTAATTTGTTCCGCCGGCGACTCCTCGGACAGTACCGGTATGTCCGGCGTCAATTGATTGAGACCCCGCAAGATCAACTCGTGGGCATCCCGGTCAGCTAGGGTCACCGGACTGCTATCGGACTTGCGCTCAACACCTATCCCGTCAGCGTTGTTATAGTGTTGCAACAGCAGCGCATCGGCGCGACCGGCTAGGGAAACAAGTTCATCGATGAGGTGCGCAGGGGCCCCTGGCAATTGAACCCACGGGGCGCGCCCGCCCGCGTCGGTTGTTAACTGATCATTCATGGCACAAGGATAGCACTGCTCATGGCCATCACTGTAGCTTCCTGTAATTCCATTGTGCGGATCGACTGGTCTGCGATCACCACCGTGCTACTCGATATGGATGGCACGCTCCTCGACTTGCGCTTCGATAACGACTTTTGGCTGAACCAGATCCCGAAGGCCTACGCCAGACATCAGGGTGTATCGGTACACCAGGCTCAGGACTACCTGAGACCCATCTTTCAACGAGAGGCGGGCAAACTAAACTGGTACTGCCTGGACTTTTGGAGCGCAACGGTGGGTTTCGATGTCGCAGCCCTGAAGCGGCAGTTGTCTCAGGGAATTGGTTGGCGACCCGAGGCCGCAGATTTTCTCGCCAAACTGAAGGCCAGCCACTGCCAGGTTGCCCTCATTACCAACGCACACCCCGAAACCCTCAGAATAAAGCTAGAACAGGTGCAGCTTGCACCTTGGTTTGATCACATAGTGAGTTCCCATCAGTTCGGTGCCCCAAAAGAGTCACAACAGTTCTGGCAACAACTTGTAAAAACACACCCTTTTCAACCGACCTCGACCTTATTCATCGATGACTCTGAAGCAGTGCTGGGGGCCGCCGATATATTTGGCGTGGCACATCTCGTGACACTACGTCAGCCCGATAGTACCGGCCCGATTCGCAGCGCGACCCAGTTCCCTGCCATACACCACTTCAACGAAATCTTCGATGGACTCGCCCATGGCGTCTGATAACGACTTACAAATCGGCAAGCTGCGCATTGATAAATGGCTCTGGGCGGCGCGTTTTTTTAAAACTCGAAGCTTAGCGAAAGCGGCGATAGAGGGTGGCAAAGTGCAGATAGATGGTCAGCGGGTCAAAGTCTCGAAAGAGATAGCGGTGGGCGACCGATTATTGATTAGACAGGGCTGGGATGAGCGAGAAATTGACGTTCTCGCACTGTCGGATCAGCGGCGCGGCGCACCTCAGGCGCAGCAGCTATACCGAGAGACGAGTGCAAGTCTAGAGCGCAGAGCCCGAGCGGCCGAAGCGCGCAAAGCGGCTGGCACCATGGCGCGCCCTGACCACCGACCCGACAAGCATGAGCGACGCCAATTGTCACGGCTGCGTCGACATCTTGAACCTTAGGCTAACTGGGCGTGTAAGCGGATAAAGTGATGGCGTTGCGTCCGCCGTCTTTACTATCGTAGAGGGCCCTGTCTGCGGCATCGATGAGATCACTGATCTCGGTTTTCATACCGGGCACACAGGCCACCACACCCTGACTCACCGACACAAACTCGCCTGTGGGTGATGAGGCATGGGGCATTTTCAAAGCGGCGACACGCTCACGCACCGCCTCGGCTGTACTCATGGCATCGCCCGAAGTGGAGCCAGGCAAAATCATCATAAACTCTTCGCCGCCCATCCGAACCGCAAGCTCACCCGCACGGGAGGTGACCCCCATCAACACTTCGGCGAGTTTCTGCAGCACCAAATCCCCAGACGGATGGCCGTAGGTATCGTTGTAGAGCTTAAAGTGATCGACATCGAGCATGATGATGGCCAGAGAGAAACCCGCCCGTCGAGCGCGACTAATCTCGGTCTCAAAGACCTGATTGGCGCCACGGCGATTCTTCAATCCCGTCAATTCGTCGATGGTGGCAATATCTGCCAGTTGCTGCCGCGCCTCTTGTAACTGCTGATTCTTCAAGCGCAGGCTCTCGGACAGCTCGGCAAAGTCGTGATTCATGGCTTCACGCTCTAGACTGGACTGAATCATGTCCCCAAAGGAACGACTCATCCAGCCACTCGCAAGAGCCATGAGTAGTGACAAGGCGGTGAGTAACGCTGCCAACATCAAATTGAAGGCACGCACGTCATAGTGCCACGCCAGCCACGTTGCTACCGGAATCAAGGTGGCGAATAAATTAGCCATATAAACTTCGCGCACCACAGACGTGACCGCCACCGCCACGACGGAGATGATAGTGACGATGAGCAACAGCAAATAGAACATCTGATCCGAGAGTATGCCGTCTAACCAAAACACAGTTGACGACCACGCCACACCGAGTAGTACCGCGCTGGCGATTAGCTCGACATAAACGGAGAAACGACCACGTATAAATCGCTCGCCCTCAAGGGCACCACTCATTCGCATGGAATGCACGAGCAGTAGACTGAGCATGGCCACCGCCCAGGACAGTAGCACGACGTCGCTAGCCTGAAACCACAATAAGGCAACGACCGCGGCAACACCCACCGCATGGGCGCCCACCAACGCAAAACGCGCATGGTGTAAGTGAAGCTCCAGTTTGGCGGCCAAAAGCTCCGCGCCGGAAATTTTACGTTGGTATAACATAGCCGGAGTTTACCGCGAGGAATTAGCACATGGATAGCGCCAAGACAGCCGTCGTCAGGCTATCGGTCATTGCCCTGCTGATACCGATGCTAGTGCTGATAGCTCGACTGGGCTACCACTGGTCCCTTGCGCGGCAAGTCGCTGACTGCGAGGCCATTACTCGCAGCCTTGAGCAGGTTGACGGTGTGCAGCGGGTGCCCTCGGGGGGCATTCTAATGCTCGGGCGCAATCACCTGGCGCGCTGGCGTAATGTCCCCGATGTGCTGTTAGGCAGTGATGTGGTCGTTAGAGCGTCCCCCCTGTATCGGCCCGAGGCCATCGCAGAGTGTTTTCAACGAGCAGTGGCGTGGTACCAACCGGACATTACCGTGCTGTTATTAGAGATGAGTGACGCGACACGGGCCTCCGATGATGTCTTTCCTGGCACTGGATAAATTGTTACGAGCCAGAGAACACTATGGGGTCTCGCCACATTTGGTCGTGATTCCTCCCCTCGACGGTCCAGCCTTTGAGGCGCAGTTGGAACAATTGCAAGATTTCACGGTAACGCTGGCACGGTGGGCCAGAGCGCACCCNNGGGTGCATGTTATGCCAATTGGNACTCGTCTATACGATGCCACCGGTGCNGTTGATCCGAGTTTGTACTGGCCCGATGGAGAAACACTGTTCGCCACGGGTTACGAGCGGTTAGAGCAGGGATTACGGGAAGAGCTGCGAACAACCTTTGGTAGCCAGCAACTCTAGGCTCACACCCTAGAGCAAGTTGCGGTATTATCAACCAATGTTGCAGGATTTTCCGACAGTTGTACCCGATACCCCTCTACTCGATGCCATCGAGCTAGATCGAGATCGGCTACATCAACTCAGTGACGAGGAGCTAGTCGCCCTCGCCGCCGAAATACGCTTGTTTCTTTTGCACAGCGTCAGCCACACGGGTGGGCATTTTGGCGCAGGCCTAGGGGTCGTTGAGCTTACAGTGGCACTGCACCATGTGCTTAATACCCCCGAAGACCGATTGGTCTGGGACGTAGGCCATCAAACCTACCCGCATAAGATTCTCACCGAACGCCGGCATCAAATGCATAGCATGCGCCAAAAAGGGGGGCTGTCAGGCTTTCCCAAGCGCAGCGAGAGTCCCTACGACACCTTTGGAGTCGGACACTCATCCACCAGTATTTCTGCCGCCGTTGGCATGGCGATTGCGGCCCGACAACAGGGACTCGATCGCAAAACAGTGGCGGTCATCGGCGATGGCGCCATCACCGGCGGCATGGCCTTTGAAGCCCTGGCACACGCCGGGCATACCCGACCGAATCTGCTGGTTATCCTCAACGACAACCAAATGTCGATTGGGCACAACACCGGCGGTCTAGCGACCTACTTTGCCAAAATTTGGGCCAGCCCCACCTACATTGCCTTTCGAGAGGGATCAAAACGCCTACTGGAGCATGTGCGCACCGCCTGGGATCTGGCCAAAAAGACGGAAGAGCAATGGAAAAGCCTGGTGGCCCCGGGCATGCTCTTCGAGGAGCTGGGGTTCAATTACGTGGGGCCCCTGGATGGCCACGATCTCCCTCAGCTGGTGCACACCCTAAGAGCAATGTCAGAGCTAAAAGGTCCTCAACTGCTGCATATTCGGACCGTCAAAGGCAAAGGATTCGAACCTGCGGAGCGTGACCCAGTGGGTTATCACGCGATCAACAAGATTGAATCGAAACCATCGGAGGACGCACCACCGGCGCCGACAAAGCCCAGCCCACCGAAATACCAGGATGTGTTCGGGCGCTGGCTGTGTGATATGGCTGAAGCCGATAGTCGTCTTGTAGGTATTACGCCGGCGATGTGTGAGGGTTCTGGGATGGTCCAGTTCGCCGAGGCCTATCCACGCCGCTATTACGACGTGGCCATTGCCGAGCAGCATGCGGTGACTTTCGCGGCTGGGCTGGCCTGCGATGGCTTGAAACCGGTGGTAGCCATTTACTCAACGTTCCTGCAACGGGCCTACGACCAGCTTATTCACGATGTGGCGCTGCAGAATCTCGATGTCACCTTCGCCATCGATCGCGCCGGTCTGGTAGGACAAGATGGAGCCACCCATCACGGCGTGTTCGATCTTAGCTATTTGCGCTGTGTGCCCAATATGATCATCGCCTGCCCAAGTGATGAAAATGAGTGCCGACAATTGTTGTATACCGCCTATCAACATCGCGGACCGTCAGCAGTGCGTTATCCACGTGGTGCAGGGGTGGGCGTGCTTATTGAGCAGACCATGACCGAGCTACCCCTGGGTCAATCGGTTACAGTGCGTGAAGGGCATCGCGTCGGGATTTTGAACTTCGGCGTCCTACTGCCAGAGGCCAAANNGGCGGCAGAGGTTCTTGATGCTACCCTCGTCGATATGCGCTGGGTGAAACCCCTTGATGAGGCGCGCATCGTGGCGCTCGCCCAACAATGTGAGCGTCTGGTCACCGTAGAGGAAAACTGTATCGCCGGCGGCGCAGGTGCCGCTGTCGCTGAATTATTAGCACAGCGACATATCGACTGCCCCGTCAGGCATATCGGTATCCCAGACCAGTTCATCCATCACGCCAGCCAATCCCAAAATCGTATTGATGCAGGCTTAACCGCGGATGCCATTATTGCGGCGGGCACCTTAGATACTGTGTACAACACCACCTTTGTGACTGAACTGGACCCGATAAAGGTATCTTCATGACCGATGAAGAACAAAAGCAGCCTGACCTTAAAGAACAGATGTCGGCCCTGTCGGAGATTGTGGAAAAACTGGAAGATCCAGAGGTTAGTTTAGAAGCATCTTTAGCTCTCTACGAGCAGGGTATGGCACTTGTTAAACGCGCCACAGCCACCCTTGAGTTGGCTGAACAACGGGTTGCTGTGCTCACCTCAGACGGAGATCTGGAAGCTTTAGACCCATGAGGTCCAGCGATAAACCGAGCCCGCTGCAGTGTGATGCGCCGGTGTTAAGCCAAGCTATCGACTATGTGCTGGCCACCCCTGGCAAACAAATCCGCGCGCAATTGGCCCGGGCCAGCTACGGTTTATTTCACAGCAGTATCAGCGATGGCATTGTTACTGTCGCCACCGCTATCGAGTGGCTACATACTTACTCACTCGTTCACGATGACCTGCCCGCCATGGATGACGATGATTTGCGTCGAGGCCAACCCACCGTGCACAAGGCATTCGATGAAGCCACCGCTATTCTCGTCGGGGATGGGTTGCAAGCGGCCGCGTTTGAAAAGATAGCCTCAGAGAATAGCCTCAGCGCCATGCAGCGCATTGAATTATTACAGCTGCTCACCCGTGCGGTGGGCTTTTCAGGCATGGTCGGTGGGCAAGCGCTGGACCTAGCGGGAGAACGACAAGGGTTGTCACTGGATGCCCTGCAACAAATTCATCACCTAAAAACAGGTGCACTCATTACCGCGGCGACCGTCGCAGGGGGTATCTGTGCCGGGGCCAGCGAGCGGGATTTAGCGCAACTGGCGACTTTTGGTAAGCACCTAGGCCTAGCCTTTCAGGTTACCGACGACATCCTAGACGTCACCCAGTCCAGCGAGCAATTGGGCAAAACCGCCGGCAAAGATCTGAGCTCTGAGAAGTCGACGTACGTCAGCTGTTTAGGNCTAGAGGGNGCAAAGACCGAAGCCGAGGCACTGCTGCGCCAAGCTCTGGCGGCTATCGCCCATTACGAACAGCGGGCAGAGCCACTTCGCGCTATTGCCGATCAGGTAGTGAGGCGATTGCACTGAGCGTAAGCCTGTACCTGATTAATCCAGCAAGCCCAACTGCAGGGCAAGTGCCAAAACCAGCGCTGCCCAACACCCTGCGGCAACGTCGTCTAACATGACACCCAAGCCATTCTTCAGATGCCTATCGCACCAAGAGGCGGGCCAGGGCTTTCCAATATCGAACGCCCTAAAAGCGGCAAAAGCCAATCCATAGAAAACGACACTGCTAATGGCTGGCGAGAGCAAATACCAGGGTAGTGCCGCCGTAATCAGCATACCCAGCACTTCGTCGACCACAATGGCACCGTGATCCGGTTTACCCCACGCACGCCCCGCCCGCTGACTGGCCACACTGCCCAAGACCAACAACACCAGCGCAACCAGCAGCGCGCCCATACCGGACATTAACCACAACACCAGCACAACAAAGGGTAGGGCCGCTAAGGTACCCACAGTACCCGGGGCCACCGGAGCCAAACCGGCGCCGCCCCAAGTAGCTAACAACAAAACAGGAGACTGTCGAATTTGGCGCCAGCTTGGTTTGATCACCGACGATTCGTTATTGGAAGTGGTCATATCCCCTCGCATCTAAGCACTCGCCATCAACGCGCACTCCAGAGCCATCCCCGAGGACACGCCCAATTACGGAACTCCCCGGCGGCGGTGACAGATGACTTGGGAAAGTGAACGCCAGTTCGTAGTCGTCGCCGCCTGTCAAAGCCCACTTTAGAGCCTGAGATTGGGGCCAGTGGCTGATCGCTTGGGACAGGGGTAATCGCTGGCTTTCGATATCAATACTGACGCCCGACGCGTGCGCCACATGCGCCAGATCGGCCAATAAACCGTCGGATATATCGATGCTGGCGTGGGCATACTTAGCTAGCCAATCAACGAACTCAAACCGGGGCGTGGGAGCAAAAAATCGCTGTTCGAGCCATTCCAAGGACGCGTCGCTGACACCATCAGGTACTAAGATATCGCCCTCAAGTACGCATAATCCAGCGGCACTGTCACCCAAGGTACCCGTCACTGCGACCAAATCACCCGACTTCGCGCCACTACGACGACAGCAACTATCGGCGGGGGCATGGCCCAATACCGTTACCGTTAAGGCGAGGGGGCCACGGGTAAGATCGCCACCCACAAGTGGCAGCGAAAAATCTTTTACCACCCGGCCCAACCCGAGCGAAAAACTGTGTAACCAGAGTTCATCAGCCGAGGGTAGGGTCAACGCGAGGGTCATGCCCATCGGATGGGCAGCCATAGCCGCCAAATCACTCGCCGCCGCCGCAACCGCTCGATAAGCGATATGTTCAGGCAAGGTATGGGTGGGAAAATGACGGCCTTCGATTTGAGTATCGGTCGACACCAGCGTGACATGCCCCGGAGGCGGGGCCACTACTGCCGCATCATCGCCGACACCCAATTGCACCCAAGGGCCGGCACCGAATTGGGCAAGATAACGGTAGATCAGTTGAAATTCAGACACGGTGGCGGCCGCCTGCTACAAGCCCGCGTCAATTTCGAGTCGTCGAAGATCCTTTGCCATTTTATCGAGCACACCGTTGATGTAGCGAAAGCTATCGGTGGCACCGAACTTGCGCGCCAGTGCCACCGCTTCGTTGATAACCACCCGGTATGGCACGTCGATCCGGTCCCTGAGCTCAAACACGCCCATGCGCAGCAGCGCTCGCTCGATGGGATCGAGTTCGTCAATGGGCCGGTCAAGCTTAGGCGTGTAGAGCGCATCAAGCTCGCGCGCCTGATTGGCCGCCCCCACCAGCAACTGATTAAAGTACTCGCCGTCGACATGACTAAAGTCATTATCGACCCGAAACTCAGCCTCGATCTCGTTCAGGTCTGCGCCAGTCATGGACCACTGATACAGCGCCTGAAGTGCGAAATGACGTGCCCGGCGACGCTGGGCCGCGAGGGGATTGACCACCGCCATCAAGAGTCTATGGCGCTAAATAAGTTGACCATTTCAAGGGCACTCATGGCTGCTTCGGCGCCTTTGTTGCCCGCTTTAGTACCCGAGCGCTCAACCGCCTGTTCAATGGAGTCCACTGTGAGTACACCAAAAGCAATGGGCTTACCCGTGTCCATTTGCACCTGCGCCAGACCTTTCGTGCACTCACCCGCAACATAGTCAAAATGCGGTGTGCCACCCCGAATAACGGCACCCAGCGCAATAATGGCATCACAGTCGCTGCGGTTGGCCAGGTGACGACAGGCCACGGGTATTTCAAACGCACCCGGTACCCGCACAATGTGCATTTGCTCATCGGCTATACCATGGCGACGCAGGGTATCAATGGCACCCTCGAGCAAATGCTCCACGACAAAACTGTTCCAGCGGGCAACCACCAGTGTGTAACGGCCCTGATTGGGACCTAAATGACCCTCGGTCGTTTGAATTCCCGTTGTGCTCATAGCTTACTCCTGTCTGTGATCGAATGAATCTGGGGCAACAAACTCGAGCACTTCAAGCCCAAATCCGGCCAAGGCATTGTACTTCAGAGGCGCACCCATCAAGTGGATTTGTCCCACCCCAAGATCGTGCAATATCTGAGCACCCAGCCCCACAGATGCCCAACCCTCGGCAGGGGCCTGTGACCCCACTGACTGTTGCCCCAATATACGGTCAATACTGGCAAGCAAGGATTCGGGGGTCTCGGGTCGACTGATCACCACTAAAACCCCTCGCTCTGATTCGCAGACTGCCCGCAAGCTACCATCAAAACGCCAGCTGGCTTGTCCATCGAGGGTTGTACCAATCAGATCACGCAAAACGGATGTCACGTGAACCCGCACCAGCGTGGGCCGATTCGGGCTGATATCCCCCCGTGACAGAGCCATATGCACGGTACGGCCATTAATTTCGCGATAGACCGTCAGCTGCAATGGCCCATGGGCGGTGTTAATTTCCCCTTCCCGTACCCGCTCGATGGTCAGTTGGTTCGCCAGACGCCAATTGACCAAATCGGACACTCGCCCCACCGGTAAATCATGTCGCTGAGCAAATGCGAGCAGATCATCGCCACTGGCAACGTCGCCACGCTCATCCAAGACATCCGTGAACACTGCGGCCGGTGACAATCCAGCCAATTGCGCTAGATCGGTCGCGGCCTCGGCACGATCGGCTCGGGTGAGAACGCCGCCCGCTGCAGCAGCGACGGGAAATATATGACCCGGCTGCACTAGGTCCGCGGCAACCGCATCGGGTGCTACAGCCACTCTGACCGTGTGCGCACGGTCCGCAGCCGAGATACCGGTATCGATTCCCTCTGCAGCCTCAATCGACAGGGTAAAGGGTGCCGCCGCACCATCACCTTCAACCATCAGTGGCAGGTGCAGGTGGTCACAACGCTCGCGCGTTAAACCCAGGCAAACCAACCCACGGGCTTGGCGTGCCATAAACGTAATGTGTTCGGGTTCACACAGCTCGGCAGCAACCACCACGATACCCGTTGCACTCCCGGCGCTGTTATCAATAAGGAGTAGGACCTGACGGCCATATCGCAGGTAGCTGGCTAAATCATCGGGGGCAACTACCGTATTATCAGTCGTTGACATAGCCCGCCTCCTTCAGCTGTGACCAGCTCAAACCCGCGGGTGCCGCAGCTTGGCCTCCCGCTTGCAGCAAGCGCTCTAGGTAGCGAGCAACCACATCCACTTCCAAATTGACACGGCTACCCTCGACGTAATCGGAAAACAGCGTCTCGCCAAAGGTCTGAGGAATGATGGTCAGTTCAAAATCCGAGCCCGAGACGGCATTCACTGTGAGACTCGTGCCATCGACCGTAATACTGCCCTTGTGGGCAATGTAGCGGGATAAAGCTTCAGGAGCGCGCACTTGGTAGCGCCACGACCGCCCATCACGGGCGATAGAGACAATAGTGCCAACCCCATCTACATGACCACTCACAATATGACCACCCATGGACGAGCTTGGGGTTAAGGATTTTTCCAGATTGACACGATCGCCCAGATTTCGCTCACCCAGGGTCGTAAAATCCAAGGTCTCGTGGGAGACATCTGCCCAATACCCGTCCCCGGGCAAATCGGTAACCGTCAGGCAGACGCCACTGGTGGCAATACTGTCACCTAGCACCACATCGGCAAGGGGCAACTTGCCCGTCCGCACCCGCAGTCGGAGATCGTTACCCGATCGCTCCATGGCGGCAATCTCTCCCACCGCTTGTATGATGCCAGTGAACACTTGAACTCCCTATTTTGTCTTTGTTGTCGTCGTTGACGTCAGTGCCGGTTAACCGGAGCAGCAATGATACGCAGATCTGGACCCACCCGACTTATCTCTCGGTAGTCCATCTCAATGCTGTCAGCCAGCTTGTCTATAGCTATATCGGCCAGGGGCCTTGCCGTACTCCCAAGCCACTTCGGTGCCTGATAGAGCACCACTTCATCGACAAGACCCGCCTGTAACATGGCTCCCGACAACGTGGGTCCCGCCTCCACCAAAATTTCGTTGCCACCCAGAGCGCCCAGACGTGCAAAAACAGCGCCTAAATCGAGTCGATTTTTGGTCACCTGACAGGCCTCAGCACATTGCTCGGGCATATCGTTGGCATCGGGACCATGAAGTATCAAGGTCTCCGCAGGGCCTTTGAGTACGCGGGCACCAGCAGGAGTTTGGCCACGGGTATCGAGCACAACGCGAGTGGGATGGCGCCGGGTCGCCCGCCGCAGTGGCTCGCCTTCCAGACCAAGCTCATCGGATCTCACCGTCAAGGCGCAATCGTCTGCTAACACGGTGCCCACGCCGGTCACGATCATCGAGCTCTGGGCCCTTAGGCGCTGTACATCCTGACGTGCTGCACTGCTGGTAATCCACTGGCTTTCACCCGATGCCATGGCAGTTCGACCATCCATAGATGCACCAAGCTTCAAACGCACTCGGCCCCAACCCCGTTCAACACGCAGCAAGAAACCCACAATCTCGCGCCGGGCCGCGTCGGCCATTAAACCGACCTCAACGGCAATGCCCGCCTCACGTAGCCGCTGTAGGCCACGTCCCGCCACCTCGGGGAAAGGATCCTCAATGGCCACGACAACCCGCGCGATTCCGGCCGCTAGCAAAGCGTCGACACAGGGTCCGGTTCGGCCCCAATGACTACAGGGTTCCAAGGTCACGTAAGCGGTGGCACCCTGACAGAACGACGCTTGCTGCAATGCCTCTATCTCTGCGTGAGCGCCCCCCGGTGGTTGGGTAAAGCCTTCACCCAACACCACCCCATCACGCACCAACACACAACCAACGTGGGGATTAGGGCTGCACCAGTAGCGCCCACGGCTTGCCAGCTCCAGCGCACGCGCCATGTAATGCTCGTCGAGCGTGCGCTGTGCGGGTGATTGAGCTGTCATCAGACCTTGTCCGAGGGATCTGCCTCAAGGCTTTCAATGGCGTCACGGAACTCCGATAAATCCTGAAAGCTGCGATACACCGAAGCAAAGCGCACGTAGGCAACTTGATCGAGCGCTCTGAGCGCAGCCATCACCAACTCACCCAACTCCCTAGACTGAATTTCTCGTTCACCGGTCGCGCGCAGTCGGTGTTTGATGAGACCAATGTGTTTTTCCACATCTTCAACCGACACCGGTCGCTTTTCCAATGCGCGCAGAAAGCCACCGCGCAATTTGTCTTCGTCAAAGGGTTCTCGACTGCCGTTTTGCTTGATGACCCGAGGCATCACCAGCTCGGCTAACTCATAGGTCGTAAACCGTTCCCGGCAAGTCAAACATTCACGACGACGACGCACCTGGCCGCCCTCCGCTACCAACCGGGAATCGATAACTTTGGTTTCGTCGGCGGAACAAAACGGGCAATGCACAGCTACCGCTCCACTATTTGTGTTTATCGATCTTATAGTTATCGATCAGATTGCTATCGATCTTACTGCTACCGATCACCTTGGCAATCACGGTAGCGATCACCGACCGTAGACCGGCAACCTGCCGCAAACATCGAGCACTTTAGCCCTCACCTGCGGGATAACCTGGGCATCGGTGCCCTGCTCAAGGGAGTCAAGGACGTCGCAAATCCAGTGGGTCAACTCGGCTGTCTCAGTTTCACCAAAACCGCGCGTAGTGATGGCCGGCGTACCCAGCCGAAGACCTGATGTGACAAAGGGTGAACGGGGATCGTTGGGCACTGCGTTTTTATTGAC
>PR_CR_10_Liq_1_inCRDRAFT_1001294_pt1 | contig 14237 bp, 9 predicted proteins | sample PRCRCaboRojoPR_3_FD_10241 | JGI IMG/M metagenome (IMG submission 10241)
GGCCTCAATTTTCGCTACTTCTTTCTCCACATCAATCTCCATGGCTTCGATGTGCTTGTCCATCCAAAACAGGGAAGGGTGCACGTAAGGAATGAGCGGAAGACGCCGGGTCATGAAATAGATGGCCTGGTCCTCCTGCGTGTAGATAAGGTCGCCGGGCTCAAGGTGCTGATTGAGGTATTGTGCAGCATAACGGACATTATCCGGGCGGTCGAGGTAGTCTTTCTTTTGGAGCAGCAGGTGGGTGACAAAGAGTAAGCCTAACAAGGCATAGCCAATCCGGGGATGGCGCATCCAGCGCAGCCACCGGGGCACCTCCTGCCGGGGCAGCCCAAAGAATTCCCCGGCCAGGAAGCTAAAGGGCAGCATAAACTGAATGAAATAATGCCCAAATGCATTGCCGGGAATCAGCACGGAGGCCAATACAAAGCCAGACCAGATCAGCCCAAACTGCCGGACGGGCAGCTTGACGCTTTTGTGCCATAGCCCTACAACAAATAAGGCCGTTACGGGTAAAAACCGCAGAAAGAACTCAAAAAAGAAAACGATATAATGCAAAAAGGTGCGGGAGGAAGGGTAGCGCCCGGCTACCGTGATCGAGTTAAACCAAAAGCGGTCGAACTCCCCAATCTGGTAATAGTAACCAACAACTACTGCAAAGGGGATGGCAGCACCCAGCGCCATCGTCAACGCCTGACTCAGTGCTTTGACGACATTGCCTTCCCGGCGCAAAGATAAAAAGATAAGAAAAGCTCCGAATGCGAGCCCATCAAAGAGCACCACGTATTTGATGACAAAGCCAATACCCAGCAGCAGGCCGGCTGCAAGGAAGGCCAGGTAGTTTCGATATTTGAAAAACAGTAAAAGTGCACCCGCTGTGAAAAGGTTGAAGTAAGTCTCCGTATTTGGGGAAACACCATAACGGGTGTACAGTGAATTCAGAATAAGGTAGATGATACCTGCTGACAGCGCTGCCGCCCAGTTACTGCCTTGTATGCGTTTGGCGCGGTAAAGCAGAAAAGCCGTTAGGCCCAGTACGAGGGCTGCAACAAGCCGGTAGCCCCAAAGGGCATGGCCAAGCAGGGACTTTAGGGCGGCCAGTACCAGAAAAATGCCTATGGGCTTAGTATCAATGTAATCTACCTGATAGGTGTAGCCCTGTGATACGGCATCCGCTATGACGAGGTAGGTAGACTCATCGTGGTCAATGACTGATGGGAAAAAGGAAATCAGGCGGATGGCTACGGCCACCAGCAGCAAGATACCTAAAGCCTTGATAGAGTCGGAAAGTTGCAATGTTGGATGTCGTTCGTTTTGTTGGTCACAATGGAGCGACAAATATAGGACAATTAATCTGCTTCCCAATCCCGCATTTTGCGCAGCAGCAGGTCAATCCTCGCTACGATATCTTTCTGTTCCCGGCGCTTAAGCTGTGCCGCCTTTCGGGCGAGTTCTTCATCGTCAGACCGCTCCTGGGTCAGCTCTTTCAGTACATCGGTGTAGTTTTGGGATTCCCAGTATCCACTTTCATCCTCTACCTCCAGGTCATGAATATACTTTTCTTGCAGATAACGCAGTAAGCTGATTGCAGCAGCGTGGATTTCCGGTCCGGCAGATTGGGTATGCACCGTGATCCAGCTGGGGGTAACGGCGTAATTGTCAACCGCACTAACCGCCACTTGCATTGGGGAAGTTAAGACGCCTGAAGCGCTAAAACAGAAGTAAAGCGGAGCAGAGTCCTGGTGAATTTGCAGAATAATCCCCTTCAGGCCTGAGTCGCCCACGATAGCAGGTACCCCTGCACTGTTACGTTCCAGGCGGGCGTCGGGCTTACGGTCCCAGTGCCCGTCAAGTACCTGAGTAGGCCAGTGCATAGACTTCCCAATATCTTCCAGTTCACTGAGGAGTGCTGCGGATTGCCGTTTGTCCGTCAGGGTGCCCCGGTAGTGGATACTTAGCCCCATACGTCAAATCGTTTGCAGCTTAGGCACACGCCGGGCAACTTGCTTTGCGATGACTGTGCCGTGGTCTCTTGTATTCTCAATGAATAGTGAATTGGTCTTCATACCTGCACAGACCACACCTGCCAGAAAAACATTGGGCAGGCTGGTTTCCAGGGTTTCCGGGTTATGATTGGGCACCCGTGCTTCGTCCTCCGGTATTTCGAGCCCAAGGTTGGATAGCAGGTCGTAATTCGGTCGGTAGCCGGTCATGGCGAGTACCCAGTCGTTGTCCAGCTCTACTTTTCCTTCCGGGGTTTGGAGGATTACTTTATCGGGGTGGATGGCTTGTACGGTACTGTTCCAGTAGGTTGGGATACTGCCCTCTTTAATACGGTTTTCAATGTCAGGTTTAATCCAATACTTTACACCTTTATAAATGGCATTGCCCCGGATAGCCATCGTAACTTTTGCCCCTTTGCGCCAAAGCTCCAGTGCTACCTGACAGGCAGAATTAGCAGCTCCAACCACAAGTACTTCCTGTCCGACATAGGGGTGGGCATCATCGTAGTAGTGCTTGACTTTGGGAAGGTCTTCACCGGGCACGTCCATCATGTTTGGGGTATCGTAGAAGCCAGTGGCCACGACCACCGCCCTGCCCTGATAGGTGCACTTTGAAGTAGAGATTAAATAACCGCCAGTGCCATCGGGCTCCATTTTTGACACAGGTTCGTAAGTATGCACATTGAGGGACCAGGCTTGCTGCAGGCGCCGGTAATATTCCAGTGCTTCCCGCCGTGTAGGCTTCTCCGTATGTGAGATAAAGGGTACGTCTCCGATCTCCAGCCGTTTGGAAGTGGAGAAGAAGGTCATATTGTCCGGGAAATTGTAAATGGAGTTGGCCAGCACCCCTTTTTCAAGCACCAAATGACTGAGCCCTTCCTTATGAGCAGCGATTGCGCAATTAAGCCCGGTTGGTCCGCCGCCAATGATGATCAAATCGTAACTTTCCATGATTGTCTTGCATTTTTGGACAATCATTCAACGCAGTAAAGGGGGACAAGGTTGATGGATCAGGGGATGACCTGTTGCAGGACGATCTTGAAAAGTCCTTCCGGCCTGACCGGCTTTACCACATAGTCGTTAATGCCAATCGACTGGCACCGTTCCTGTTCCTGTTTGGATTCATTAGCGGTTAGGGCAATGATGGGGACTTTGGACTGGCTCCTGATTTTTATGGCAGCTTGTATGCCATTTAGCACAGGCATTTCGAGGTCCATCAGGATAAGGTCGTAGTCGTTCCTGGTGGCCATCTTAACACCTTCAAGCCCATTAGCCGCCACATCTACTGTAACCTTATCCGACCAATTTGTCAGCATGCGCTTCGTAGCCAGACGATGCAGGTCATGGTCTTCCACCAGCAGGATACGAAGGGGCGTTGTAGGCGTTTCGGGCAATGCTCTGGGTTGCTGTTCGGGGGTCTCGACCGGCAGTTCGATTTTGATCTCGAACTTTTGGCTGGTCTTGCGGATAGGCTTGAGCTGTCCGCCCATGATGGAGGTCAGCTGCTTGGCAATGATCAGGGGCAGCATCCGGCTGGCCTCTACACTATGGTCCTTAATGATCTCTTCATCTTCAATCATTTCCTTGGCTTCTTCGAAGTCAAAATCATCAGATTGGAACAAACAACGCACTAATAGCTCAAGGTTGGCATTACGGCTACCCCGGACGCCAAGCGAAAGGCGGGTTTGGGCATCGGGCACCGTAAAATTGACGGCAAGCTCGATGGTATTGTAAATGAGTTGAGTGAGCAGCTGCGGGTCACTGATAATAGTGTCCGGTAATTTCTGGGATACCTCGAGGACGAGCTCACTGCCTGATTTCTCTGCTCTGATTTTAGAGATATCCAGCACGGTTTTCAGCATATTCGAAACTTGGATATCTGAATAGTTCAGGCTGACCTGCTCGGTGCGGAGGGTACTGAGATTGATCCAGTTATTTAGTGCGAAGCTAAGGTCCTCCAGAGAAGATTTTATCCCCTTGATGTACTCTTTTTGCTGGTCTCCAAGCGGGGTTTCCTCCAGGAGATAAATAAAGTTAATCACCGATGCGATAGGGGTCCTGAGGTTGTAGGAAAAATCGGAAAATAAGACTTTATGGTTTTCGTGGGATCCATTATCGGTCCGGTGGTCCGGTTTTTGCGGCGTGCTTGCTTTGTCCGGTTTGGCCGGTTCTTCCGGGTCAGGCCCCGGGCCGCTGTTGGGCTCCGGTTGAGGAGGGGAGGGCTCAGGCGCCTGATTAGATATATCCTGAATACTGCCCAGGAGCATCATTTGGTTATCCTTTTCAACATAACTGACTTGCGCGTTCACCTGTACGTGGCGGACTTTCTTATTGTCGATGACAATCCGATGGTTGATGGTGTGCGGCTTACCATCGCTCATCGCCTCCTCAAAAAACTGCTCTACCTCTGCGCGGTCATTGACGTGCACATATTTGAGGTATTCGGAAAGAGAAGGAACGAAGCTGCCCGGCTGGAACCCAAAGAAGCGGAATATCTCATCATCCCAGTGCATGGACGTATCGACCATGTTCATCTCCCAGCGCCCGAACCTGGCAATTTTTAGCGCCCGGCGGGTGCGTTCTTCGTTTTTACTGAGGTCATCGGCCTTTTTCTGGAGCTTGGATTGGGTGGCGAAGCGCTGAAGAGAATAATTTATGGTTTTGACGAGCAACCGATGGTCAAAGGTGCCCTTGACCAGAAAGTCCTGAGCGCCTGCTCTCACGGACTGAATGCCCATGATCTCATTCTTATAACCGGTCATGACAATGACCGGGGTGTTGGGGGCCTTTTCCCTGAACTGCTGCAAGGTTTTAAATCCTGTAACATCCAGTAGGTTAAGATCAAGCAATACAATATCCGGTGAGCATTCCCACAGCTTTTCCAGCCCCTCTGACAGCGAGTCCGAAGTAAACAAAGTGTGCTTATAATTGGCCTCATTTAGGAGTGCTTCCAGCAGTGCAATATCTGGCTCGGAGTCCTCAATGACCAAAATTCTCGTGTTGTTATTGCTCATAACCATTAACCGCTTCTTTCATTCCTCCCATTTGCCAGTTCCTGGATAGGGGTTCGAGGTTAAAAATTGCATTGTTGCCCTGTCGGGTAGTTGACCTGAAAGCGATTCGCAGCCTTTGCGAAACGGAGTCAGGAGCAGCTCTGTCTGAGCGGCTGTCATAGCCTTTGACTATCCAGGCTCAGGTATCTAATATCATTTAGGTGCATTCACCGGAATGCGGAGTAGTGTTCCATGGTAAGTTCACAACCGGGTTGCTAACCGGGCTGTGAAAATTTCCGGCTGTGTTGGGCTTTGACCGGAGTCTTGTATAATCGGCGGGACGAAGGACTACCAGGATTCGCTCAGGAAACCTTGGTTGGTAAAATTGTGGTAGTTAACCAGAAATCTTCTATCTTATGTATGATTTCAAAAAATTTATCGAAATCAATAGGCTTGTTAATAAAGCAGTTGGCGTGCAGGTCGTAGCTTTTCAGAATGTCTACACCGGCATTGGAAGTCGTGAGCACAACCACGGGTGTCCGCTTCAGTATTTCATCAGATTTGATGACACCAAGGACTTCCCGACCATCCCATTTTGGCAGGTTTAAATCCAGAAGGATGAGATCGGGTAGGAGAGCATCTTCATAAGGAGGCTCCTTACGAAGGTATTTGATGGCTTCAATGCCATCTGTCACGACATCAAGTTTGATATCGTTTTTGCTTTCCCGGAAAGCTTCTTGAGTAAGTCTTACATCCCCCGGATTATCCTCGATTAAGAGGATATTGTGTGCTTTTGTTTTGTTGACCATGTTGCCAATTTCAATAATTGGGTCTCAGCTTTGATCCGATTCTTTGATCCATTATACCGAGCTACTCAAAGCAGCTACGTCAGGTAGCCTTTAAACACTGCGGCACTTTGTAAGCTTTTGTCAATTACTAGACCTGTTTATTTTCGAGCTTATGTCGTATAGTAACCAATGTAAAATTAGGATTATTTTGATAAAATAATGAATAGTGGGGTGGTAAATTAAGGTTTTTCCTGTCACCTTTTCTACGCACTTGGGTGAAAGACAAAAGATCAGACTGCTAAATAGTGCATTTTGAGTTGGCATAAATTTTGGACTTAGTCTCCTTTCCGCATTTGTGGAACCATATTGCTTGCCTATCTTTGTCCAAACATCACACCTTTTATGCTTGAGATCAAGGCGCTTAGGGAAGCCTTCGAAGCTTACCGCCAACAGCACGCTTTTACAAAGGCTCCGCAGGGGCTCTACGAACCAGTTGAATATATTATGTCTTCTTCCGGCAAGCGGTTACGGCCGGTCCTGGTTTTAATAGGGGGCGCTTTGTTTAAGGGGGATTTCGCCTACAGTCTGCCTGTCGCTATGGCCGTGGAAATCTTCCATAATTTTTCTCTGGTCCACGATGATATTATGGATGCAGCACCTTTGCGAAGGGGCCGCCCTGCGGTGCATACTAAATATGGATTGAATACAGGTATTCTCAGTGGTGATGTCATGCTTATTTACGCCTATCAGTTTCTGTCGAAAGGGGGCAAAACCGCCAGGGAAGTAGCCGCCTTACTAAATATATTCAACGCTGTGGCAATAGAGGTTTGTGAAGGACAGCAATTTGATGTGGACTTTGAGTCCCGGAATGATGTCACAATTTCGGAATATATCAATATGATCGAGCTCAAAACGGCGGCCCTTATCGGGGGGAGCCTTCAGATGGGAGGAATCACCGCCGGAGCACCCCCGGCAGCTCAGCTTCAACTCCGTGACTTTGGGCGCAATATTGGCATTGCCTTTCAGCTTCAAGACGATATCCTGGATACCTTTGGGGACCCTGAGAAGTTTGGAAAGCGGGTGGGTGGCGATATCCTGCAAAACAAAAAAACCTTTCTTATTCTTAAAGCGCTTGAGCTTGCTGAAGGAGATACTTATAAAGCCCTTCACGATTTGATGACGACAACTCCTGATGACGAAGCTGGTAAAGTCAGTACGGTCACACAAATCCTGCGGGAGCTCAGCATACCGGCATGGGCAGAACAACAAAAACAGCAATATCAGGAGCGGGCCTTTAGCGCACTCGGTCAATTGGATGCGCCCCAGCAGGGCAAGGATCAGCTTCGGTCACTGGCAGAACAACTACTGGTACGGGAATCCTAACCTCCACGGAGTTGCAAAAGAAAAGGAGCAACCACCGTAAAGTGGCTACCCCTCACACTATGAAACACTATAAATTAATAAGCTTAAATGCATTGGTTTGAAAGGCCAGACCATGTCAATATTCATGATTTGGCGCAAAGCACTGAACAGCTTGTTCTTGAAAACTCAAAAACAATAAGCATTGTGCTGCTTTCTCTGAATAGCACTTATGCGATAGACCTAAATAAATAAGGTAGTTACCACAAACCGGAAGGAAGGCCGGGAGGGTAACAGCCTCTGTTTGTTTGTTGTGTAGTTCTCTGGACTTGCGAAACTACTATCGTAGCGGTTTCAATTCAAATGTATTAACTAATATTAACAATTACAAGAAAATTTTGCCATTCCACCATTCCTGCTCAATTGTTGCTGCTTTTTTCTTGTAAAAATTAATAGCTGGCTCATTCCAGTCCAAGACCTGCCACTTCACCAACCGGCAGCCTTTGGCTTTAGCCGTGTCCAGAAAGGCGTCAAAAAGAGCCTCCCCAATTCCGCTGCGGCGGTAGGCCGCCTGAACGACGAAATCCTCCAGGTACAGCATCTTGCCCTTCCAGGTGGAGTAGGTCATATAGTATAAAGCCATACCAATGATCTTGTGCTCCTGCTCTGCTACCAGGGCTTCAAAGACGCCTTCCCGGAAGTCGCGCTGATAGTCTTCCAGCGTGGCTGTGAATTCATGGGCAGCCTTTTCATATTCAGCCAGTTCAAGTACGAGGTTGTGAATGGCGGGCAGGTCCTCTGCAGTGCCCGGACGGATATTGATCTGCATAAGCGATTATCTGATGATTGCAAACTGCTGGAAAGCAGCAATGGGTTGTTCTTCCACTTCCACGGATTCGACGCGGGCTTCTGAAGGGCCTTCCCCGCACCATTCTATCCACCGTTGAAGTTTCGCATCGGGCCCCTGCCCAACAGCGGAAACCGTACCATCCGGCTCGTTTTTTACCCAGCCTTTGATACCAAGCTGTTGCGCTTTCTCCCGCGTGGAGGCTCTGTAGAAAACCCCTTGTACCCTGCCGGTAATCCGCAGTTTTACTTGCCGCATAACATCGTGTTTTGCAGGCAATATACAAAAAAGGGGCTGCGCAAGGCAGCCCCATGAGGATTGAGGTTGTTCGCCATTTTGAGCATGGCGAAGGTACAGTTATTGTTTGATCACTTGCTGGCTGAAGGTCGACTCCGCGTCCGTGACTTGAAGTAGATAGCTACCTGCCTGCAGTTGCTTCAGATTCATTTGGTATTGTTGCCATCCCGCAGTGGTTGCCGTTTGAATGCCACGAAGCAGCAGCTGGCCGTCAAGGCTGAATAACCGGTATTCAACCGGACCTGCCTTTGCGGTATGGTGCCCGATATTCAGTACATCCCGGACCGGATTGGGGGCAACCTGGGGCAGCCTGCCAGACAGGGTTGCTTTTTCCAGGCCATTGATGACCAACACGTCATCTTGCTGGTAGCGTGGTGTCTGCCCGCTTTCAAACAACGGCCGGTAAAAGTCAGCCGACTGCTGTCCGCCTCTCCATAATTGCAGGTAATAAGGCTGCCCTGCTTTCAGGGCTTCCTGCTGATGCGGCGTTGCTTCATCGTCTCCCCAAACCGTCAGGGCAAAGTGTTCGCCTTCGTAGCGGCTGCGGCCAAATACATTACCTTCTGCATCCGTCACCACGACTTCGTCACCGGGCATCAGCCAACGGTTGGCTACAGGGGCCGGGAGAATAAGGGTCGCGCTGTTGCCAGTGGGCCTGAGCCCGGCTGCCGCCCGTTCTTCCAGTATGGCATCTCCTTCGCCTCCGGGAGTCGGAGCATACAATGCATTCAGATCCGGGCTGATTAAGGAGTTGGGGCTGTAAGTCAGGGTGTCATTGGCTGTGAGCCGGAGGTGATAGCCGCGTCCGGGCATCATATTACCGATGTCATCAATATTGAGTGCTGGAATGTAGGTGTCACCTGTGCCGTTCTTGGCGATCAGGAGATTGGAACCGATACCGGCCATTTCACCGGCAATGGGTGATGGGCTGTCTCTTAGATAGGCTACAATCTGCCAGCCGGCACTAAGTGGGATGGAGGTTTGAGGGTCCATTTGCTCACCGGTGAGGGTCAGTACCCTGGTGTTCCCCATTTTGACCTGATAGCCCTCGAGCATATTCCAGTCGCCAATGTCATTGATGTTAAAGGTTGGAATGTAGGAGTTGCCAACGCCATCCTTTACAATAATAACATCTGTAGCTACCGGGCTGAAAATCTGGTCAATAGCCAGGTCCGAAGGCATCACATAACTGGAAATGGTATTCCAGCCTACATCGAGGGTGATATCCAGCGAAATATCGAGGGTCACCGTAAGGCTCTCCAGAGCGCTGATGCCATCCGATGCATAGCTGTCGGTATGGGTGATCAGGATATCCGTTGGGGCATAGGTCGCAAGGGCCTCATAGGCCAGACCCTCTGAAGTGCGCCAGACCATAACGGTAAAGGTCTCACCCGGTGCAAACCCGTCCTTTTCCGGAGTTTGGGAGTCATCGCCGTATACCGTTATCACGGTATTGCTCTGTGGGTTCCATTGTCCGAATCCGGCACAGCGCATAGTGTCCGTATCGGTGTAGAAGAAGCCGATCCAGTCGTCCGTGCTCAGTGGCTGCCCGTCGATGCTGCTGAATAAGTCATCGGGTACAATTACACTGTGGTTGTCGCCCGTCACCGTAACCGTCCACGGTGCCCCGGTTGTGGGGATGAAAATACTGTCGAGCTTGCTCAGCCCATCCAGCGCGAAGCGGTTGGTGTGTGAAATGATATTGTCAATTGGTGCAAATGCGCCCTGAGCATCCAGGGTGTCCTGTGTCAGGGACTGCAGTACGCGAATCTGGAAGAACTCTCCCTCGTCAAATCCATCTTTCGCAGGCGTCTGGGCGTCATCTCCGTATACCGTTACCGCTGTGTTATTGTTGGGGTCCCACTGACCGGCACCAGCGCAGCGGGGGGTGCCGTTATCGTCGTAGAAGAAGCCGATCCAGTCGGTGGGGCTGAGTAGGCTGCCGCCCAGGTCGCTGAAGAGGGTATCCGGCAGTACAACAGTATGCGTGATACCCGTTGGCGTGACGGGCCATGGCGCAACATTTGATTGTGGATTCTGATTGATCGTAGCCGTTGTTGAGTTGCCGCCGCCTGAGATCAGGATATTGGCAATACGCAGGGAGCCGCTGTTGTTGGCTTCATAACAAACCGTGACCGTACCATCCCCAGTGCCACTTGCCGGTGTAACAGAAGTAATCCATGCCGTCTGGGAATTAGCCGTCCAGGAGGTATTACTGCTGATGCTGAAGTTCACGCAGTTGGCCGGGTGCTCGGTGGTAATACTGGAAGGGGTTACCGTGAGGGTACTCGCTGTTCCTGCGGCCTGTGTGATGGTTGCCATTTGGGGCGGTAAGCCTTGGGTGCTCACAATCACCATGACAGAACGTGGGGCGCCGGTAGTATTTTCCGTAAAGGAAACGATCAGGGTCTGATTGCCATTTCCTGAGGCGGCAGAAAGCGTAGCCCATGACTGACTGGTATTTGCGGTCCAGCTTACATTGGATGTTACGGAAACCGTAGTTTGTCCCGCCGGGGCGCTCACTTGCTGATTGGCCGGGCTAATGGTCAGGACCGGTCCGGTGGCAGCAGCATTTTGCAGAATGGTGGCGGTTTGACTGGGCTGCCCTGCGCTGCTGAGCGTCAGGGTCGCTATGCGTTGGGTTGATGTCGTATTTTCACTGTAAGTGATGGTAATAGTCGCATTGCCCGTTCCGGAGGTTTGGGAAAGCGTAGCCCAGCTTTGGCTGGAGCTAAGTGTCCAGCTCGTATTGGACGTAACCTGAACGGTGGTTTGCCCTGCCGGTGCTGTCACCACCTGCGAGGCAGGGGTAATGGCAATATTTGCCGGGGCACCTGCCTGGGTCACAGCTACGTTTTGGTCGGCTACGCCGTCTCCGGTTACAAGAACATTCACAGTACGGCTGCTTGTGCCCAGATTGGGGGTAGCGTTCAGGGTGACGATACCATCACCAAGGCCGCTTAACGGGCTGGCATCTAACCATGGGGCATTCTCTGCCACCTGCCAGTTGGTATTGGAGGAGATGCTGAAGCCTGCCGTGCCCCCGGTATGGGGTATACTGAGACTGCCCGGAGTGATGGTCAGGAAGTCGGGGTTGTTTATAGTCAGCTGATAATCCTCTACTTCGCGGATACCTCCGGTGGCACATGGGGTACTGTAGCCACCTGTGCTCATAGCCACTCGCATCCGGGTACTGCCGGAAGCCAGGTTGTCTGGAATAGATAGCTGCCCACTTAAAGATCCCTGGCTGCCACTTGTGCCCTGATAAAGCTGTTCGCCCGCATCATCAAAGTCATTATCCTGGTTCAGATCGACCCAAACCCGCCAGTACACCAGCGTACTTGAAGACAGCCCCTGAGCCTGCAGGAACAAGGGGTAACTGTTACCTGGCTGTACGCTGGTATTGAGGTTGGTGTAGTGGCCATATCCGTGATCGTTACCGGAAATATTGTTGATGGCGCCTATATTTACCCGGTCAATCCAGACCGTTCGGCTGTTGCCATAAGAATAGCAATAGGCGTCATCGCAACCAATAGTGGAAAATGCGGAAGTAGCAGAAAAATCGCTAAAGCTGCTACCGCAGTCCGATCTAACCTCCACCTGGTAGTCCGAACAAGGGATAAGATTGTAGACGTAGTCAGTCGTATCGGTTAACCAGGAAGTCGTGGACCAGGTAAAGCTACCCACGGTCCGGTACCTGATTTGATAAGCGGTGGCACCGGGCGATGGGGCCCATGCGATCCTGGCAGAAGCGTACCCCACGTCGCTTGCAGAAGGTGCGGATGGAGCACTACAGAAGCCTGGCTGTATATTCAGACTATAGTCCTCCACGTCTGTAAATCCACCGGTAGAGCAAGGTTCAGGGAAATTATTGCGGTCCATGCTAATGCGCAGCCGGGTATTTCCAACCACACTTCCGGGAGGAATGGTAATTGCACCGGATACCAGTGAACTACTATTGGTCGCTGCGGAAAGCAACAGCTCGCCAGGGTCTTCAAAGTCGCTGTCCTGATTGAGGTCTGCCCATACCCGCCAGTAGACAGGCGCTACGAACTCATCATCAGAATTCATAATCAGGGTATAGGACTGGCCTTGTACCACATTAGCACTCATGTTGGTGAAGTTGGAGTATCCATTTCCGTTGCCGGAATTATTGGATAAGTTACTCAGGGCTACACTTGTGATCCAGGCACTCCAACTATTGCCGTAGGAATAGCAGTAGGCATCGGAGCAACCCGTGGTACCAATAGTATAAGGGTTACTCCAAATGCTGGGGATGCCGTTGCAAACCGATTGAACTTGCCACTCCAGCGTATTACAAGGGGACAAGTTCTCTATAGTATGTTCGCTTTGGACCAGACCCTGCTCGACCGTCCATGGAGCAGTGGAAACGGTGCGGTACCTTACATTATAGCCTTGTGCGCCGGGTACCGCTTCCCAATCCTGAGTGATATGAGAGTAATCAGCTGAAACCGTTTCTACATTAGAGGGTGGACTGCAGGGAGTCGTATAGGAAAAGGCAAAACCAAAGTTCTCAGCAGACCATCGGTCGTCCCACTCAAAGTAGTAGCGGGTGCCTGCCGTTACATTCAGGATGACCTCACTGGCGAGATTCGGCCCGCTTTGGCTGATAGCGCAGTCATCATCACTGTTGTCAATAGGGGTGAGGTTGCCGCAGGAGCCGGTGTAAACCCAAAGCCGGGTATTCACATCATTCAGGCAGCTGCTGATGGAAATACTGCCATCGGCAGGGGCATCATAGTAGAACCAGTCCGCATGCTGAGCGCCACCGGAACAGTTCACGCACCCGTTCCCCTCATCAGGCCCATCGGGGAAATAGTTGCCATTGGTGGTGATAGGCTGGGCATCCGCACAGGTAGAACCTACGCTGGGTGCTGTACCGCAGGAAAGGTAGCCTCTGGCGTTGGTGTTGTAAAAGCTGGCCCGCGCATACTGGCCGGCAGAGAAGGTGTTTCGACAGCTGTGAGGCGCATAAGACATGATATTAGACACGTCCGGGTTGTAAGAGTCGCCATTGGCATCTGTGAAGGTTCCGGTATACACACAGTTAGACACCACATATCCGGTACATCCAATGCCCAGTAAGCCAGGGTCGGCAGGCGTATCGCAGATGTCATCGCCAGCGGTGCTGCAATTGGAGCCGTTTACAAGCTCATCGGTCAGCCCTCCGCAGTTGGTCTTACCGTGCGTATGGTAAAGCCCGAAGTAATGCCCCACCTCGTGCGCAAAGGTGTTCCCTCCGGATGAAAAGCAGCTTTTAGCTACAGTAATCAGGTCGCGCCCGCCACCGGGAAGGTAAGCGTATCCGCAAAGGCCACCCCCTGAACTTGTCGTGAGGCTGCCACCTGGAATGATAATGTTGAGGACATCCTCTACGCCATAAGTATTCCAGAAGCTGGTCTCTTCTGAAATGCTAAAGTTGAAGTAGGTGTCGCTGTTGATGAAATTGATGGGCGCACACTGGAAAAATTCCATGCTCGCATTAATAAAAAAGTCATTGACTTCAGTCAGCCCGGCATTGAACTCGGCTTCAGTTACACCGCCAGTGCCATCATTCCGGCGTATAATGTGCACCTGAACGGGGACCATATCCACCGTGCTGTAACTACCGGGAGAAAATGCGGCTGCAAAGTTCTCGTAGTCCTGCTGTAGACTGTCCATCAATTGAATAGAGGCTGGGTTGGCTATTGCACCGCAGGGGGAAATCGTAGGGGTGTTTTGTGCCAGAAGTGGGGGGAGCGCCAAAAAAAATAGTCCTAGAAACTGTACCAAACACTTCATAAATATTCGGGTTTTAAAAAACTTTAAGAACCCAAACAGATATCAAACCCCGCGCCCTCTACAGTTTACTGTGACAGATTAAGTAGCAAAAGGCAGCGCGTCAGGCGCAGGCCTGACACTCTGTTTTTGGGCATATCTGTTTGATGTT
>PR_CR_10_Liq_1_inCRDRAFT_1001295_pt1 | contig 14237 bp, 6 predicted proteins | sample PRCRCaboRojoPR_3_FD_10241 | JGI IMG/M metagenome (IMG submission 10241)
GCGGTAATGTGACGCGAGGTGAAGGCTCAAGAGCTGTGAGGTAATCCATGTGACATTGGCGAAAGTCATCGAGACGAGTAACCTAATAAATAATAGTTTAGGTATAATAACTAGACGTCTTGAACTTTGCTTGAGTTATGTTGATTGCAGGAAGCTTTTTAGGAAACTACAATCTGGATTAAGTCAGAGTAATGGAAGAAGGGGTAGTAACTAGTAAAGAGATCCTAGCAAACAGTGAAAAACTAGTTTGCCAGAAACACAGTCTAAGACTAAGGAGTGTAAACTCAACAGTTCAAGAAGCCACTTGATTGCAACAATCTACTCTTAGAGAGCAGAGTGCAATGACTCATTCTGAATTTAGAGATTGGATCTAATGCTTGGTTCCGAAAAGACATACGACAATTCTCTGGAGCCTAAACTGGGGTACTGGAACTTTGAGTTGGCAAGTTGCCTGAGAAGGTCTGAATTTTTGGAAACTGAAATTGAAGAAAAGAACTCTGAAGAATCAGCAAGAAATTTGCCGTCATTCTTGAGACGTGCTTTGGACTTCGGGTCGAGGAAACAACAAGTTGAAGAATTGCTTAAGTCAGGAGCTACCTCTGAGTATGAAGCTGATTTAATGAGAGACGAGCTAGAATGCTTAAATGGAATAAAGTCAAAAAAATAGTAAGACTGAATAAAAAGCAGCTCAAATACTAAATGAAAAAACACTGGCTTCAATGTAGCAATCAATCGCTGAGATGGTTTGAAGAGAAAGAAATCTCTGAGAAGATTCATCAACATTTAAACAATGAAATCACGATTTAAGACAATACAGGTATGCGAACGGAATAGAAGATAGGCAAGACAGGGATAATGCAGAGTACTGCATGGATAAACTAGAGGAAATCGTTGGTGAATTAAACCAAGGAATAGCTGAGGCAGTCCAAGAAGGAGTAATTGGCTCTGAAGAAGTAAAGTCGATCACTCAATAACTTTAAAGGTAAACTAAAAGAAATTAACTAAATGCAAGAGGCTTATAATCATTATGTTCGGGAAAAGTAATGGACTTAAGTCTCCTCTTTTAGAAAAGGGAAGAACTCCCAGCATCATTACACACAGAGACGCAGAGGAAGAGTCTTTCATTCAAGAAATAAAGGCATTCAAGCACTCAAAGCACAAAACAATATTGTTTTGGACAGGGTCGATTGTGACGTGCGGAATACTCTATTTGCTAGACTTCTGGTTCCTAAAACTACATCTGCGTTTGAGGTACAAAGAAGCAGCTCCTGAAGAAGCAACTCACTTGCTAGTCAAGTCAGAGAACTATACAGAACTTGTTTTGACTAAAACCAAAAACACTAGGGATTTTGGACTTATTCCGACATTTGAATACCATCAACTGCCTTACTACTACCGGGAGAATACTTACAGACCTATATACTTCGACGTCAAAGTACCCCACTCCGAAATCATACAGAAGTACTCCCAGGGAATGCAGTCAGCAGATGAAATTGCAAACAATAAGGAAATTTTTGGGAATTGCGAGATTAGAGTTCCGAAGAAAGGAGTAGGAAAACTGTTTCTGGAAGAAATGCTGCACCCGTTTTACATCTTTCAGATAGGAAGCTGTGTTTTGTGGTTTTCTGACGGGTACACTTACTACGCCTACTCAATACTGCTAATCACGATAGTGTCCCTGGTGTCTTCTCTCTATCAAACAAACAAGAACATCAAAGACCTTAACGAAATGGCTTTTTTCAAAACTAAAGTTAAGGCCTTGAGACAAGGAGTTTGGGAACTTATAGAAAGTGTTGAGTTGGTTCCTGGAGATGTCATTGAGATTCCAGAAGGAGACAAAATGCCTTGCGATGCTATTCTACTGAGTGGAAGTTGCATAGTGGAAGAAGGAATGCTCACTGGAGAGTCGGTGCCTGTGCTAAAGGACCACCTAGCACACACACAGAGTGTGTTTGACATAGAAACAGACAAGAAGTCACTTGTTTACCAAGGAACGAAGGTTCTGCAGACCAAAAACTTTGCAAGTGAAAGAGTTACAGCAGTAGTCATAAGGACAGGGTTCACTACAATGAAAGGGAAACTAGTACGGTCTATTCTTTACCCCAAGCCTAGTAAATTTAAGTTTTACAGCGACAGCATGAAGTTTATAGGAGTGTTGGCTATTTTGTCAGTGGTTGGGTTTGGACTTTCGCTTCCATGGCAACTACACATTGGAGTTCCTTTCTTAGAAATGATAGACCAGTCCCTGGACTTGATTACAGTTACTGTCCCGCCTGCCCTGCCAGCTGCAATGACTATAGGAACAGCCTTTGCTATCAACAGACTAAAAAGCAAACAGGTTTTTTGCATATCTCCTCCAAGGGTAAACGTTGCAGGGAAAATAGGAGTTTGTTGTTTTGACAAAACTGGGACTCTCACAGAAGATGGAATGGAACTTTTGGGAGTCCAGAGTTCCTACAACAGTTTGAGTGAACTGTCAAAAGAATCTAAAAAAGCAGGGTCTTTTCTACTTGAACAGTGCATGGCTTGCTGCCACTCTCTAAGCAAGTTATCTGGGAGAGTTATTGGAGACCCCCAGGAACTGGAGATATTTAACAATACAGGCTGGTTTTACGAAGAAGCTTCTTCTTTAAACACAAAAGCTATTTTGACAAATCCAGAAGTGGACTTTAGTGAAAGGACTATTTCTCACATAGATACTTTGCGCATTTTCCACTTTTCGTCCCAAAGACAGAGAATGGGTGTTTTGGTTAAAAACAACCTGTTTGAAAACATAGTGTTTTTTGAAAAAGGGGCACCTGAAGTAGTTCTGGAGAAGTGCTGCGATGTTCCCAAAAATGCAAAGGAGCACATAAAGGAGTACACCAGATGTGGATACAGAGTTCTGGCATGCGCAATGAAGCACTTGCCTAAAATGAACTGGGACCAAGTAAAATCAGTGACTTTGGAAGAAGCAGAAGAAGGAGAATTGAATTTTTTAGGACTAGTAGTTCTAAGGAACAAACTTAAACACAACACTGCAGAGACTCTGGAAGAACTCCACGGAGCAGGCATAAGGACCATCATGGCAACAGGAGATGCCATACTAACCGGAGTCTCTGTGGGAAAAGAAGTAGGCATGATAAAAAACGAAGTATACATAGGCGACCTAAAGGGAGGAAAGGTAGTTTGGACTAAAAACAACCAAGAAGTAGAAGCCCCCTGGACTACTTTGGGATTTGAAACTAAGTATGACATTGCGTTGACTGGGCCAGCTTTTACGGAAATTTACAAAGCTTACAAGTGGGGCAACATAAGGAATGTAGTGCCTCTCAGAGTGTGTCTCGAAAAGTGCCAAGTTTATGCCAGAATGTCTCCTGAGCAAAAAACTACACTAGTCGAGTTGATGCAGGAACACAACTTCATAGTGGGAATGTGTGGTGACGGAGCAAACGACTGTGGGGCTCTTAAAGCTGCGGATATAGGGATTTCTTTATCTGAGTCTGAAACTTCAATAGCAGCTCCTTTCAATTCTAGAACAGGGGAGATTTCGTGCGTTTTGGAAGTTTTGAAAGAAGGAAGGTGTGCACTCACTACCTCTCTGCAGTGCTTTAAGTTTATGGCTCTGTACTCAATGGTCCAGTTTTTCCAGGTAACAATGCTTTACATTCTGAGTTCGAACTTAAGTGACCCGCAGTTTTTGATTATAGACTTGTTTACTATTCTTCCCTTGGCAGTTTTCATGAGTCGAACAAAGCCATACCCTAAACTCAGCAAACGCCAACCTACAGCTTCACTGATTTCAGTGCCAGTTTTGACTTCTGTGATTGGACAGTCGCTTTTGGCTATTCTGACTTTGGGTTTTGGGTACTTGACACTTACACAGATGGAGTTTTTCTCTCCAAGAGTGTACAAACCAGGTGAGTCTATAGAGGACTTTTTGTATTCTTGGGAGAACTCTTTCATATTTATTGTAGGGTGGTTTCAGTACCAGTCCATATGCATGGTATTTTCTATCGGCAAGCCTTGGAAGAAACCTGCCCACACCAACGTCTGCTTGATTTCCACCTTTTCAGTGCTGATGATTTGGACTCTTTCAAGCATACTGTGGCAGCCCTTGGTTCTGAGGGAGATTGAAGAAGTCAAGGAGTTCCCGTTTTTCTTCAGAGTGGCTATTTTGTTTTTATGCTTGTCTTATGCTGCAGTCTCTTTCCTTTTGGACAAACTAGTTGTTACTTGGCTCGAAGTTATTAACAAAAAACGCAAAGCACATAGGAGGTACTTGCAGAAACTCAGAGACTTGCGGCTGGAATAGGACACTTCCTTAGTAGTTCCAAACTACACCTTAACGCTAACCTCTCTATTAACAGTTATTTATATCTTGAGTAAGGGTTCCTCTAACTCGTCTTCAATGGAGGGTTTTTCTTCCCAAACAACAGGTTCGTCGTTCAGAATCCACAAAAGCAAAATGCTAATTCCAATTACAAAAGCAGCCAAAACAAAGATGTACAGGTAGCCTATGATTTCTGCGACGTATTTGAGTAAAATAGCAGTTGCAGAAGCCAGAGTGACTCCGAAAAAGACCAAAGGCCACACCTGGGAACTAAAGACTGTGTATATTTTTGCAGTTTCAACAGCCAAACTTGGGTACTGGGCAGAGGTGCAGAAGAAAATAGCAGGGACAGCTAAACCGTACAAAAGTTTGCTGCCAGAAATGAAGTGCAGGGACAAACAAAGCATTCCCTGTATTGTCATGGTGACTGTGAGGACTGCCCGAAACTTGAATATGTCCAAAAACCAAGGCCAAAAAATCCTTCCGATTCCTGCACAAATCCCTGAGACAGAACCGATGTAGGAGAGGAAGTGGTCGTCTCCTATAGTTTTGAGTCCGTAAGACTTGTAAACTCCAGCAAAGAAGTACCAAAAGAAAAACACAGTGTAACCCACTCCAAATAAGTTCCAAAACCTCATAGAACCCAGAACTTTAGCAAGTGGGAACTTACCAGGGGGCGAAGACATTGAAGTTTGTGAATGGATGTTGGTAGGCCTGATCATGAATATAGCCACCAAAGTAACAACTGCAAAAGTAAAGCCAATGGCTAGCATTCCGTAAGGAACAGTTGAGTTGACTTCTTCTCCAAAGTTCACGTCGTTTCCGCTTCGCTGAGGAACCACGTTCTTGGGGTTTACTATGAAAGTAAACATCAGCCCGAACACAATAGTAGCTAAACTGTAGCCAGACATAATGAAACCAGTGACTTTGCCCCTGTTGTTGGGGAAGTGGTCCCAAGCTGGCCAGAAAGTTGTTATAGTGATCATGCCTGACCCAACTCCGAAAAAAATTGAATATATTGCTACAAGAAGCCCTGTGTTTGTAACAAAGCTACAGAATCCGTAGCCGACAGCACATAAAAGTCCTCCGATGAGAAGGGTAGTTCTTACCCCAAGGTGTATAGCCAAATGGGGGGCTGACACAACTCCTAAGTTCTCCAGTAGGAGTGAAAATGCTTGGGCATTGAAAACTTCTGAAAATGTCACACTGGGGTCGTGGGACTTGAGGTAAGAAGCAATATAGGGGTACAGCATGCCCCAGTTTGCCACATTGCCTGCAATCTAGGTAGGACTTACCAAGTTCATGAGGAGTCCTGCAGCTACTGTCGACACTCCTGCAATGATCTGCTTTAGACTTTTTTGACTATCCTGCTTTTCACTCATATTAATTATTTTAAGTGTTTATTAATTATTATAATGGGAGCTTACTGCTGCAAGTGGGTTTGCAGACCCTGTCGAAGGAACTTAACAGTATATGACAGAATTGAACTTTTATACAAACACTCCGGCGAGAATTACTCCAAAGCCCAGGCAAAAAAGTTAAATTCCTACTTGAAAGACAGGCAGTCTGCAATTAAGCCCTGCATAGACGAAATCAAGAAGCACTACCGTCAAGCTTTTAAAGAAAACATGGGAAGAACTGATATGGACACAGTACTTACTACACTCGTTGCAGTTTCGAATCTCCTGGAAAGGAGTTCTGAGTTTGCAGTGATAAGTTACGAAGTGAGCTATTGGGTTCTTTTGCGTGATGACTTAGAGGAGCTAAGACCTACTACAATTGAAGTTTTGAACAAAGCAACCCTCAGCTACCCAGACTCTGCGTCAAGTTTGCTTGAAGAAATTTTCAAACACTTAACATATTCAGTTGGAAGGGAGTTTCAAAAAGACGAGGTTCTACTTCTGAGTAACCTCAGTTTTGCTTTGAAGCATCAAATACTCAAGTCAAGCATTGAATGGAAGAATGCTGTTAGCATTGCACTTAACAGGGCATTCCTAAAGCATTTCAACGAAGTTCAAGAAGAGGTTCGTGTTTTGAAAACATTTTCAAAGTTGATGGCCTCAACTTCTAGGTCTGCAAGTGACTTCATCAACCAAGTAGTTCACTTTATCCACGAAAACAAGCTTTGGAACCAAGCAACCCCTAAAGTATTCCAAGTAGTTTCATCAACCAAAGAAGCCAAAAAAGCTTTGTTTTTCAGCGAAGTAGTTAAAAGCATTGTGAACTACTTAAGCAAAGAAGCCAGACAAACGGAAGTTCATTATGTAGTGAAGTGTTTAATTGAAGTAGTTAAGGAAAGCTCAAGTGACTCTATAAACAGTTACTTCTACAAAGACCACTTTAAAGAGGTTCTACTATTGACTTTAAGCTGGGAGTCTAAGTCTCTTTGTCGGGAACTTTTAAACGAATGGAGTTACAAAGCTAGTTTCCAAAGCATTCACTCTTTGTTCAAACGCTTAGTTTTCAGCAAAAACTTTACAAAAGAGCACAAAAAATGCCTGAACTTAGTTAGAGAAAGTTTAGCATCAAAGCTCGAGTCTTCAATAGAGCACAGAAAATGCCTGAACTTAGTTAGAGAAAGTTTAGCATCAAAGCTTGAGTCTTATAACTCGAGTTTCCAATACAGCTTACTAGAAACTTGCCATGAAATTCTGAGGAACCTAAACGAAGACAACTTCAACCAGTTGCTGAAAGCCCTTGCCTTTTTGTTAAGTCAAATCAAGAGTTCATTTAGTTGCAAAAAGAACTTGTTGGTGAACTTAAATGTTCAGTTGCTGAAGTGTATGGGCAGACAACTGAAGTACTTCGACCAGAAAAGTTTGAAGTTGTACAAAAGGTGTTTACAGGTGTGGTTGGTGGTGCTGGTCAAGGGGAACAAAAGAATCACAAACAGAATCACTTCAGTTGCTGCAAAGCTCAAAGAGTTCATCGAAGCAAGTGAGTGCAAGTTGCACAAGTACTGCATGGGAGTGACATGCGTGATCCTTCTGAAGGGAGTTGGGTTTTTGTACAAGTTGCCTACTTTGGAGTGTTTAGTAGAAACTATTGCAGCAGAGCACCTTTCAAACTGCAAGTACAAAGAACTGCTCACTAGGAAGAACTTTATGAACCTTTTAAGTGGAAAACTCAAGATTTTCAAGAAAGAAGAACTGGACTTACTGCACGAAGTAGCTAACCCAATTGAACCTAGATTCATTAGTTTCGAAGACAGCGTTGAAGTCTCTTTAACTGAAGAAATAGAAACTGACAACCCTAACGACTTTGAAGAGAACCTGAGCCCTCTGGACTTTGTGGAAGAACTAGAAGTTCCTTCTAGGAATTCCCTTGACTCTTCCGAGAAAGTAGTTGAACTCAGTGAAGCAAGTTCAGGAGAGGAAAAAAACTACTCCGAAATGATAGTGAAACTTGAAGAACAGGAAAGTCTTATGTTAGACGAACTCATAAATTAACAGTTACTTGAATTTATAGTTTCTTCTGAACCGAGGGTCTACTGACTTTCCAGCTTTGGGACTGGGCTTAGTGGGTTGCTTATTGGGTTCTTGACTTTTGCGTGAAGGAGGTTTGGGGGTGCGTCTTGACACTCGGTACCTCCTCATCTTGTTTGGAGAAGGAGAGTTTTTGCGGAGTATTTCACGCGACATCGAACCTCCTGTGCTGTCAGGCCGGCTAAAGTGCTTGCGTTGGAAGGCTCCAGGCTTTTTTTCCTGAGGCGGAGGTTGGGGTTGCAACTTGAGTTCAGTGTAGTCGGCTATAGACTTGCCACCTTCTAGCAAGTGCTTTTTCAGAAGTAAGTTATACAGAGTAGTGATATGGTTGTGCTTGTTTGCTTCAATGCACTTTTGGGCGTAGTTCAGGTCGAAGTCCCCGTAGTTGAGGAGTTTTGCCAAGATGTTTTTGTCAACAAGTATGGTGTCGTAGCCCGTGAGTATGCCAGGTCTGGTATCGATCTGGACTTGCTTGACCCAAGTGTGTTGTCTTATTTCGGGGATGGAGAGTCTTTTTTCAGGGTCAGTTTCTAGGATTTTCTGAATCAACTCCTTGAGTTCTTCTGAAATAAACTTGGGGCACTTGTAGTCTCCTGCAAGTATTTTTTTGTACAACTTAGAAGTGTTTTCGTCTTCGAAGGGCAAGTACCCACAACTCATGGCAAAAAGAATTACTCCCGAACTCCATATGTCAGCTTTGAGTCCGTCGTAGTTTTTCCCTGCTATCATTTCTGGTGCAGCGTAACAAGGACTTCCACAAGCTGTTTTTAGGAACTCTTCGTTTGCATAGATGTTACTTAGGCCGAAGTCCACTATTTTAATGTTCTTTTTGTTGTCAAGCAACAAGTTCTCGGGTTTCAAGTCACGGTGGACTATTTTAAGTTTGTGGATGTATTCAATTCCCGAACAAATTTGCTGGTAGAACTTGCAAGCTTCTTCTTCGGGTAGTCGGGTTTTCTCTACTATGTAATCGAAGAGTTCACCACCACTAGCGTATTCCATGATTAAGTAGATTTTAGTGGGAGTTTCTATGATCTGTTTGGGAATTACCTCGTAAAGTTGGATGATATTGGGGTGTCTTATGAGTTTCAGGATGTGGATCTCTCGGGAGACCCTTTCTACGTCTGCGACGTCGCAGATTTTTTCTTTTTCTAAAATTTTAACTGCGACTTTTTCACCAGTTAGGGTGTGGATTCCTAGTTTGACTTTGCCGAAAGTTCCTTGTCCAATGCTTTTCATGATTGCATAAGCTCCGATTGACTTGGGTTTGGTAGACTTTCTTTCATGGGAGTGCTTAGACCTAATTGAATTTTGCATTCTTATTCTTAACGCTTTATTATTCGAAAAATGGAAGTTTGGTCAACAAACTGAATTCTTCAGTGCTATTTAAACTGTAATATAAAATGGACCGCGTTACTCTTTTAGACCAGCTTTCGGGCCACGAAGAATTCAGTGAAACCCTTCTTCAAACACTTGGGGCAGTACAGAACGAATTGAACGAATTCATAATAGAAAGGCACAGTCTTCCAATTTTCATAGAACAACTCATTGACAAACTAATTCCCTTGTCCTGCGAAACCTTCACTAAAACTTCTCGGTCTGCCAAACTCTCCAAACTCGAAAACAAAACTTTCGAAGAGGCTTTGCTCGACAGAATAGCTATTATTTTGGTCAAGCTGTGCTACAAAAGCGAAGTGGCTGCCGAAAGGGTAGTGGAAGTTTGCATGCAGCACTTGGAAGAACACCCTGTGTGCACTAGTTTGTACTTACTTTTAATAAGACTTGTCAGCAACTCCGAACAAGTCCGCTTCACCGCGAAGGAAATGGAAGTCCTTAGTATTTGCGTGGCACAACTAGAATCCATATGTGGAAACCCCATGCAGCCTGCAAGTAACTCTGCCCCTTCAAAGCCACTTCACAATCGCAAGAATTCCTACTCAGGTCCTTTCCTCAGGTCTCCTTCAATTCCCAACGCTCCTCCAGAGTACCGAACCACTTTGAACAAGTCAATAGTTTCGGAAGGAGAGAGTTTCATGCTCGAACTTCCTATGCTTTACGGACACACAGTTTCTTCACGTGCTTTGCGCCGCGCTGCACGCGAAAGGGTTGAGGAGTCCAGGCCTAGGTCCCCTGTGGTTCCAGTTCTGAACTTGCCGCAAGAAGACTCTTTTAGGGACAAGTCTGCTTCTTACCGGTCGAGGTTTTCAGGCTTTTCAGGTTCTTGGGGAGACCAAACCCCTGTGAATGCAAGTCCCTTCCCCAAACTCAACAACGCTTCCCAAGTTTTTGACTTCGAGAGTTCCTTCATTGCAGAAGAAAGCACTAACATGAACGAGGTAGTCCCTCCTTCAAAAGTAATGTACAACCTAGCAATGCAGCTGGGAGAAGCCTGCTTAACTGCTGACTTAACAGCTCTTTTGGCCCAAAAAAGGGACTCTGAACTAGAAAAAGCAGCTAAACGAACAGTTTTTCCAGCAAACGACTTAGAAAAGAGCTCCCAAAACCCAGACAAGAAACTCAAACACAAACTCAGACAACGCTCCAACTCCCTTTCTGAAGTTAAAAGAGCCCAAAAGACCAACAGAAAACCCCACACTCACTTCCACAAACTAAGAGCTGCACTCCTTACTTTAGTGAACCACCTCCTCCAGATGTATGATCCTTTTGAACTCCAGTTTGTAAGGTCACCACAAAACATTTTAGTTGGACACATCCTTTCAGAAGAGTTCAGCGGACAACAAGCCATTTTGTCAATGAAGGCCCAAGAAAACGCAGAGTTCAGTGACGACGAAACTGAAATCTTTGAAGAAGAACTAGGGTGCTCTGGGGAAGACAAACACGAAAACAATGAACAAGAAAACCTCCAGCAACTCAAAGAAGAAGCAGAAGTAGTCCCCTCCAACACTGTTCCCGGAATGAGTCCTCGAGGAGCTTACGCCCAGAAGCAGTCTTCCCAAAACTCACTTAACTACTCAGTGCCTTTTGCAGACGACAGTTCTGAGTTGGAGTTAGCTTTTTACAAGATTGTCAAGTCAAAGGAACTCCTCATTCCTGAACACAAAGCTATTTTCACAATACTGAACTTTTTTGCACAACACACTGAAAGTATACACAAAGCAGCAGTTACTCCCTACAGCAGTCCCTTTTTAAGTGGAACTTTCACTAACGAGTCGCCTAAAAGGTCCCCCAACTGCAGTTTAGGGTTCAGTATGTTGGTGGAGGAAGCCTTGCCTAAAGAAACTCCTTTTTGGGTCCAGGGAATTGCTTGGCAAGACCTGCCAAAAGAAAAACTCAGAAAAAAGTCTGACTTAGCTATGTTCAGACTCCACAGAAGACTAAGTTGGGCCCAAGAAAACTTTTCAGGAACACGACTTTTCGAACTCGAAAACGAAGTTCTGAAGGTGCTTTCCAAGTACCTTAGAGCATGTGCAAGTCGGGTAACATTTTTCCAAGCAGTAGACTTGATGTTTGAAAACTTACTTTCTACTAAAAAAAGACTTATAGAAATGATGGAGTGGAGTTCGTGCCCACCTTCAAGTGGCCAAAACCCTGCACCTAACCGTCAGGTGTTTGCTAGTTTGCTTTCAGTGGTTTCACAGTTACTTCTCCAAAGCCACACTACAGAGGCTTACAAACTGTTATCTGATGTGTTTGTGGCAAACGACACTTGGAACGAAACCGTGAGGACTTTTGCTGCAAGTGTGATTGGAGAAAATGTCAGACAAGAAGCCAGGTCTGTGGTCAAGTACTTCAACGCAATTGCTATTTTTTGCAGGAAAATAGTCAACGAAATCCAACTTGAAAAAAAGTCCTCTGAACTGAACCCCAACCAAAAGAACTGGAAGGAGTGTGTGTGCAGAGTCCTCAACGGACTGGTTTGGCTGTTGTCGCCTAGCTACGGTGTCATACCTAAGTACTTGCAAAAGCACAACCCAGAAATTAAGTCTTCCAAACTGCACCCCTACTCACCCCCTCCTAGGTACACGCACATCACAAGGGCAATTCTGGAGCTCCTGATAAATCTTTTTTGGTTTTCTCCCAGGTTCACTTGTTTCCGCAACGAGGAGTTTGCTTTGTACTATATCCGGATGCACTACATTTCTTTTTTGAAACTCTACAGTAACAACCAGCCCTTCAGTAAAAAGGAAGACTACAAACTAAACGCCACTACTGGCAAAAGTGGCAGTTCACTTGAAAGTCCCCAGCCTTCTGCTTACTTGAAGTCTTGTTTGTTGCTTTCCAAGATCCACCTGAAGGCTTTGTTTGCCTATGCACGCAACAGAACTCCAGACGTGACCAGGAAGTTCTTTCAGTTCAGAATACTGGAGTTCCTCACTCGTGAAATAGACTTGGAGTACGATATTACTTTAAGGAGGGAAAAGTTCATAAGAATGCACAAAGCTGAAAAGAAAAAAATCACCCAGAAGTTCCAGAAAGAAGAAGTTAAGGTTCCTCCCGCAAGTGCAGGCAACCCAGTTCCCAAACTAAACATGCCTAAGTTGGAAGAGCAGGCCAAAAAGCCCTCCATTCCTGCACTTAAGATCAACTTGTTGTCCCAAGACCCCGAGAAAAAGGAAATGGAAAAGCAAGAATTCGTGAAGGCCATGGTTAAGGAACCTCAAAAAACCTACGGACTTACCCGAATCCAAAAGTCACTCGACGGAACCAGCAAGTTCCACCTGGCCCTTGACAAACCCAACCCCGACAAAAAGGACTTAGTGGAGTCCCAAGAGATATGCAAGGAAAAGGAGTTTTACGAACAACAAAGACGCCAGCGAGAGATATACAGTGACGAAGAACTCCAAACGTGCATACTCGGACTTATATTTTGTTTGTTACTCACGCCTACGAGGGGCACACTTGAAGAACTTTACTGCTCCCAGTACCCCATTAACAACGGAATTCCTAATGTTCTGTTTTTGCTGCACTACCACCTTAACCACCCCTCCAACCAGCACATCCTGCCCAAACTCCAGAAACTAATTACCCACGTCGTTCCGCCTTTGGCAGGTCAAAGACTCCTGAAACTTCTAGCTTCCCACTTTTTTGACCCCACAATATACTCTTCCTGGCACAAAATAGCCACAGGGGCCTACGGAACTGTCTACGAGTGCAAAACAGGACTCCCAGACCCCCCTGCAGTGGCTATTAAAAAGATGTCGGTTCCCAAAACTATTTACGACAGGTGTGTGCTGCACGACATCTTTACAGAAATTACTTGTTTGGAAGAGTTCAGGCTTGAAAAAGGAGTCACTGACTTGTTTGACTACGGAGTTGACGAAAACGACTACTACATTGTCATGAAGAGGTACCCGATCAGTCTTAAGCAGTGGAGAGAACAACTTTCTGGTTCACTTGAGGAGCACTTGCCAAAGTTCTTGACTGTTTACAGAGAAATTCTGAAGGCCGTGAAAATAATCCACAAAAACAACGTTACTCACTACGACCTTAAGTGCGACAACGTGTTTCTGGAAGACCCCATAGAAGAGTGCCAGATAACCATTGGTGACTTTGGAGAGTGCAGAATGTTCATTAACTCTGAAGACGAAACTTGTTTGAGGAACAAAGGAACTGAGTACATAAAGTCGCCTGAAATGCTTGACTTAACACGTGCAGCTAGGAAGGACAACGACAAGTTCGACAGAAGACGCAAAGTAGGAACTACTAGGGCTTCGGACATTTGGTCCTTGGGGTGTCTTCTGTACGAACTCTTGACTGGCGAGTTTTTGTTTTACCACCAAGACTGGGTGGTCTTTTACATCAGGTGCACTTCCTACAAAGAAGAACTTTTAAAGGAAGAAAACCTAGAAAAACTGAATGGGAACGTTTACTTGGTAGACTTCCTCAAGTACATGCTTATGAGGGACCCTAGGCACAGACCCACCATTGACAGTGCACTGAACAGGTTTGAACATATACACGCGCTTTTGGTTTCTGCTCCTTCGGTTTCAAGAAGGCCGCCTTCAGCTCACCAACTCAGGAGCTTCAGCGAGTTAGAGCAGGTGCTGGAAGTTTGCGTGAACCTTAGGTCAGGCATTTCTGGGAACAGAATTAAGTCTCCCAGACCTTCACTGCTCAGAATCACCCATGACTTGTACTTGTGTTCACAGGAGTTCTTCAAACAAAACACTTTGCAGTTGATGAAGTTAGGAATTACACATGTAGTCCATGCAGGGCTGGAAGACTCAGCACTTAAGATATTCCAGCACACCATGGTAGGACCAGCTCCTTTGCAGAGTCTTCCAGGAGTTATGGACTTTTTGCGGTCTGCTCACTTAGCAAACGGAAGAGTTCTTTTTGTGGAAAACGAAAAACTTTGGATTATTGAGGGCTTGTTGGTTTGTCTGAGTGAGATTTTTAACACTTCCTTTTTCGAAGCTTGGAGTTTAGTTAAGTCCCAAGTTTTATTCATTGACGTTCCTTTAGAGTCCCTGACGAAG
>PR_CR_10_Liq_1_inCRDRAFT_1001296_pt1 | contig 14235 bp, 11 predicted proteins | sample PRCRCaboRojoPR_3_FD_10241 | JGI IMG/M metagenome (IMG submission 10241)
CGCGCCGACAGGCCTCCATCGTCATCGGCGGCGGCCGCCGCGACTTCGTGTGCTTCAACGCCAAGGAGGTGCAGTGGCTGCGTTCGCATGGTTTTCGTCGCACCGATCAGGGGGCGCGTCTCGGTGCTGACTTGATCCGCGATGGCGTCGGCGACGAGGAACTGCTGCGGCGAATCGGGACCTTCTGTGAGCCGCGCACGCCACTGGTGGATCTGCTGCTGGATCAGCGCGTCGCCGCTGGCGTCGGTAACGTGTACAAATCGGAGGTGCTGTTCCTGGAGCGCCGGGCACCCTTGCGCCGCGTGCAGGACCTCACGGCGGATGCCCTGCTGGCACTCTATCGGCGCGCGGCGACACTGCTGGCTGAGAATCTCGGCGGCGGGCCGCGGACCACGCGCTTCAGCGCTGACGGGCGCGGCAGGCTCTGGGTCTACGGCCGGGCCGATCTGCCCTGCCGGCGCTGCGGGGCGGCGGTGCGTCGCGACCCGCTGGGCATGCGCCCGCGCTCGACCTACTGGTGTGAGCGCTGTCAGGTCTGAGTCGAGCGCTGCGGCCATCCAAGACCTCTCAGGCGCTGGGCGTACCCCCATCACAGTGGCCTGCATGTCGCCCGACGCTCATCCCCCGGCGTCAGCCAACGGCCAGCCTTTGGAGCTGAATCATGAACCTGTTCCTCGCATCCCATGTGATCGCCGGCTTCGCACTGGCGCTCGCCTTCGGCGGCATGACCTTCTTTTCGGCGGTGATGGCGCCACTGGTGTTCACGAAGCTGCCCTTCGAGACCGCCAGCGGTTTCATCCGGCAGGTGTTCCCGTGGTACTACCTGAGTATCGGCGCCGTTTCGGTGGCGGCAGCCCTGGCCTTGCTGCTCGCCGGGGAGTGGCCGGGTGCGGCGCTGGTGGCAGTGGTGGCGGTGGGCTTTTGGTTTGCGCGGCAGGTGCTGATGCCGCGCATCAACGCCGCCCGCGATGCCGGCGCGCAGGTGCGCTTCAATCGCCTGCATCGCTACAGTGTGGTGATCAACGCTGCCCAGTGGCTGCTGTTGGCAGCGGCCCTGGCGCTGGTGCTGGTGTGAGCGGTACCGCCGTATCCGTTCGCGCTGACACCGTCTGCTGCGGTGTGCGATGGGCGCCGGGCACAGGCGCGTCGCGGCGATGAGCGGGGACACCTGTGCACCGCATCGCCATGCTCTGAGTGAATGGCTCAGCCTGCTGGCGCTGACGGCCATGTGGGGCACCTCGTTCCTGTTCACCAAGGTTGCGGTGACGGCGCTGCCCGTGGCCTGGGTGGTGATGGCGAGGCTCGGTATCGGCGCCCTGGTGTTGGTCGCACTGGCCTGGCTGCTCGGACGCGGTGTGCCGCGCGGCGGTCGGCTCTGGCTCTTCTTTGGACTCATCGCCGTGGTGGGCAACCTGCTGCCGTTCTCGCTCATCACCTGGGGGCAGCAGGCCATCGAGAGTGGCCTGGCGGGTATTCTGATGGCGGTCATGCCGCTGGCCACCCTCGGGCTGGCGCACCTGTTCGTGCCCGGCGAGCGGCTCACGGGGCATCGGGTGGTCGGCTTCTTCATGGGGTTCGTCGGCGTGGTGGTGCTGATCGGCCCGGAAGCCCTGCTCGCCGTCGGCGGCGAACAGGGGCCGCTGTTGCCCATGTTGGCGGTGCTCGCCGGCGCGCTTTGCTACGGCATCTCGGCGATCTTGGCGCGACTGCGCCCGCCGAGCGATGCCCTGTCCACCGCCGCGGCCACCATCGGGCTCGCGTCGATATTCTCGGTGCCCATGGGCTTGAATGGCTGGCTCGGTGGCAGTGTCGGCATGCCCACCGGGGAGGTGACCGTGGCCGTGCTGGGGGCGATTCTCTTCCTGGGTCTCTTCTCGACGGCCACGGCCATGGTCGTTTATTTCCGCCTCATTCGCAGCGCCGGGCCGTCGTTCACGTCGCAGCTGAACTATCTGATTCCGCTCTGGGCCGTGGCGGTGGGCGTGGTCTTCTTGGGCGAGGAGCCCACGCTTGGCCACCTGTTGGGCTTGCTGCTGATCCTCGCGGGCATTCTGTGGTCCCGCAGGCCGCCGCGGCGGGCGCCGGCGGATGGCGGCGCCGCACTGCGCACTACTCGAACAGGTCTCTGAACGCTTTGGCGAAGCGCTTGTAGGCATCCCAGCCGTCTTTGTCCATGACCTGGTCGATGACCCAGCGGTTCTCCTCCTGCTCGCCCATGAGCTGCTGGATCTCGAAGCCGAGGTGGCGCAGGAAGCTGTACGAGGGCCCTTCGTCGTCCATCTGGAACTCGGCGTACTCGCTCGAGCGCTCGTTGAGCCGGCGGATGAAGGGCGTCCCATAGTCATCCGGCCCCATGAGGTCCTGACTGTTGTCCTGCACATGCTCGACGGCCTTTCTGGCCACCGCGGTGATGAGCTCGCGGCGCCGCTCGTCGTCGAGCATGCCATGGGCGAGTCGGTCGGCGATCTGGATCAGGAAGATGACGTACTCCTGGATGACGCGCATGCGCTGGGCGTCGTCGCGGTAGACGAAGCGCTCGCAGTGCAGCGTAATGGCCTTGTCGGTGGCGATGCGAAAGGCGATGAAGGCGAGGGCGCCGCCGACCTCGCTCAAGGAACGCTCGATGTCTTCGTTCTGCCAGTGGCTCTTGATGCGAAGCGCCATGTGGTGTGTGTCTCCTGCTCGTCGTGTTGTCGGGCAGGTGGGGGCGGGCAGCGGGGGCACAAAGCATCACCGTCCATGCCGCTGATCCGCAGGCGCGCAGTCGTCGCCGCGACGGGGCTTGAACTGCCGGGCGTTTTACCCGACTATTTTTCTCAGGATTTGCGGCTGACGGGGCTTCGTGTCCCGTCGCCGTTCGTTCGGCACTCGCCGCCGAAAGCCATCGAGGTCGTCGTGATGCAGTCGAGCCAGCTCGAAGCCCTCACCGATACGGTCCAGTACAACTGCCATGTCTCCGACGCCCGGCACGGCGGGGACTACTCCCTGTGCGTGTATCTGATGAAGATGCGCGAATACTACCGCTGGGAGCACAAGCTGCCCTACGGCGCGCCGCTCGGCAAGGATGCCGTCGGCAACTGGCTGGCGGCGCGTGAGCAGCTGTGGGAGGGACTCGAGGATGCGGATCTGCGCCCCCTCAGCATCCAGGGTTGCGACTATGACCCCTTCGATGCCGACGCCATCAATGCGCACCTCGCCGGCGAAGGCTTGGTCTATAGCAGCGGCCTCGGCAATCATGCCAAGCCGCATTTCTTCCTCGGCCGGCTGGAGCAGCGGTTGAGCCGCGGCGGTTATACCGTCTACGTCGCCGCCGGCGAGTACGCCCGCGATCTCACCGCACCGCCCGCCATGACGCGGGGCAACACCATCTTCCTGCGCCGGGAGTCGATGCGCCGCATGCTCTGGGAGAAGCTCGAGAGCTGGCGCTGGAACCGTCCGGACAATGCCCTCGGCCGCGCCTTCGCCTGCTACGACTTCGACGCCGACCTGGAGGGCTCGCTGGACGCCATGACGGACCGCGAGATCGACAATGCGCTATTGCACGAGCAGGGTGAGCACGAGGCCGGCCGGCTGCTGGACGACGTCGCCTGGAACGCCATGGTCGCCGACGTCGCCGGTACCGCGGCGGAGCTTATGGCGCGTGCCGTGCGTGACCACCTCGCCGACACGCTGGTCACCCTGCCCAAGCTCGCCGAGCAGGCAGACGCGCCGGCGCTGCACTTCTACGTCGGCAACCTCAACAACATGCGCAAGCACCTGTTCCCGGCGCTGACGGGCGCCTACGACGCCTGGCGCACGGGCGGCGACACCGAGACCTTGGCTGCCGTGGCCGCGCAGGGCCGCGAGCATTGGCTGGCGCTCGGGCGCGAGATGGTGGCGCGGCACCAGGCGAGCGATGGCGAGGCCGATAGCCTGGTCGACGGCCTGCGGGCGCTCGCGGAGGGCCGCGCGCTTTAGAACGGGCACCTGCGCCGGCGGACGGCCTCTGGCGCCGGCGGCGGCGTCGCGCAGGCTGGCGCGCCATCGGGCTGCGTCCACTGCACCCGCGCCGACACGCTCCGTCCGGGCATCCCGCCCCGGACAGCGCGTGCGCATGGATCGGCGTTCCAATCAGTCCGGATCATAGCCCAGCACCGGCGACAGCCAGCGCTCGGCCTGCTCCACCGTCATGTCCTTGCGTGCGGCATAATCCTCCACCTGGTCCTTCTGGATGCGGCCGATGCCGAAATAGCGCGCGTCGGGGTGGGAGAAGTACCAGCCGGAGACCGCCGCCGTCGGCATCATCGCGAAGCTCTCGGTGAGCGTGAGCCCGATGCGCTCATCGGGCTTGAGGATCTCCCAGAGCGTCGCCTTTTCGGTGTGGTCCGGGCAGGCGGGATAGCCGGGCGCCGGACGGATGCCCGTGTATTGCTCGGCGATGAGCGCGTCGTTGTCCAACTGCTCGTTTGGCACATAGCGCCAGAGGTTGGTGCGCACCAGTTGGTGCAGGCGCTCGGCGAAGGCTTCGGCGAGGCGATCCGCCAGTGCCTTCAGCATGATACTGCTGTAGTCGTCGTGGTCCGCCTCGAAGCGCGCCACGTGCGCGTCGATGCCGATGCCGGCGGTGACCGCAAAGGCACCGATCCAGTCACGCTTACCGCTATCGGCGGGCGCGACGTAGTCGGCGAGGGAGATGTTCGGCTGGCCCTTGCCCGCCGCCCGGAACATCTGCTGGCGCAGCATATGCAGATCGAAGGCCTTCTCGCTGCGGGTCTCGTCGGAGTAGATGGCGATGTCGTCGTCGCCGATGCGATTGGCCGGAAAGAAGCCGCAGACACAGCTGGCCTTGACCCACCGCTCTTTTACCATCGTCTCCAGGAAGGGCAGGGCATCGGCGAACAGCTTGCGCGCCTCCTCGCCGACGATCTCATCATCCAGGATGGCCGGGTATTTACCGGCGAGCTCCCAGGCATTGAAGAACGGCGACCAATCGATGAAGTGTTTCAGGTCTTCGAGGGGATAGTCATCGATGGTGGCGATGACGCCGTCGCCGACACGCTCGAGCTTGATATCCAGCGCCAGGCCGTCGGGCAATGCCATGTCGTCGCCGAGGATGGCCGGGCGCTGCGGGGTGTAGGCGGACCAGTCGATGGCCACCCGATTGGCGCGGGCGTCGTTGAGGGCCATGAACTTCCGCGTCGTGCCCCGGCCCTCGCGCTCGACGCGCATGCGCTCATACTCGGCGGCGATTTCTGTCACGTAGCCGTCGCGGTGGGTCTTGCTCAGCAGGTTGCTCACCACGCCGACGGCACGGGAGGCATCCACGACGTAGACGGTCGGCGCCTTGCGCTGTGGCGCGATCTTCACCGCGGTGTGCAGCTTGGACGTGGTCGCACCGCCGATGAGCAGCGGCATGTCCATGCCCTGGCGTTCCATTTCTTTGGCCACGTGCACCATCTCGTCCAGGGACGGCGTAATGAGCCCCGAGAGGCCGATCATGTCGACCTGCTCTTCGCGGGCGCGCTGCAGGATGGTCTCCGCCGGCACCATGACGCCCAGATCCACCACCTCGTAGCCGTTACACTGCAGCACCACGGCGACGATGTTCTTGCCGATGTCGTGGACGTCGCCCTTGACCGTGGCGATCAGGAACTTGCCGTTGCTGGAGCCCGCCTGGCCGGATGCCTCCTTTTCGGCTTCCAGATAGGGGAACAGGTAGGCCACGGCCTTCTTCATGACGCGGGCGGATTTCACCACCTGCGGCAGGAACATTTTGCCCTCGCCGAAGAGGTCGCCGACCACGTTCATGCCGTCCATCAGCGGTCCCTCGATGACCTCCAGCGGTTTGTCGGCGTTCTGCCGGGCCGCCTCGGTGTCCTCTTCGATGAAGTCGGTGATGCCCTTGACCAGCGAGTGCTCCAGGCGCTTTTCCACCGGCCAGCTGCGCCACTCCTGGTCCTCAGCCTTGTCCGCGCTGCTGCCGTCGCCCTTGTATTTGGGCGCGATGTCCAGCAGGCGCTCGGTGGCGTCGTCGCGGCGGTTTTGGATGACGTCCTCGACGGCCTCGCGCAGTTCCTCGTCCAGGTCGTCGTAGATGGCGAGCTGACCCGCGTTGACGATCCCCATATCCATACCGGCCTTGATGGCGTGGTACAGAAACACGGCGTGGATTGCCTCGCGCACCGGGTTGTTGCCGCGAAACGAGAAAGACACGTTGGAGACGCCACCGGAGATGAGCGCATTCGGCAGCGTCTGTTTGATGCTGCGTGTGGCCTCGATGAAGTCCATGGCATAGTTGTTATGCTCTTCGATGCCCGTGGCCACCGCGAAGATGTTGGGGTCGAAGATGACGTCCTCGGCCGGGAAGCCCACCTGCTCGGTGAGGATCTTGTAGGCCCGGGTGCAGATCTCGACCTTGCGCGCGTGGGTGTCGGCCTGGCCCACCTCGTCGAAGGCCATGACCACCACCGCCGCGCCGTAGCGCCGGCACAGATGGGCCTGCTCGATGAACTTCTCTTCGCCCTCCTTCAGCGAGATGGAGTTGACGATGGACTTGCCCTGGGCGCACTTGAGCCCGGTCTCGATGACCTCCCACTTGGAGGAGTCGATCATCACCGGCACCCGGGAGATATCCGGCTCTGCGGCGGCGAGATTCAGAAACCGCCGCATGGCCTCGACGGCATCGAGCAGGCCCTCATCCATGTTCACGTCGATGACCTGGGCGCCGTTTTCCACCTGCTCCACGGCCACGGACAGGGCCGTGTCGTAGTCGCCCTCTTTGATGAGGCGCTTGAAGCGCGCGGAGCCCGTGACGTTGGTGCGCTCGCCGACGTTGACGAAGAAGCTGTCCTTGGTGATGTTGCAGGGCTCCAGCCCCGACAGGCGGCAGGCGGGCTCCAACACGAGCGGTTGGCGCGGGGCCATGCCGGCGACGGCCTGGGCGATGGCCTCGATGTGCTCGGGGCCGGTGCCGCAGCAGCCGCCGATGATGTTGAGCCAGCCCTCGCGGGCCCAGTCGGCGACTTCCTTGGCCATTTCCTCGGGCCCCAGGTCGTAGCCGCCCAGCTCATTGGGCAGGCCGGCGTTGGGGTGCGTGGATACCCGGCACTCGGCGATGCGGTTCAGCTCTTCGACGTACGGGCGCAGCTCATGGGGCCCCAGGGCGCAGTTGAGGCCGATGCTCAAGGGCTGCGCGTGGCGCAGGCTGTTGTAGAAGGCTTCGGTGGTCTGGCCCGTGAGTGTGCGCCCGGACTGGTCGGTGATGGTGCCGGAGATCATGATGGGCAGCTCGACGCCGTCCTGATCGAACACCTGCCACACCGCGAACAGCGCCGCCTTGGCGTTCAGGGTGTCGAAGACCGTCTCCACCAGGATGATGTCCGAGCCGCCCTCGATGAGAGCGCGGGTGGCTTCGGCGTAGGCCGTCACCAGAGTGTCGAAGTCTGTGTTTCGAAAGCCCGGATCGTTGACGTCCGGCGAGATGGATGCAGTCCGGTTGGTGGGACCGAGCACACCGGCGACGAAGCGGGGCTTGTCCGGCGTGCTGTAGCCGTCGGCGGCCTCCCGGGCGAGCTTCGCGGCGGCCAGGTTGATCTCGTAGACCAGCTCCTCCATGCCGTAGTCGGCCATGGCGATGCGGGTGCCGTTGAAGGTGTTGGTCTCGATGATGTCTGCGCCGGCGGCGAGGTATTCGCCGTGGATGTCGGCGATCAGGTCCGGTCGGGTCAGCACCAGCAGGTCATTGTTGCCCTTGAGATCCGACGGCCAGTCCTTGAAGCGCTCGCCGCGGTAGTCGGCCTCTTCCAGTTGCCGGCGCTGGATCATGGTGCCCATGGCGCCGTCGAGGATCAGGATTTGGTTCGCGAGTCGTTCGTGGAGCAGGGCGGTGCGGTCTGTCATAGCGTTACTGCCGTGTTGCTGGGCGCGGGGCACTGGGGCCCGGGCTGCCGTTCGAAGGTGATTTTGGCTGCACGCGTTTATTGCGTGGGCGATGCGAGTGGGCGCGCGGTGCCGGCGTTACCGGTGCAGATTGTGGCGCAAATGCTGGCTCCGATGGTGATGCTGAGCTTGGATCTGCGCGTGACGCGGTGCCACGTGCGCACGGCACGGGCGGTGGCTGCTGCCGATCGACACGCCGCCCCCGGCGGTCTGCCGGGTAGCGCGTTTGCCCCCTTATCGATCGCGGCGTTCGATCAGCCGGATCGAGACACGTGGCACCGGTGCAGCGCCGATGCGCCTTGCGGGCGCTGGCCACCGGGGCGGTGCGACGTCGGCGGTGCCGATGGCCGCGCGGGGCGGTGCGGGTCCGTTGTCCGCGGCTTTGATCAATCCCCGTCGTCGTCGCGCGGGGGCCGTTCCTTGGGCAGGTAGCGCGGGCTCTGCGCGTGACCGTCCCAGATCACAGGCTTTGCGAGCCATTTTTGGATGAAGGCCCAGGAGGCTTGGTAGCCATCGTGGGGCAGGGTGCAGGCCGAGCAGTCCTTGCGGCGCACGCCATTGGCGTCGGTGAAGACCTGGTAAGGGCCCGGACACTCATACGCGATGAGGGGACAATAACAAAAAAGACAGTTGAATTCCCGCTTGACGCCTGGGTGACAGGGCAGGAACGGACATTCGTGGTTGGTGAAGCCCTTGAAGGCCTCGTTGGTCGTCGTGTCTTTGGGTTGCATGGCGGAGAGAAGGTCCAGGGGCCGGGGGCCGAAGGCTGGAGGCCGTGGTCTGGGTCTGTTGCGCTAGAGGCTCTAGCAGGTAAGGGCGCAGTCTCTCGCCCCAAGGGTAGCCCGGGTCCGCTGGCGTCCCGCCGGCCCACTCCGGGCTGGCATCGCACAGCACAAGCGTGCGCGTCTCCCCGCCCATGCCCGGACCGGGCTGCCGTGCGATCCGGCCCGCGTGAGCGCAGCGACAGCGGCTCACCTGCGAGGCCGCCATCGCGTCCCGACGCCGCCTGCGCTAGGCTAGTGCTGATCACGTCACCGCCTCCCGGGTGCGATCCACCGGTGATCGGCGGGGAGGACCATGCTCAGCAAGCCAAGTCCAATGGAAACCATCAAGCTCGCAACCGTCTCGGACCTGCTCGCCCACCCCGAGGAGCGGGTGGCGCTCATCGACGGCGAGATCGTGCGCCGGCCCATGGCGCGCGGTGAGCATGCGATGACGCGGGGCAACGTCCTCGGCGAGCTGCAAACCCTGCGTCGACCTGCGAGCCCGGGCGGCTGGTGGATCGCCACCGAGATCAGCGTTGCCCACGAAACCCACCAATGCCTGAGCCATGACCTCGCCGGCCGGCGCAGGTCGCGTATGCCCGAGCAACTCCGGGCGTCGTCGTCATTACCCGCGAACGCTGTCTCGCGCTGCTTCGGCGGGCGCAGGCCGGCGCGCAGCGCCTCGCCCGCGCGCTGATGGCGCCCGCCCGCGACCACCGTTCCCCGATGCCCCTGTCCGTTGGCCCGTCACCGCGAGAGCATCCCCATGAGCGCCCGTCCACGCCGCTGGTTCCAAGTCCTGTTCGCAACGGTTCTGATGGCGCTGCCCGGGCTATCCGCGGCGGCCGAGCCGGCGCCGCCGCACGGCGTGGCGCACGCCCTCGAGGCCACGGCCGCACGCACGAGCCACGACCTGGAAGCGGCTGTGCACAGGGTGCAGCCCATGGTGGAGCGATACGGCTACGCCGGAGTGGCCGGCGCCGTGTTCCTGGAGGGATTCGGTGTTCCGGCCCCCGGCCAGTCGTTACTGATGGCCGGCGCGCTGGAGGCGGCGAAGGGTCACCTGCGGCTGTTGCTGCTGCTGCTGGTCGCGGTGCTGGCGGCGGTGCTCGGCAACAGCCTGGGTTATCTGATCGGCCGGCTCAGTGGCCGGCCGCTGTTGCGCAGGCTCGGCATCAACGCGGCGCGCGAGGCTGAGCTGGCGGGCCTGTTCGACCGCTACGGCGGTGGCTTCATCCTGATGGCCCGGTTCTTCGACGGCCCGCGGCAGCTCAACGGCATCCTCGCCGGCACCCTGGCCATGCCCTGGTGGCGGTTCACACTGTTCAACGTGATGGGGGCGGTGCTGTGGGTCGGTCTCTGGGGCCTGGGCACCTTTTACCTGTCCGAGCACCTGCGCGACATCCACGCTCTGCTGCGGCAGCTCAACCCATGGGTCGCGGGCGCTGCCGTCGGCGCCGTGATCGCGCTCCTGATCTACCTGTTCCGGGGTAGGCGGCAGACGCCGCGACCACCGGCGGCTACGGTGGGACGCTAGGCGCCGGCACTGGGCGCAGACACTGGCCGCGGGCGGTGCCGGCGGTTTCGCGCGCAGGTCGGGCTCGCCGTCGCCGCATCCGGCGATGCCGTGCGGGTCATGGCGATGGGCCGCGTCGAGTGCCCGGGCGGGCGTGACACGATGCCGTGCGCCGCCGGCACGGACGCACTCACTAGCGCGCCAGCGTCAGCAGCGCATCCAGATCGAGATTGGCCTCGATGTGATCCGCCAGGTCGTTCAGCGCCTGCTCGATGCGGGCCTCGAAGTCGAGCCGCGCGGCCCTGGCACCCATCTGCTCGAGCCAGTGGGCACGAAACGCATCGTCCGCGAAGATGCCGTGCAGGTAGCCCCCCATGACGCGGCCGTGGTGGCTGGTGGCGCCCTCGGGCCTGGTGGTCCCGGTACCGTCGGCGCCCCGGAGCACCAGCCAGGGCTGCTCCAGGCCGGCGCCGGTGGTGCGGCCCATGTGCATCTCGTAGCCCGCCACCGGGCAGCCGCTGATGCCGTCCGTGGCCGCCAGCTCGATGAGGCGCTTGTCGCCGCCGATCTCGGTTTCGATGTCCAGGAGCCCGAGGCCTGGCGTGTCGCCGGGTGCACCCTCGATGCCCTGCGGGTCGCGGACCACGCGCCCGAGCATCTGGAAGCCGGCGCACAGTCCCACGACCCGTCCGCCGCGGCGCACATGGGCGAGGATGTCGATGTCCCAGCCCTCTTTGCGCAGGATATCCAGGTCCGCCCGCGTGGCCTTGGAGCCGGGCAGGATGACGACATCCGTGTCCGCCGGCAGGGCCTGCCCCGGCAGCAGCCAGCGCAGATTCACCGCTGGCTCGGCGGCGAGTGGGTCCATGTCGTCGAAGTTGGCGACGCGGGACAGGCGCGGCACGGCGATGTTGAGGGTGCCGGTGCTGGACCAGCTGTCCTCCGCCGGGCGCTCCAAGGCCAGCGAGTCCTCGGCGGGGAGCCTGGAGGCGCCCTCGAACCAGCGCACCACGCCGAGGAAGGGCCAGCCGGTATGATCGGTGATGGTCGCGCAGGCGGGCTCGAACAGGGAGAAGTCGCCGCGGAACTTGTTCACCATGTAGCCGACCACGCGCTCGCGGTCGGCCTGGCTCAGCAGCAGCCAGGTGCCCACCAGATGTGACATGGTGCCGCCCTTGTCGAGATCGCCGACGAAGACCACCGGCACGTCGGCGCGCTCAGCGAAATACATGTTGGTGATGTCGCTGTTGCGCAGATAGATCTCTGCGCCGCTGCCGGCGCCCTCCACCAGCACCAGGTCGGCCTCGGCGCAGAGGCGCTCGAAACTGTCGAGGATGGCGGGCATCATGCCCTGGCGCATCTGGTGGTAGACCCGCGCCGGGCAGTTGCCGAGCGCCCGGCCGCGCAGCACCACCTGGGAGCCCACGTTGGTCTGCGGCTTGAGCAGCACCGGATTCATGTGAATGGACGGCGGCGCACCGCAGGCCCGCGCCTGAAGTGCCTGAGCACGTCCGATTTCACCGCGGGGCGCCTCGCCGTCGGCGCCGGGCGGCGCGTCCGTGTCCTCGGTCACCGCCGCATTGTTGCTCATGTTCTGTGCCTTGAAGGGGCGTACCACCAGTCCCCGGCGGGCGTAGGCCCGGCAGAGCCCCGCCACCAGCAGGCTCTTGCCCACGTCGGAAGCAGTGCCCTGAATCATGAGCGTGCGGGCACGCCGCGGGCCATGATGGCCAAGGGGCGGGAGCTTCAGGTCGATGCTGGATGGGATACTGGGTGGGATGCTGGGCGGGGTATCGGGCATGGTGTCGGATCGCGTTTTGTGCTGATGGGCTCGGGTTGGGTAAGCTCCCGCTGCAGTCGCCCTCGGTGGTACCCGGCGCGACGGTCCGCGGTGTCGTCATTGCTCTCGGTGCCAGTAACCAATGGCCTCAGGAGGCCTCAACACATCATGCGCCAGATCGTGCTGGATACGGAAACCACGGGCCTGGAGCCGGCGGCGGGCCACCGCATCATCGAGATCGGCTGTGTCGAGCTCATCGAGCGCAGGCCCACCGGCAACAACTTCCATCGCTACCTGCAGCCGGACCGCGAGGTCGATGCCGGCGCCGCGGCCGTGCACGGCATCACCAACGACTTTCTTGCCGACCAGCCGCGTTTCGCCGACGTGGTGGACGAGCTCCTGGACTATTGCCGCGGCGCCGAGCTGGTCATCCACAATGCCCCCTTCGATATCGGCTTCCTGAACCACGAGCTAAAGCATTGGCAGAAGGACGCGCCGGCCATGGATGCGATTTGTTCGGTGACCGACAGCCTGGTGCTCGCGCGCCGCTTGCACCCGGGGCAGCGCAACAGCCTCGACGCACTCTGCAAACGCTACGGCATCGACAACACCCAGCGCGATCTCCACGGCGCGCTGCTGGACGCGCAGATCTTGGCCGAGGTCTACCTGGCCATGACCGGCGGCCAGGTGAGCCTGCATCTGGGCGGCGATGAGCACGTGGAGACGGGGCTGCGGCGGGAGGCGGTGCGTCGTGTGTCGGTGCCTCGCGGCCAGCTGCGCGTCATCCGCCCGAGCAGCGACGAGCTTGTAGCGCATAACGCCCGACTCGCCGCCATCCACCAGGCCAGTGGTGCCTGCGTTTGGCTGGCGCCGGACGATGCTGCCGTCGGGACAGCCACCGGCTGATGGGGCGTCCTGCCAGAGAAGACCGCTCGCCCGTGGCCGGGGATGGCGGCATGGCCGAGCCAAGACGCCAAGGTGCGGGCCGCATCACAGACCGTAACGAGCGCCATGCGCGCGCCCGTTCGCCCGCATGAGCCTGCGGAAGACGCAAGCATGCCGCACACCCGGGCGGGCACCCACCGCATGCCATGGGCAAGAGCCCGCTCCGGCTCGGCGCTCAGTTGGAGTGCTTGCGGCTGCCGGCGGCTTGTGCGGCGCCCGCGATCGTCTCGATGCTGTGCAGATCCAGAATCTCGACGTGCTTGCGGTCCACCTTCACCAGCCCTTCGTCCTGGAATCGGGTAAAGAGCCGGCTCACCGTCTCGACCGCGAGGCCCAGATAGTTGCCGATCTCGTGCCGTGACATGCTGAGGTAGAAGTCCGTCGGCGACAGACCGCGTTTGCTCAGCCGCTGCGACATACTCACCAGAAAGGCCGCGAGGCGTTCCTCGGCGTTCTTCTTGCCGAGCAGCAGCAGCATCTCGGCGTCGTGGCCGATCTCTTTGCTCAGCAGGCGGAACATGGAATGCTGCAAGCTGGGGATGGACGCGGCCAGCTCCTCGAAGCGCTGGAAGGGCACCTCGCAGATGGCTGAGGTCTCCAGCACCTTCGCCGAGCAGGCATGGGCGTCCTGGTCGATGGCGTCGAGACCGATGATCTCTCCGGGCAGATGGAAGCCCAACACCTGCTCGCCGCCTTCCTCGCTCGGCGTGTAAGTTTTGACTGAGCCGGTTTTGACGACATACAACGAGCGGAAGCGCTCGCCGCTGCGAAAGAGGTGATCCCCCCGGTGCAGTGGACGTGAGCGTTTGACGATGCTGTCCAGCCGGTCCACGTCCTCTGGCGACATGCCCATGGGGAGGCACAACTGAGACAGCGTGCAGTTCTTGCAGGCGACCCTGATGGTCTCGAAGGAGATAACTTTTCGTTGAGTCAAGGCAGTGTACCTGGCTAGTTGACGATTCCATTGTGCAACCCAGGTTGACATGCATCAAGGGTAAATATCGTCGTTTTCACGCGCCCATGTTGATGTTATTGCCTAAGGCGATGCGATAAACCCGTGGGGCTTGCACTGTCGGCTGTGGCTCGAGGCGCGGCATTCCAAAGGTCACCGCATCGCGGTGCCCGGCCGCTGGGCGCCGCGCCAGTCGGTCGGCTAGCGCGATTGGCTGACTTTTGGCGCCCCAAGCAAAAACCGCGCCTGCGGGCGCGGTTTTTGTCGCCGCCGCTGAGCAGCGGCGGTAGCTACGTTGAGCCTGAGCTTCCTGGGGCTTGAGCTTACTTGGCCTGTTCGCCAGCCGGTGCGGCGGGGGCAG
>PR_CR_10_Liq_1_inCRDRAFT_1001297_pt1 | contig 14231 bp, 12 predicted proteins | sample PRCRCaboRojoPR_3_FD_10241 | JGI IMG/M metagenome (IMG submission 10241)
CGAGACCATCGATTTTATGACCGCGCGCTGGGCGCATCTGCCCTATGACTTTCTTGACCACATCTCACGACGCATCATCAACGAAATCGAGGGTATTTCCCGCGTGGTATACGACATCTCAGGCAAGCCACCAGCCACAATTGAGTGGGAGTAGTTACCCTTCGCCTTGGTTTAGCCAGAGTCCACTTCTCAGCTGCTCTGTTCAAGTATCAGTAGCCCCGCCTGGAGGCTACTTACACTAACGCTCTACAAACTTTCTAAAACCTTCACGCCAATGGGCTCGGCCAGATAGTCCGGAATCTCAGCGCGGTAAGCCTTGTAGTGAGCTGTCTCCCGGTGGAAAGCCAGGGCCTCTTGGTCTTCGTAAATCTCGAATAAGTGATAAGTGGGCTGGTCGTCCTTCGACTTGTACAGATTGTATTGCTCGCAGCCCGATTCGGCGCGGGTTGGCTCCACCATGCCAGTCAATATTTGTTCAACTTTGGCCTCGTTCCCTGCCTTGGGGACAAAGCTAGCGAATACAGTTACCTTGGACACAACGTTTTCTCCTTTGAATTGTCGAGGCTCATTAATGCCAGATGTATGAACTCTTGACAAGTCGTATTATAACGTTTTATACCTACAAACGTCTTATGACGACTTGTAAACAAAGGAGAGAATGCAATGCCTGCTGTCAACCCCATTAGCGACGCGATGAGCGTTGTCATGGCCCAATTCTCGCCGGATCCGGCAACGGATCAGGCGGGTGTGGATCGCAACATCAAACGGATTGAAGAGTATGTGAAGCGGGCCACGTCGGGCTTCCCTGGAGTCGATTTGATTGTCGTGCCTGAGTACAGCACGCATGGTTTCGGCTTTGATCCCTACTCGAACCACCTGAAGCTTGCTTCGACCGTCCCCGGTCCGGAGACAGACAAATTCGGCAAGATTGCAAAAGAGCATGGCGTATGGCTCGCAGTGTCGGTTGTGGAACGTAATCCCAACGACGCATCCAAGCCTGGCTACAACGTTATGGTGCTGATCAACAGCGACGGCGAAGTCGCCCTGAAGTACCGCAAAATGATGCCGTGGTGCCCGAAGGAGCCATGGACTCCGGGCGAAGAGATGGTCGTCGCCGATGGTCCGAAGGGCTCTAAGATTGCCTTCGCAATCTGCTCGGACTTTGACTACCCGGAAGTTCCTCGTGAGGCTGCTTGGAAAGGGGCAAATGTGATTATTCGCCCGTCCAAATACATGTATCCGTGGGACAAGATCTGGGACATCACCAATCAGGTCCGTGCCTACGAGAATCAGGCCTACGTGATTGCGCTTAACCATACTGCACAGGATGCCTCCTACTCGTATTTTGGCCGGTCGATGGCAGTCGATTTCGACGGAAATATTCTCTGCCAAATGGGCGAGAACGAAGGCATGACTAAGTGTGACATTTACCCGCAGCACGCTGAACAGGCGCGTCAGGAGCGGATTTCGAATAATTACCTGTATCAGCTGAAGCATCGCGGTTACACCGGTGTGCCTCCCCACGGTGTTACGGAAAATCCGTTCACCATTTACAAAGACTGGGACAACATTCCAGCACGCTGGGATAAAAACCCGGATCCTGACGCGGAAAAAGTTGCGCAGCAGGGGCGGGCAGCGCTCGAAGCAGCGCGAGCGAAGCTCGANAAAGCTTCTTGATAANAAAAAAGTGAGCAAATAGACCGGGTGCGGTCTTNTGTAACCATNCCGCACCCGGTCCGTTTGAGAGAGAAGATGACCAATAACTCATTTGAGGAGTGAGAGATGTTTAGAAAACAATTGACTTGTAGCATTGCGGCGGCCTCTCTGTCGGTTGCGATGGTGTTGTCTGGCTCATCTGCGCTGGCTGATGATCATTACCCGGAGAAGCCGATCGAAATGACAATTACTTTCGGAGCGGGCGGATCGGCTGATATATCTGGCAGACTTGCAGCCGAAGCAGCTAGTCAGGTTCTAGGACAGCCCATTTCGGTCGTTAACCGGACCGGTGGCGGTGGTGCGATTGGTTTTGAGCACGTCCGTGTTCAAGAGCCGGACGGTTACAACATTGGATGGCTTTCGGCTTCCATTCTCACAACCACTTTGCTTGGTTCTTTGCCGCAGCAATGGGATGACTGGGAGTACGTCACCAATATCACCGTGGAGCCGGCGGCGATCGTGGTACGCAATGATTCTCCGTGGCAAACCATGGAAGAGTTCCTTGCGGCCGCTGACAATACATCCAATCGCATCCGCATCGGCCATGCAGGTGTCGGAAGTTTCACTTACACTGCTGCTGCAGCTCTTGCGAACGAGGCTGGAGTNGAACCGGTATTCGTTCCGGTTGGAAAGCGTCGAATTCCATCGCTCCTTGGCGGTGAAGTAGAGGCAATTTCNGTCCACCCTCCNGAAGCGATGTCTCTATTGCGCGCTGGTGAGGTGCGNTTTCTAGGTGTACTTGCGCCCGAGCGTAACGCTGCATTTCCCGATGTCCCAACTTTCGCGGAACTGGGCTATGACCTGGGCTTCTACCAGTTTCGGGGTGTTTTTGTTCCCAAAGGAACTCCCCAGCATGTGAAGGAAAAGCTTGACGATGCTTTCCGCGAGGCCAGCAAGAGCGAAGAGCTCTTGAGTGTCGCCGAGGAGAAGGGTTTTGGTGTCTTCTACATCGGTCTGGATGAATATACCGATTTCGTAGAGGAGCAGAACCAGCTCCTGGATGAGGCGATAGAAGCTCTTGGAATTCGCTAGGATCTGCTAACGGTGGCGGAGTGTGGCGTTTCTTGGCGCACTCCGCTTCCCTTGACCTTAAGCCGATGGCTCACGCAGCACCCAGAAAAGTGCCTGCGACGGGAGTCTAGTGCATTGGAAAAGAGGCACGTGAATATGTTTCCAAGTATTGCAGTTCCGCTCGCTGTTATTGGTTTGGCTGGTTTTTATTGGAGCAAATGGGACGCGCTCCCGGCGATGCCGCTTGCCGCAGGCTTTGGTCCCGGATTTTTTCCGGCGATCATTACAGGGTTTCTTGTTTTCGTATCGATTTTGGAGTTAATCCGGGTTTTTTCGAGTCACCGAAAATCGACGATTGAGGATCAGGCAAATCATGCCGCGGAGGAAACGTTCTCGGGATGGCGCGTTGCCGGTAAGGATTTATTGGCCACTGGCGTCTTGGTCGCAGGAGTAATCGGTTACGCGTTTCTTACCCCAGTTTTAGGATTTATTCCGGCCGCAATCTTGATGCTTGTTTGGTTATCGTTACTGATGGGCTTAAAACCTTTGTGGCGATCGGTGCTTTTTTCGATTGTCGCGGCTTTCGGGCTCTATTTGGTTTTCCACGAATTTTTCGGTGTGAGCTTTCCCGGCTGACGCTGTTTTAATGAACGAAGGTTAAGTGTCATGGAAGCAATTGTAGACGGCCTCTTAACGGCTTTAGAGCCTCAAGTCTTCAGTTTAACGCTCCTTGGTGTGGTGCTTGGCTTGGTAATGTCGGCAATGCCAGGCCTAACAACAACGGTAGCTGTAGTATTGCTGCTGCCATTTACGTTCTACTTGGATGCTGGGCCTTCTATGGGCCTCCTAATGGGGGTGTTCGTTGGGGGCATGACCGGCGGTGCGATGTCCGCAATTCTGGTCAACATTCCAGGTAATCCGGCTTCGGTTGTTACTAATATCGACGGATACCCGATGACTGAGCGAGGTGCGGCAAGTGAAGCTTTGACGCTCGCTTTCCTCGGGAGTTTTATGGGAGGAGCAGTCGGACTGATCCTGTTGGTCCTTATTGCGCCTCAGCTTGCCAGCATCGCCTTGGCATTTGGAGCACCGGAGCAATTCGCATTGGTGGTCTTGGGTCTCACCCTCGTTGCAGGTTTTTCTGAGGGCAAGTTATTGCGAGGGTTTATCGCGGCCGGCGTCGGACTGATGATCGCAACGGTTGGGATGGATCCAATCGCCGGAATGCCTCGGTTTACCTTTGGCGAGGTGTCGATGCAGCAGGGCATATCCTTTATTCCGATCATGATTGGTATGTTTGCTTTGCCGCTCGCGATAGAGGCGCTTCGATCGCCCAAGGGGCAGAATCTCCCACCCCTCGATGCCCCTTCTTATCACCCGATAAAGAATTTAATTGCGGCTGTGAAAATGTTGCCCAAGACCGCAATCTGTGGCGTGCGATCGGCCGTTATAGGCACCGGGATTGGGGCAGTTCCTGGCACTGGGAGCGCAATCGCAGCAGTCGTGGCCTACGAGTGTGCCAAGCGATTCCCATGTATTCGCAATGTCTCATTTGGCAAAGGTAACCCTGAGGGGATCGTGGCCCCCGAGGCCGCAAATAGTGCGATGATGGGTGGCGCGCTTATTCCGATGCTGATTCTCGGAATTCCAGGCGATCCGGTAACGGCGGTTATGCTCGGCGCACTGACTATTGTTGGAGTCAATCCCGGTCCGTTGATGCTCTCGCAGCACCCAGATGTGGTTTATGGTCTTTTTGGATCATTTGCGATTGCTCTAGGCTTCCTCCTTATTTTGGCGATTGTCGGTATTCCGCTTTTTGTTAAGGCGGTACGTATTCCTGTGCGCATTCTTATGCCAACGATTGTGCTGTTATGTCTAATCGGTTCATTTGCGTTGCGAAATACAATGCTGGATGTGTTTGCGATGACAGCGGCTGGGGTTTTGGCATATTTCATGAAGCGTTGGGGCTACCCGATCCTGCCAATGTTGCTTGCGCTAATTCTTGGCCCGCTGCTTGAAACACAGTTCCGGATGTCACTGATCATTTCATTCGGTGACCCAATGGTGTTCATCACCAGTCCGATTAGCGCAGTACTGCTTTTACTAGCGCTTGTTTTCGTCGCGGTCATGGTGTGGGCAGAAATACGTCGCCCGAAGGCGACTTTAATGGTGGCCGATTCGTAAATTAGCCAGAAGTTTGGAAAAGTTTTCATCAACCTCATAGGAGAAGAAGAAATGACGCTCGTAAAAGGGTCAGACACCCTCAACCTGGAGACGCGTAGCCTCATCGCCGGAGAGCGTAGAGAGGGACGTGGTGATAAGAAGATTGCGGTGAGCAACCCGTATAACAACACGGAAATCACCCGCGTTACACCGGCTACGGCCGAGGATATCAACGAAGCGGTAGAGACCGCGTATCGTGCTTACAATGATCCCTCTTGGCGGAGGATGCTCGGTCGAGACCGCGGCAAGTTGCTGATGAAACTTGCTGAGCTGGTTAAGCGGGATGCCGAAAAGCTTGCCATGATTGAATCGCTTGATACTGGTATTCCTATTCGCGAAACACGCATGGAGGTGGCAACGTCGGTCCTTCATTTGGAATATTTTGCGGGTCATGCCGGCAAGATCGAGGGCGTTTACCAGGATCTCGGTCCTCGGTTCAATTATACGATTCGTGAGCCGTTTGGAGTCATTGGTCAGATCGTGCCATGGAACACACCGTTCAAGCTTATGGCGCGCGGGTTTGCAGCAGCAATTGCGTGTGGCAATGCTATGGTCATCAAGCCATCGGTTGTTGCACCTCTGTCAATCCTGGAATTCGGTAGGCTTCTTGAAGAAGCGGGCTTCCCGCGCGGCATCGTTAACATTGTCGTCGGCCCCGGACGTACCACTGGCAAAGCGCTTGTTGAGCATCCAAAGGTGCGCAAAGTCATCTTTACCGGAGGCACAGAGGGCGGTCTGGAGATTCTTCATCAGGCGGCGGAAACAGTAACGCCGGCCGTTCTGGAGCTCGGCGGTAAAGGTCCTATCATTGTGTGCGAAGACATTGACTGGGACGAGGCTATCGACGGTGTGCTTACGCAGGCCTTTGCGCGGAAGTCAGAGGTCTGCTTTGCTGGGTCACGCTTGTTCTTGCCGGATAGCATTCACGACCGATTCGTCAAGGATCTGGCGGCAAAAGCTAACCGTATTCCTCTTGGTAATCCATTGGATGACGCTACACAGCTTGGTCCGCTTCTCACCCCGGATCGCGTAGACTTCGTTCAAGGTTATGTGGACGCTGCACGTAAAGATGGAGCGCAAGTGATTTGCGGGGGTTCGCGACCGGAAGATGCAGAGCTCAAGGATGGCAATTACTTCATGCCAACCATTCTCACTGGACTGACGAATGACCACAAAGCGGCACAGGACGAAATTTTCGGTCCAGTTCTAATGGTCATGCGCTACTCCGATCTTAACGATGCGGTGGCTCAGGCGAATGACAGTGATTTCGGCCTGGCGAGCTATGTCTGGACGAATGATGTTCGCAAGGGTCATGACCTCGCGCAACGTATCGAGAGTGGAAATGTCTTCATAAACTCCTACGGCTATCAGTCCGAGATCCCATTCGGGGGTTATCGGATCAGTGGGATGGGCCGAGAGCACGGATCTGAGGCAATTAAAGAATACACTCAGGTCAAGAGTGTTACGGTTGGAATGGAGCGATTCCCCTCACGTTTCGAGCTTTAGTCGGCATAGTGTCGGCGGCATTGTCATGTCGCCGACCATTTTTCGGGTAGAAGGTAAGAAGACATGGCCCTAGAACCGTTAAATCGTAGTTCCGAGATACCGCTTTATATGCAGGTTGCTTCCGAGATAGAGGCGCGCATATCCAGTGGCGAGCTAAAGCCTAGTGAGCGGCTTCCAAGCGAGGCGGAGCTTACTCGTCAGTATGATGTTAGTCGGGTAACAATTAGGCAAGCGCTGGGCCATTTGGCGAAACTCGGAATTGTCATGCGCCGTCAGGGAATTGGCACGTTCGTGCGCGGCAATATTCGATTTGACTTGGGTGGTCGATCGCAGACGATACTCGAGGCGTTGCAGGAAAAAGGAATCGAACCTGACGTTGTTGTTCTTGGAATGGAGGCGGTTGTTCCGCCAGAACGAGTAAGCGAGTCGTTTAACCTGACGGCAGGAGATCAGGTTATGCGTGTTCGGCGGCTTTACACCGTGGAAGGTGAGCCAGTTGCTCTTGTTTACGCTTACGTAACACTCCCCATGAGCGCTGTTGCCGTTGAGCTGACGCAGGCACCACAGAAAACCACTTACTCGGTGTTCGAGGATACCCTTGGGCTCGTTGTCCGCTGGGCTCGTCATGTCATCAAGGCCGTTGGCGCTGATTCGGATGTCGCGAAAGCATTCGGCATGCGTGTTGGCGACGCTTGTTTGTCCATGGATCGGATTAGTTATGACGATGAAGATAATACCCTTGAATTTCTTACTTTTTTCCACCCCCCAGAGGGTTTTCAGTATGAACTGAGCGTGCCTCGACGCGGACGCAATTTCGTGCTGAAGGTCTACGAACCCTGATCGGCACAATTCGGACATAGATTTTATTCAAAGAAGGAGAATTAAGGTATGGATCTTGGCATTTCAGGCAAAACAGCTCTCGTCACTGGTGCAAGCGCCGGAATCGGCGAATGCGTGGCGAAGACCCTGGCTCTCGAGGGAGCAAAAGTAGCTATTTCTGCTCGCGGAGCGGAAAAACTGGCCGAAACTGCGAACCGTATTGCTGCCGAAACCGGCGGTGTCGTAGAGCCGTTTCCTTGTGATATTGCTGCGTCCGGAGCAGCAGATCAGCTTTTGAGAGATGTTTCGGAACGTCTTGGGCCGGTTTCGATTCTTGTGAACAACGCTGGTCGTGCGCACGCTGGCGGTTTGCTGGATTCAAGCGATACCGATTGGGAAGGGATGTTCAACCTCAAGGTTATGGGGATGATCCGCTGTTGTCGTGCTGCAGTTCCGCAGATGCAGAAGCTTGGTTGGGGGCGGATTGTCAATATGTCCTCAGTAGGAGGTACCTATCCGAATAACAAACTGATGGTCTCTCACTCGCTAAGTGCCGCGATTTGTAATGCAACGAAGAGTATTGCACTGGATGTGGCTGGCAGCGGCATTCTTGCCAATGCCATTGGTATCGGTGCTGTGGCGACGAAGAATTGGGAAGAAAACATGATTCCTAAAGTTCGCGAAACACGGCCGGACATGCGAGATCTTCCTGATCAAGAGTTGATGGATAAGCTGGGTGCGGAAATGACGCCTGTAGGACGTTTTGGCAACCCTCAAGAGATCGCAGAGCTGGCGGCGTTCCTAGGGTCCGCTCGCAACGGTTTCGTTACTGGCGCTACCGTGGAAGCGTCTGGTGGCGCCGATCGGTTCATGTAAAAAAATGCTTAATACCTATTGGATGGATGACAAATGAAGCTTTCCGATACCTCGCTGTTCAAGCAGCAATGTCTTATAGATGGAGAGTGGGTAGCAGCCAAAGACGGCTCTACTTTTGATGTCGGTAACCCCGCAACGGGCGCGGTTATCGGATCGATGCCGCGGCTCGATATCAGTCAGACCAAGACCGCCATTGAGGCGGCGGATCGAGCGTGGCCCACCTGGAGGTCCCGCACCGCCGGTGAGCGTGCTGAGATACTTCATCGCTGGCATAGCCTTATCCAGGAGAATGCAGACGACCTGGCTATGATTATGACCACTGAGCAGGGTAAGCCACTGGCAGAAGCCAAAGGTGAGATTGCCTATGCGGCTTCTTTCGTAAAGTGGTTTGCTGAGGAAGCAAAGCGAATCTATGGTGAGGTGATCCCTAACAATGTGCCTGGTCGACGTTTGCTCGTATTGAAGCAAGCAGTTGGTGTTGTTGCTGCAATTACGCCTTGGAATTTCCCCGCAGCAATGATTACACGCAAGATCGCGCCGGCGCTTGCAGCAGGTTGTACGGTGGTAGCACGTCCCGCATCGGAGACGCCGTATACCGCAGTCGCCTTGTTGGAACTTGCTGTTCGTGCTGGTGTTCCGGCCGGTGTGGTCAATCTGATCACTGGAAAGGCGTCTGAGCAGGGCTACGAGCTGACCAATAGTCCGTTAGTGCGCAAAGTTACGTTTACCGGTTCGACAGAGATCGGAAAACTTTTGATGAGTCAGAGCGCGAGCACGGTTAAGCGTATCTCTCTAGAACTCGGTGGTAATGCTCCGTTTCTTGTATTTGATGACGCTGATATCGATGCCGCGGTCGAGGGAGCGATCGCGTCGAAGTTCCGCAATGCAGGACAGACCTGCGTTTGTGCTAACCGGATTCTTGTTCAGGACGGAGTTCACGATTTATTTGTCGAGAAGCTCATCGCTGCAGTCGGCAAGTTAAAAGTGGGAGCTGGTGATGAGCCGGGTGTTGCGATCGGTCCGCTCATCGATGACTCAGCTCTGGATAAAGTTGAAGAGCATATCGAAGACGCCGAGTCGAAAGGCGGGAAAGTTGTTCTCGGCGGGCATCGGCACAAGTTGGGTGGGAAATTCTTTGAGCCGACAGTGCTGGTAGATGCCACCGAGCAGATGAAGCTCGCCAGCGAAGAGACGTTTGGCCCATTAGCACCGATCATTCGGTTTAAGACTGAAGAAGAAGCAATTCGGATTGCTAATAATACCGAGTTTGGTCTTGCCGCTTATTTTTATGCGCGAGACGTCGGTAGGATTTGGCGTGTGGCAGAAGACCTCGAGGCTGGGCTTATCGGAATAAATGAAGGAATTATTTCGACTGAAGTCGCACCGTTTGGCGGTGTCAAAGAGTCTGGTATTGGTCGTGAGGGCGCGCATCAGGGCATTGATGAATACCTCGAGGTTAAATATCTCGCAATGGGGGGAGTTTAGGCAGTAGGCCTTTAGCTCCCCGAAAGCAGTGTCTGAGGACAACTTGTTCGCACCATAATGGACGCCAATCTATGAAGATCGGAACGCCGAAAGAAGTTAGAGCGGGCGAGGCGCGGGTCGCGTTGACTCCCGACAGTGCCCGCCACCTCCAGAAACTTGGCCATACCTGTTTGATCGAGACCGGAGCCGGACTGTCAGCAGGAATTCCTGACGCTGCTTATGAGAGGGCAGGTGTCGAGGTTGTTGATTCCGCAACACTGGTCTGGGAGAGCGCGGATGTTCTGGTAAAAGTGCGGCCACCAACTGAAGTGGAGGCGGAGAAGTTAAAGGCTAATCAGACACTGATATCATTTTTTGACCCTTCCGAGAACGAGCACGGGCTCGAGCTTGCGCGCCAAAAATCTGCGAATGTTATTGCGATGGAAATGGTGCCTCGGATTAGTCGGGCACAGAAAATGGATGCGCTGTCTTCTATGGCTAATGTCGCCGGTTACCGTGCGGTTATGGAAGCAGGCAATAACTTTGGGCGGTTTTTCACCGGTCAGATTACGGCAGCAGGCAAGGTGCCACCGGCCAAGGTGCTAGTTATTGGTGCCGGTGTGGCGGGGTTGGCAGCAATCGGCGCTGCCACCGCTCTTGGCGCCGTCACGCAAGCTTTCGATGTGCGCCCTGAGGTTGCCGAGCAGGTTGAATCGATGGGCGCGGAGTTTGTGTATCTCGATTTTGAGGAAGAGCAAGAAGACGGTTCAGCAACGGGTGGCTATGCCTCCGTGTCTTCGCCGGAATTTCGGGAAGCGCAGCTTGCCAAATTTCGGGAGCTTGCGCCGGAAGTCGATATCGTTATAACCACGGCACTCATTCCGGGCCGTGATGCACCAAAGCTCTGGCTTACGGATATGATCGAGGTGATGAAGCCGGGATCGGTTATTGTCGATCTTGCCGCTGAGCGTGGAGGTAATGTCGAAGGCACGGTAAAAGATAAGCGAGTTGTTACGGACAATGATGTGGTGATCATCGGGTATACCGACTTCCCGAGTCGGATGGCGAATCAAAGCTCGAACCTCTACGCGACCAACATTCGCCACATGATTGCTGACCTCACACCCGATAAGGACGGGCAAATCGTGCATAACATGGATGATGATGTCATCCGAGGAGCCACGGTTACTTACAACGGTGAAATTACTTATCCGCCACCACCTCCCAAGGTGCAGGCTATCGCTACGCAAAAGAAAGCCGTCGTCAAGGAGCCGTCTGAAGATGAAAAACGTGCAGCCGAGGCTGCGAGGTTCAGGTCCGAGACACGCCGTCAGATCATGCTTCTCAGTGCCGGAGGTATCTCAATTTTGCTGGCCGGGCTCTACGCACCGGCTAGCTTCATGCAGCACTTCATTGTGTTTGTGCTTGCAGTGTTCGTTGGTTTCCAGGTGATCTGGGGCGTAGCACACAGTCTGCACACGCCGCTAATGGCCGTCACTAATGCGATTTCCTCCATTATTATTCTCGGGGCATTGATGCAGGTCGGCTCAGGCAGCTCGTTGGTAATTATTCTGGCGGGAGCCTCTATTTTTATGGCCGGTGTCAACATCTTCGGTGGTTTCCTGGTCACGCGGCGCATGCTTGCCATGTTCCAAAGATCCTAATGGTGGAGGATTTATGGATCTAGGATTTGTCATTGCGGCCTACGCAGTAGCCGCTACGTTTTTCATTCTCAGTCTCGGCGGTTTATCGAATCAGGAGAGCGCGAAGCGCGCAGTCTGGTATGGGATTGCAGGTATGGCTCTCGCCATTGTGGCAACGCTCATCGGTCCGGGCAACGGTTTATGGGTATTGTCGCTCGTACTGATCAGCGCCGGTGGATTAGTTGGCGTTTATGTCGCTCGGCGAGTGATGATGACCGAGATGCCGCAACTCGTGGCGGCGATGCACTCGCTGGTGGGTCTCGCAGCCGTTTTTGTTGGTTTAAATGCACATCTTGAGATTGTTCGGGTGGCTGAGGCATTCGCTACGGCAGGTGTCGCGTTCCCCCAGCCAAATTATGGCGTGCTAGCGGGCCCGGCAGCAGTAGTGGCAGAAAATTTCCGTGGGTTTGCAGCGATCGCGGCGGCGAAGACTGCCGTTGAGCTAAATATACTTCGGATAGAGTTATATCTTGGCATTTTAATCGGTGCGGTAACCTTTACCGGATCAGTGGTGGCTTATGGAAAGCTTGCAGGAAAGATTTCTTCTCGGGCGGAGAAGCTCCCGGGTGGACATGCCCTGAACGCCGGTGCAGCTTTGATCTCGGCAATTTGTTTGGTTTGGTATTTAAATACCGGCGAGCTTTTGTCGCTCGTGATCATGATAATTGCCGCGCTGTTTGTGGGTTACCATCTAATTATGGGGATCGGCGGAGCGGACATGCCTGTTGTGGTCTCCATGCTCAACTCTTACTCAGGCTGGGCTGCAGCAGCAATCGGGTTTTCGCTTGGTAATGATCTTCTAATTGTCGTTGGAGCGTTGGTTGGGTCCTCGGGAGCGATTCTCTCTTACATTATGTGTAAGGCCATGAACCGCTCCTTTATCAGCGTAATTCTCGGTGGTTTTGGTGGCTCGATGAGCGAGCAGATGGCCGTTGAGGGCGAACAGGTTGCAATCGACGCTGATGGTGTATCAGCAGCGCTCGAAGAAGCCGATAGCATAATCATTGTGCCTGGTTATGGGATGGCGGTTGCTCAGGCGCAGAATGCCGTTAGTGAACTGACACGCGAGTTGCGCGAAAGGGGTAAAAACGTCCGTTTTGCCATCCATCCTGTTGCTGGCCGGCTGCCGGGACATATGAACGTGCTGCTGGCCGAAGCGAAGGTTCCATACGATATTGTGCTTGAGATGGATGAAATCAACGAGGATTTTCAGGATACAGACCTAGTCATCGTTATCGGGTCGAATGATATCGTGAACCCGGCCGCGCAGGAGGATCCCGGCTCCCCTATTGCCGGCATGCCTGTACTGGAAGTCTGGAAGGCAAAACAGGTCATTGTCTCTAAGCGTGGCCAAGGAACCGGATATTCCGGGATCGAGAATTCATTGTTCTACCGTGAAAATACGCGAATGTTTTATGGCGATGCCAAGGCCAGTATCGGTGCATTGCTGCACTGAAGTGCTGCTCTGACCGGGTTAGAGAGTCTTTGCGATGCCAATGTCCGTGTTTTTCGTGGGCCTCGGGGCTCTTCAGTGGGGGTTATCCGGTGGGTTGGCCAGCATATTGATGGGGTATGGTTGGTCGCCTCTGGTTGTTAGTTTGTGGCGTATTCTGGTTGGCCTCGTTTGTATGGGGCTCTGGCTGATATGGCGCGGGGCTCGAGGCAAACGGCAGGAGTTTAACCGCAGCTTGCTCGCCTGGTCGGCACTAGCCGGTGTTGGTGTGGCAGGTAATTTCTTTTGCTACTTCATCAGTATCCGCGCTGGTGGCGTCGCTGTTGCCATCACACTTATGTACACCGCACCGGTTATGGTTTATGTGATTTCGTTTCTCATCGGTGCGGAAAAGCCCAGCTGGAGTAGTGCACTGGTCTGTGTGGCGACACTCATCGGGGTCACATTGATGACCGGCATCTATGGTAATGCTCCAGTGCAGTTGACAACCCTTGCGTTGATTAGCGGACTGCTTTCCGGTGCCTTCTACGCACTTTTTATTTTTGCGTTTAAATCAGCTGGACAACATGGTTCAGCACCAGCAGCGCTTGGTGTTGCCTTTTTGACAGGCCTCGTGGTGCTGCTACCGTTGTCGGATATAAGCGAGGCTGTGAAAGTACTCAGCTCCGCTCAGTTTCCGCTGTTTATCATTTTTGGCGTCATGGGCGCCGGTCTTTCTTTTTTCTTTTACTTCTGGGGGCTTCGAGGGGTACTTCCGTCCACTGCAGCGGTGACATCCATGATTGAACCTGTGACAGCTACGCTGTTCGGGGTTTTCGTTTTAGGACAGTTGCTGCAGCCTGTGGAGGCTCTTGGGATTACGATTATTCTAGCTGCAGTGAGCTGGTTAAACATTCACCGGCAATTAACTGCACAAAGATGGTCGTAAGGTCTTGGAGATTCTTTGGGCGTCGGCCGGCGCCTGGGTATCAACCGGTCTTCTGAAGCGCATAGGTTTTTTCATAAAGTTGAGATTTATCCCTAACCACGGCCTGGATTAACCATGTTAGATACCAAACCTTAGTATGATTTAGGTATGTAAGTTTTTGTCGTTTTCGGCAAACTATTTGCATGGTTGGCAAAACCGGGCTTTACTTGCGTACATGGACACTCTGATTGTTGAAGATGATGCGTTTTTTCGCGGTGTGCTCTCGAGCGCGGTGCGCAAAAGTCGCATTGAATGCACCGTTCATGAAACAGCAACGGGTAAGGAAGCTCTGGAGCTTCTCTCAAGGCCCGAAATAGAACTCGGTGTGGTTCTGGTTGATCTGACCCTGCCGGATATGAACGGCCTTGAGGTTATTCGACGGGTCCATGCCAACTATCCATCCGTTCGGATATTGGTGGTCTCTGCCTCTGCTGATGAAGAACGTTTGCTATCAGCACTGCGAGAGGGAGCGATTGGCTATGTCGTCAAGGGG
>PR_CR_10_Liq_1_inCRDRAFT_1001298_pt1 | contig 14228 bp, 10 predicted proteins | sample PRCRCaboRojoPR_3_FD_10241 | JGI IMG/M metagenome (IMG submission 10241)
ATTCTTTTAGTCATGCTTTCGAAGCACACGTCGCCTAGGTCCCTATTGTTCTCGAAAGGGTCCTTGATAGAAATAGACTTGCTTGAGTTGTTTTCGCACCTTTCTTTGTTTCTGATGTCCACAGACACTGTTTCCCAGTCAAAAAAGGCGTAAAACTTAAAGAACCCAAACAAAAGTTCACCTAAACTTTCTTGGTTTACTTGGCCGAACCTTTCGAAGTCAGAGTAGTTAGGGTTAAAAGTGCAGTTGTGTTCGCCTACTTGCAGAGTTTCTGTGTAGTTTTGTTGCAAGTTAGGCAGAATAGGTGGATTGGTGTTTTGCAGGTAGTATATCACTAGTATTATGTAGGCGTAAGAAGATAAAGACCCGTTCCTGGGGTCTGCAATGTCTCTGGCTTTTGCCCAGATCTTAACTGCGATTCCTAACCTAGGCACTCTTTCGTTGATGAGTGAGTAAGTTTTGAGCAGTTGAGTGTTGTAAACAGCTACTTGGTTGTTTATGCACAAGTCTATTTCTATAAGTTTCCTGACCTTTTTGGGAGTTTGGAAGTTAATGATTCTAACTCTGGCTGAGTACCTCATGTCTATGTTTTCAGCTTCGATTTCGTGGAGCTTTTCGCACAGCTGCGAGAAAACTATTCTTTCGTGGGTGTCTTTTAACTCTGTTTCGCTGCCTATTATGTTGAGTAAGTGGTTGTAGTCTTCAGGGTTCTTCAAAGGGTACTTTTTAAGGTCCATTAGCAAAGCCAAGTCCATGTCGCTTCTTTTGGTTCCGAACCCGTTGTTGTTTGAGCCGTATATATGAAGACTGCAGTCGGGGTACAGTTCTTGGAAGGTACGTTCTAAGAACTTGCAGATTTCTACTTGGAACTCAATAACAGCATCGGGTTGTTTGTTGTGCTTGTACAACTTTTCGAGTTCCACTGAGATGCTTTTCAGGAACCCAGTGTTGGGGTCTCCAGAAATGTCTTTCAAGGTGTAGTTTTGGAGTCTCTTAAAGGCTCCGTTAGGTCTTTTCTGGCTGTCTTGTTTGAACTGCTGAGCTGAGAAGTGGGACTCGTTGATGTGGGAAAACAGTTCTTTTTCATTGGTGATTTCAAAGTCGGAGCAGTAAGGACAGCTCTTCAAAGGAAAAGTATTGGCTTTAGAAACCCTTATCACAGAACCAGTCATTCCACTTCCGTAGTTAATTCTAATGTGGCCGCTTTCTTTGAGGTACAGGTTCTTTTCTATCTGGGAACTGACCTCAGGTTGGGGGTTTTCAGAGACTTTGTAAAGGTGNGTGTTAAGGATCTTTTTGCCTTCGCGCAAACTCTGGATGTCCTGGGTGACTTTTTCTAGGAGTTCTTTGGCCTTTTCCATCTTTTCATTGTAGGACCTAGAGTTGGTCACGAACTGCTTGAAGCGGCCTTTGGCTTGTTCGAGGGCTTGGATGTATATAGTTAGGTTTTCTTTGTAGATACCTAAGAAGTGGATGTTTTTTTGGGTGTGGAGTTCTAAGTAAGGAGCTGGTGGTTCGGGGTAGAACTGGTTCAAGATCTCTTCTACTTTCACCATTTTGTAATAATGGGTTGCTGCAGTGTAAAAGTTGCAAAGTACGAAGAACCCACTGGTTTAAATAAAAGCAACTTCAGATTCGACTACCCTATAGGAAAGGGCGGCTTTGGAAGGGTTTGGAAAGTCAAAAGTTTTATTACAAAAGAAGAACTAGCTATGAAAGTTATGCTTAAGTCCAGAGTTATTCAAAGAAAGTCTGTTTCGTCAGTGGTTAACGAATACAAGATCCTTTCAAGGGTGAGTCACCCTTTTATAGTTAACATGCACTACGCTTTTCAAGATAGAGAAAGACTCTACTTAGCAATGGACCTACTGACAGGCGGCGACCTTCGTTACTATTTAACTAAGAAATTCCGGTTTAACGAACAGCAGTCCAAGTTTATAATTGCTTGCATACTAACTGCACTCGAGTACTTGCACGAAAACCGCATTATGCACAGAGACATCAAACCTGAGAACCTTGTTTTTGATAGACAAGGTTACCTTTGCCTAACTGACTTCGGAGTGGCTCGTTACTGTACTGAAGAAAACAGTAAAGAAACTTCTGGAACTCCTGGCTACATGGCTCCTGAAGTCCTATGCAAGCAAAACCACAGCACTGAAGCTGACTACTTTGCAGTCGGAGTTATTGGGTACGAGCTTATGATGCACAAAAGGCCTTACAGAGGCCAAAACAGAAAAGAAATAAGGGACTTCATACTTTCTAAGCAAGTACAAATCTCTCAGTCAGAAGTTCCCAGTGACTGGTCTTTTGAAGCCGCTGAATTGTTCAACTCGCTGCTTCAAAGAAGACCTCAGAACAGACTAGGTTATAATGGAACTTGGGAAGTAATGAATCACCCTTGGTTCAAAAACCTTTCGTGGGAAAAGCTTGTAAACCGCAGTTTAAGTCCGCCTTTTGTGCCTCCGGATTCTGAAAACTTCAATGAGAAGTACACTGTTTCTAGCTGGAAAGACAACACTCGTTTGAAGCTAGAACAGTTCCAGCACTTATTTAAAGGATACTACTATGACAAAAGAACCCCTGGAATCAGTCTGCCAACTAAAGTAAGTTCCTATTAACTAATGATTATCTTAGCTGGAGTACCATGTGGATGACTGCTCCAGCTTTAAGATTGTACTCGTTCAGCATCGACTGGTCATTAAGCTGGCGCCCTAAGTAAATGAGCCTAATTTGCTCTACGCTAATTCCTTCTTTCTCTTGTAAGGCTTGTTTTACCTGAAGCACTGTATTATCGGGTTCAAAGTTCATGGGCTGCTTCTTGCCTGTTAGAGTCTTAATCACTATTTGCATTTTTATATGAGTTGTAATTCAATGGAAAACCCTAGCTACTACCAAATACTAGGTGTAACTCAGTCTGCCACTCAGAAAGAAATCAAAAAGGCATACAGGAAAGCAGCAATCAAGCACCATCCTGACAAAGGCGGCTCCAAAGAAAACTTCCAAAAGATCCACGAAGCCTACGAAGTTCTATCGTCTCCGAAAAAAAGAGAACAGTATGACCAAGGACTCAATAACCAGAAAAAAGCACCTGAACAAAGCTTTGGAGACTTAACTAGATTCTCAGTAGTTGAACTAAGGTCTCTTTTGAAGCTTTACAACATAAAGCACAACGACTGCCTCACCAAAGAACAACTCATAAAAAGGTTTCACGAAAAGGACAACAATGAACCCGCGAAAAATCAAAAAAGGCCAGACCCTCCCAAAAGCCAAAGAACCCAAAACAAACCCTCAGAAACCCCAAACAACTCTTCATATTCAAAACAGGCCTATTTACTCCGCATGAAAGAACTAGTGAACCTAGAGTACTCATACCAATTCCAAGAGCACTACACCTGCTGTGACTGCGTAGTTAACTTATGCGTAGTTTCTCCAGAGTACGAAATCTACAAACTAGTTTTTGAAAACTTAAGAATGAGACTAGGAGTCTCGGGTAAAATAGAAATCTACTATCCAGAAGGCAAGTCAATTGCTGTAGTTACTCGTGTGCTCAAAAAAAACATTGTAGAAGTCCAAGTTAGAGAAGAAAAACTAGAGATTTCTAGAGACCCTCCTAGAATACTGCGCAACGAAAAATACTCTGTGGAGATCGTATTCAATAAAGTTCCTTTTGAAAGGATGTATGCCGGTCTTCTATCTCTCAAGGAAGGAGAAGTTGATAGTTGCGTTCAAAGTGTTATCACTAGTAAATACCCTGAAATCCCTGATTTTATTGACTCCGAAAAAGCTCACGAAATTAGCAGGTACGTTAACAAGCTCAGTGCAAATAAATCCCAAAAAGAAGTTATTAAAAACGCACTTAAGAAAAAGTTCACTTTGATCCAAGGACCTCCTGGCACAGGCAAAAGCACCACTATTGCTATGATTGTTTCAGTGATCAAGAACTGTTGTTTGTCAGAAGGCGAAAAAATACTGGTTGCTGCTCCTTCGAACACGGCTTCCAACCACCTTACTTGGAAGATCGAAGAAACAGGGAGTCTTAGAAAAGGCGAGTTAGTAAGACTCATTTCTTATGCGAAAGAAAACTCAGAATCTGAAGTGTCCCACCTTTACACCAAAAACATGTGTAAAGAGATAGACCAAACTTTACGAGACATCGACAGTAACTACCAAAGCAACCTTTTAACAAGAGAAGAACGCAAAGAGTACTTTGAAACAAGAGACAAGTTAGAAGAAGTCTTTATCACTCAAGCCAAAGTAGTGTGCTGCACCTTTTCAGGGTCTTTTGATAAGAGGCTGGAGCACCTTGACTTCAAGTATGTAATACTCGACGAAGCTTCCCAAGCTACAGAGCCCGAAACTATACTGCCTATGCTGAGAGGTGCTAAGCAAGTTATAATGGTTGGAGACCAAAATCAGCTTGGTCCCACTGTTAAATGCAGTCAAGCTGGCAGAATGGGGCTAGGCAAGTCTCTATTCCACAGACTGTGTGAGTCCATTGAACCCTCTATACTTTCAGTTCAGTACAGAATGCATCCTTCAATATCCTCTTTTCCTAGTTCTGAGTTCTACCGAGGCAAGCTCAAGAATGGGTTATCTGTCGATGCCAGACAAATCCACATTCCCGGATTCAAATGGCCAAACTCCAAGCACCCCACTATGTTTATTAGGTCTTTAGGCGAAACAAAGGACTTCGGGGTTTCTTTTGAGAACTTTGAAGAAATCTACATAATATTTCACCTTATAGAGTGCTTACTGAGAGGTGGTGTAAGGCCAGACCAAATCGGGGTGATTACACCTTACTATGGACAGAACTTTAAGATAAAAGAATACTTGGAAAAGAACCTAACAGATAAAAAAGTACTTAGGTCTATTGAAGTTAAGTCAGTGGACGCTTTCCAGGGAAGAGAAAAAGACTTTATACTGTTTTCGTGTGTGAGGGCTTCTGGAAGCAAAGGAATAGGTTTCCTCAAAAACAGAAACAGACTCAACGTAGCCCTTACTCGAGCTAAGTACGGCTTAGTGCTGTGTGGAAACGACACTTACCTGTCAAGTGACCCTATGTGGGCAAGACTCATCAAACACTATGCAAAACTCGGTGCTTTAGTCACAAAAACTAACACCTTACCCTTCCTTAAACGTAGGTAACAGCACCTCTTAATTCAGCATAACCTGTAAAATGGCCAAACCTCTCCAGGAACTTTTATCTCAGCTTCAAAAACAAAAAGCAGACCTGCAAAGCGAACTGAACCAAAACTCCCAAAAAGACTTGCAAAGGATGTTTCTGCAGTTGTCAAAAAGGTCCTTCAGACACCGCTCAGAACCTAACATCTTAGAACTCACTAAAGGCCTTTTAGAAGAACCTGACTCAAACACCGACAAGCAAACCCAAACCAGCAACTTATACCTCCTAAAACTACTACGAAAAGTCAAACAAACCAAAACTGCACATGAATCCTTAAAACAAGAAATCCAAAAACAGCTTGAAGAGTTCATATCAGAATTCTCACAAAAACTACCTCAAACAAGCTTTAAGTCCAATAAGGAAATATCACTTAGCAGTGCTTACACTCAAAAAGAACCTGAATGGGAAGTGGTTGAGTTCTCAGAAATCAGTGTTCCAAAGATCCCTAAAAGGAACAAAAAGAAACTCAGAGCCGGCAAAGGACAGCGACCAGGCATCCTGAGCAAGTTCAAAAACATAGTTTCCAAACAAAACCCAGAAGAACCCCCTCCCAAAAGAATGAACTTAGGCAAGTCAGGCGGAAAGTACTACGACAAAGTAAAGAAAAGGTGGGTCTTCGAAGGCGACGAAGACCAAGAAGAAGAACAAGACATTGGCGCCCCACCCATAACCTTCGCTAAGCCACTAGAACCCAGAAGGACCATCCCCAAGTACGTAGACACTCTAGGTGACAAGTCCATTTTAGAAGGCAACTACAAACCTGCTAACGAAGAACTCGAAGCCAAAGACTACGAACAAATAGAAGAAACTTACTCAGAACCTGAAGAAATAGCTCCTTCAGAACCTAACAAAGAGTCTACTTCTAGCTACGAACAACTTGAAGAACTCTTAGAAAGCACTCCTAAAGAACAAGAAATCAAAAAGTACAAGCAACTGATTTCTGAACTCCAAATCCAAAAAGAAGACGAAGTAGAAGAACTCCAAGAAATCAACCAAGAACTCAAAAACCAAGTTTCTGCCCTCAACAAAGCAAAGTCCCAAAACGAACTCAAAATCCAAAACCTAAGCTGGCAACTCTCAACCCAACACCAAGAAATAACCGCCCTCAAAACCCAACTCAACTCCACACCCCCACACGAAACAAACACCGAACCACCTGAAGACAACTTCTTGCACTTAAAACTAGCTCAGCTCGAAAACGAACTCCTCGCAGCAAACTCTTCACTCGGTTTAAAAGACCTAGAGTTAGCAGAACTCAAGCAAACCACAACTGAACTAGAAGCCAAAATGCACTCAATTCAGAAAGAAAACGAAAGGGTAAAACTAGAACACAACTTAGAAGTCAACCACTTCCAAGAAGAAAAAGACCGAATCAACAAAAACCTCGAAAGAACACGCAACCAACACCGCATTCTAAAAGAACAGTTCAGACAAGTAAACGAAGAACTAGAAAACACCCGAAGTGTACTTGAAGAGTTCGAAATGAAAGTCAGCATTCTTTCAGAAGCCAAAAGCAAAGCTGACGTAGAGTTGAAAAAAGCTGTTTTTGACAAACAACAAGCTGAAGAAGAGTACCAAGAACTCATTGAAAGGATCAAAGAACTCGAAGACATCAAGCAGTCCCAAGAAATCGAACTCCACAACCTCCACATGAACCAACTTTCGAGTTTCGAAGACTCAGACACCTTAATAGACTTCCAGTCCCGACTTCAACAAGAAGAAACTAAAAACCTTAAACTCCAAAACACCCTTTTAGAACACAAAACCAACATTAAAAAGCTCAAAGACCAACTTGAAGAAACCCACCAACAAAAAACCGAACTTCAAACTAAGTACTTCCAAGAAAAGTCTAACCGTCAGAGTGACTTAGCAGAACTCAAAGCTAAGTATAACAACAAAAAACAAGTCTTAAAAAAAACCAATCAAGAACTCAACCACAACCACTCAGAAACCCTTCAAGAAAACCAAAACTTGCACCAGAAACTCAGTAGCTTAGAATCAGAAAACAGTACCCTAGCAACTACCTGTGAAGACTTTAAGGACACAATTCAGCAAACCAAGAATGAAAAAACCCAACTTGAAGAACTGCTTGAAGCCACTCAGCAAGAACTGAATGCTTTGAAAACTCACTGCTCAGATCTAGAAACTCAAACTCAGGAGTACCAAAGCTTCAAAGCTAAACTCGAGTCTGACGTCCAGTTGCAAACAGAGCTAAGAAAAACCGCTGAGGAAACCCTGAAGCAGTTCCAACTCCAGCACCAAGAAACCCTAAACACCTTTGAACAAGAAAAACAAACACTCCTTGAAAAAACCCAACAGCAACAGTCTGAACTCGCTCAGAAAGAACATGAACTAGAACAACTGACCCAAAAAGCTGAGTCCTTAGATACTCTCTACAACTCTTACAAGAGTCAACTTGACTCAGAAATCAACCACTACAAAGAAGAAATCCAGCACCTTCAAAACGAAGTGTCTATGCACCAAACTGAAAACTCAGAACTCACTCAAGAAATAGAAGACTCCAAACAAAAACTAGAAGTCTACGAACAAGAATACGAAAAACTAACTTCAGCCCAGGAAGAAAACAACTACCTTAAAAACCAAATCCAGAACCTAAACAAGCGAATCCACGACAAAGAAGACTCAGAGTCCCAAATGCAACAAAAACTCCAAAAACTCGAACAAGACTTTACTTACGAGTCAAACGAAAAAGCCCAAATCCTCAGAGAAATGAACGAACTCAAAGTTAAAAACGCAGAAGAACAAACTAGCATAACTAACAACCTGCAAAGACGCATTGAAGAACTTTCACAGCAACTAAACGAAGCACTTGAACACAAAGACAGAGTTAACCAGGAAAACTCTTACTTGGCAAGTACTTTACAAGAAGTCAAAAGTTCACTTGAGCAAAAAGAACACTTAATCAGACTCAAAGAAACCCAGCTTAGTGAACTAGAAACTTCTCACCCAGACTTGTCTTCTCTGCAAGAACAAAACACAGAACTGCTCCAAAAAGTACAAAAACTAGAATCTAAAAAACAAGACTTAAAAGAACAAGTTGGTTCACTTAACAACGAAATCAGCGAAGTCTACGAAAAAATGCTTAAGACTGAACAAGAAGCTGCTTTAAAGTCTTCTCAAAAGAGCTCAGAGGAACTCCAAAGACTCATTAAGGACAAAGACGAAGAAATCGAACTCTTAAAAGTCGAGTTTAGAAATCTAATGCAGAGATTAGCTGAGTCCAAGGAACCTCAGGAACCTCAGGAACCTCAGGAACCTCAAGAACCTCAGGAGTCTCAAGAAACCTCCCAAGAAGAAGGTTGGTTCTCTAGCTTTTTAGGTTCTGTTTTCCTCACTGAAACTCAAAGAGGTGTTAAAAAGTAATAACTGAGTGTTCTAGTAAAACGTAGTAAATGTTTCTTTGGTACCCCAAAGGAGTCTCTCCTGTGAAGGCGTGGAAAAACTCCCCTATCACTTTGTAGTCCTTTAGAATGTCTTTAGTAGCTTCAAAAATAACGTCAGCTACCACTAAGTGGCTGTAGTAGGTTTGGGTGAACTCTTCTACGTTGTGTCTAGGGTCTTTGTAAAATGAGTCTGACTCCCTATTTTCCGAACTACTTACAACTTACAAAGGTTCGCAGTGCAAAAACCTCATTGGGATGTTTTTGTGGATGTGGGAGTAGTAAGGTGCGTCGTGGCAGCCTATCAAGAACCCTACGCTCTGAGGGTCCCTGCTTCTCAGTGAGTCAGTTATTGCCAAAGGACCTACTTGGTGGTACAAACTCAAAAACACCCAAACAGGTACCTGCAAAGCCACTAAGCAGAAGAAAAGCTTTTTCCAAGGAACCCAAGACACTCCGTAAGCTGCAAGCAGTATCATGTGGGGAAAGTAAGGTAGCAAGAACCTGTACTCTTTGTGTGGGGACAACGAAAGAGTTAAAACCGAAAAGCCCAAAGAATACACCAGAAAAGGAAACTTAGAAGAGGACCAAGAGTGTCTCCAGTAGTAGTAACAGCCTATCACAAAGTAAACCAAGTACGAAACAAGCACTACTGGCAGTCCTTCTGTGAAGTACCAGTGCCAAGCATGCACTCCGTAAAAACCTGACTTGCCTTCTAGTAAGTTGAACTAGTTAACACTTACTTTTAAAAAGTTAAAAGCTGTCACAGTCAACTCTCCGTAGTAAAGCGAGTCCAAAGCTACTTGCACTCCCAAACTTGCTAAGCTGCTTAGCTTTTACCCTACGCAAGTAGTACTTAGGAGCCTTTTGGGCTCACTAAACAAAGTGTGCAGGTAAACAGGCACCCAAGGCATTATAGAAGTAGGTCTTAGCATACAAGCTGCTCCCACGCTTAAGTTGAACTGTGTGTCTTTGGCCTGAATGTAGTAGTACACAGCCAAGCTAGTAAAAAGCAGTTCGAAAGAGTTACTGTAAGTCCTTACTCCAGCGTACCCCAGGAACCAACTCCCTGCACTTAGAACTAAAGTTTTTTTGGCAACACTCTCTGAAAACATAAGTTTTGCAGTTTTANAAACCAAACAGTCACTTGCAAACATAATGAAGCCCATCAAAACCCTTGGCCCGTAGGCCACTACTAAGGGGTAGTCCAGTCCTAACAACTTCAGTGACCAATAAAACACTCCAAAAAACAAAGGGTGAACTATGCTTCTGAGTTGCCAGTCCCTCCACTCCCAAGTTAAGTACCCGTAACCCCAAACCATCGAGTGAGCCACTTCTAAGCTCTGCCAATACTCGTCCGGACTGAAGTAGCCCCTGACTACTAAGCTCTGGAATAACCTAAGTACTAGAATCCATAACATTATTTATTCCTTTTAAGGACGGTTTTGGGTTCTTTAGGAACACTATCATCAGTGATCCTGGGAAGCCTAGGAAACCCACCTCTTAAGTCAGCGTCAATCTTTTGGTGAGGCACTTCTTCCTTTTTGCGGTTTAAAGTTATTTGCCTGGAAAACGCCTTCATGATTCGGTTGCCCTTTTCCTTTTTGGACTGGTCTTTGCTCATCAAGGCGTCTACAAGCATTTTGCGTCTGTAAGCACTTACAACTAACTTGAAAGGCAGCATGTTTGAGTCTTTAAACAGAGTTCCTTCAATGAGTCCTTTGAAAAAATTGGCCATGGCTTCGTTGCCTTTGCTTCCTTGCAAAATAGTTAAGAACTCCTCAAATTCTATTTTACCTGAGTTATCGAAATCTACACTTTTTATAAGCTCTTCGACTTGCTGGGAGTTCTCAGCTACTCCAAAAGCTATCAAGGGGTCTTCAAGTTCTTTGTAGCCGATTGACCCTGCTTAGGAGTTACCTTGTTTATGTTCGTCCAAAGAACTGAAGTACCTCATGAGTTTGCAACGTTCTTTATCGTCAAAGCCAATGTACTTTCTTTTGCCGTGGGTGCGCAGCCAGTCCCTGACTTCAGCTTTCTGAGTAACTTTTACCGATGTTATTGAACTGATCATATTTATTGTATTATGCAAAAAAAGGTTCTTATCCTGCTAGGAGTCTTAGCTTGCTCAGCAGTGCTTATATGGATTTACCTGCTTCTCAGCTCCCAAGTGGGCAACTTTTTAGCAGCTGGAATATACTTAGGAGTGTTTTGGGTAGTTCTGCGCGTGGTAGTCCACACAGTTATGTTCCCAGGTTCTAGTTGGTTTATGAAAAGGTCTATAGAAGTTGGTTTTTGCAAAGAAATGACTGCCCAAGTGCTTTACAAACTCAGAGACCTGAAGCTGTACTTGGAAGGCGTCAGTCTCAGAAAAGATGTTACGGGCAGCGAAGCTTCGTGTTACTACAACCTTTCACAACTCAAGTTTGTTCTTCAAACCATCGAAACTAACTTAGAAAGTTTGAGTAGTCTTTCTTTTTACCAGAAAAGACTTTTGGAAGCTTTGACTGGGCTGCACCACAGTTTGGAACTGATTGTTTTGAAGTACGGAAGCACAAGTTACAACTTTTGGGAGTGGCTGGAAGAAGTAAGTCAAGTTACTGAGCCCTATAACATTGAGTTGGACAGGTTTCAGGACTTAGGTCCCTCAATTGAGTGCTGTTCTTGTTTAGAAAGGGTTCTTCACGAGTCCTGTGGCAAAAAAAAATTACTGGGGAGTTTCAAAAGGTTCCTTTTCGACAACTCTGTTGGGAGCATCAGTTACATGAGGACTGACCTTTTCAAGCGCTTCGACTGTGAAGAGTTGCTCATTGAAACAGAAGACCACAAGTCAATAGACGCAGTCCTAGTTAAGCAAGTAAATGAAAAGCCCCTGATGCTGCTGTGCAACCCTAATGCAGGGTGCTTTGAGTACTCTTACTTCCAAAGCGAGTGGCTGGAGTTCTACAGTAAACTAGGGTTCAACTTAGTACTGTGGAACTACAGAGGTTACGGAAGCACTTCAGGGATTCCTTTTTTAAAAAACATTTTGAGTGACGGAGAACTTATCATCCACTACTTAAGGACAGAAAAAGGCTACGACAGAATTGGAGTGCACGGAGAGTCACTTGGAGGCAGTATAGCTTGCTACCTAGCAAGAGAGTGCCAGTTGGACTTTTTGTTTGCTGACAGAACTTTTTCTAGCTTGCAAGCAGTTTCACTGTGTGGTTTTGGAATAGCAACTTACTGGTTGCATAAACTAGCTAGACTTGAAGACATAGACACTGTAGAAGAGTACCTAGAAGCTCAGTGTTACAAAGTTATTTCGTGTGACCCCAAAGACACTATGGTAAAAGACCTTGCTTCCTTAAAAGCTGGAGTGGCTAACCGCTTACTTTTGGACTCAGACTACACTTTGAACCTTAACTTGAAAAGGTTTGTTGGGCTGCACATACTGACACAAGAAGAGTTTTTGCAGTTGCTCGGAATACTTAAAAGAACGGCTGGGCTTACAGAAATAGTGCCGCCTAGTTCCAAACTAGGAGTAAGTGCTTCAGAGTCTTCTTTTATGAAGAGCGAACTGAAGTCTGTTAACGAGTACCAGTTTGTTTCTAAAGAGTTTGAACTCTTAGAAGACGAGCAAGCTATGAGCTTCTTGGGGAAAGTTGCTAACATCTTAGAAGACTTAGACGCTGGGGGCAAGTCACTTAAGCAAGTAGCTAAGTCTAAGAACTCCAAAGCTGAACTGCTGAACTGGATGTTGGTCTTTGACATTTGGGGTTCGTGGACTTTTTCACTGCCTGAGTACGAAACTGACACTATTTTGAAGGCAGTGATTAAGTTAAGAACCCACGTAGAAGAAATGAACTCGATCATTGAACTAGGAGAACAGTCCCCCAACAAGTCAATACTGGACATCTCAAAAGACCTTAAAAGTCTAAAAGACACCTTTTTAAAGATACTTGCACACATGGAAATAAGGGCTGGAATCACAGCTTTAGAAGACGACTCTATAATTTCTGAGTCGTCCAACCAAAGCTTGACTTTCAGAAACAACGTAGACCTAATAAAAGCAGGTTGCCTCTTGCCTTTGAGATGCGGACACAGCGGAGGCTTCAGTTCTGCAGAAAAGACTCAGTTGTTCAACCACCTACAGAACTCAGGGTTTATAACATAATGCTATAAGTTAGATTTCATCAGGGTCTTCGTCGTAAGGCTTGAAGTCGCCTACCTCAACTGCGTTTGGCCTAACAAACACTCCAAAGGAAGGCTGGCACTCAAAGTACCTAGTGCCTTTAATCGACCCGTCGTTTTTTCCGAGTGGTTCGTCAAGTTCCACTCCTAAGAAGTACCCAGGCTGTGCTTCTGGAACCTTGCCTACGTACCTGACGGTTCCTCTTTTTTCGCCTGGGTTGACTTTGCACCTGTTGCCTACTTGGATTTCCATGGCTTCTTGTTCAAGGTAGTTGTCTTCTACCTGTTTTTTAGGCTTCATGAGGTCGGGGTTTTTCTTCATTTGTTCTTCTTTGAACTTCCTGAAGGTGTCGTTTCTGCTGTTGTAGGATTCTTCGGAGATTTCGTACTTAGGAACGTCTTCTAAGTTGTCAAAGTTAATTGTGGTAGGGTCCATGTCTATGATATGTATGGTGTAGTAGTCGTAAGGACTGTAGTTCATGAGTTGTTTGTCGTTGTCGCTCATAGAACAAACCAACTGTCCTGACTCGTCAAACAACTTAAGCAGCATGTACTCAGCCGACGTGCCAAATCGGCGCTCTAAATTGTTCTAAGTAAAGTTTACTTTTATAGCTCCAATAGTTTGTTCAGGGTCGAACCTGAGCTCCATAGCAGTCATGGACCTTTTGTTGTGAGTTACGTGAAGTTTCAAAGTGCTAGTTTGCATAATTTTATTATAGGCTTTATCAAGCAATAACAGAAATTCAAATGGATAAAGATTACTTAAACTACAGTGCTCCTTCTCTGCCTAGTAACTTTGCAGAGGACGTTTTGGAATACGAACTTAAACTTGAAACTGACCAAAGCATCTGTGACATACAAAAACTAGTAGATCTCTACTCAGCTGCAATAGAGCACTACTCAGCCAAACAAGACCTAAGGTACCTCAACTACCAAAAACGACTTAACAAACTTTTAAGTCGCAAAGACGTTAACACCTGCATTGAAGAGTCCAAAAAGGACATTTGGGAACAACAAACTGAAACTACACGACTCGAAGCCTTTTACGAGTCCCAGAAAAGAATGCAAAGTCACACTGACACTTCCGCCAACCTAAGCTTTCTAGTGAACGAAAACTTAAAAGAACAAGAAGACTCGTTGGAAAACAGAGTGAAACTCAGAAAAAGCTTTAGGGAGTCCTCAAAGGCCAAACAACTCCAGAAGATCAACCAGTACTACGAAGAAGTTAAGTCCCAAAAGATCCAAGAGCTCAAAAGTTTATTTGAAGCTCAATTGCAGGAATTCAAAGGCTTTGAACACCAAGAAATGGCCCAGGGTCTGATTCAAGAAGTGCAAAAACAAATGAACCTAGAGATCGAAGAAGTCTCAACTGAAATAAATAAGCAAAGAGACCAAGCCATCGAAGACTTTAAGAGTAAATAACTAATGGAATCTATAGTTTCCAAAATATCTGAACTCAAAGAAGCCCTGCA
>PR_CR_10_Liq_1_inCRDRAFT_1001299_pt1 | contig 14226 bp, 16 predicted proteins | sample PRCRCaboRojoPR_3_FD_10241 | JGI IMG/M metagenome (IMG submission 10241)
GGTCCCGAGGTTGCGTGCGGTGTAGAGATAGCGGTGAATCGTCGCCAGCCCCATCACGCGGTCCTGCACCCGGCGCAAAACGCGCTGCGCCTCGTCGGTGGCGGCATTGCGGATCTGCATGTTCATGATCGACGAGATGAGCTGAAGGTTGTTCTTGACCCGGTGATGCACCTCTTTCAGCAGGACGGTTTTCTCCTGCAGATCCTCTTCCCGGCGGCGCTCGTTCTCGTTCAGCGTGCGGGTCATGGTGTTGAACGTCGTCGCCACCTCGTCGAGCTCTTCCGGCGCGCGGTCCAGCCGCACGGTTCCGAATTCGTGATGCCCCGCGGAATAGAGCCGCATCCGGCGCTGCAACCGGCGGACATGGCGGATCACCAGACGGTTGAGCCCGAAATAGGCGACGAAAATGCTGACGATCCACATCAGCAGCGGAAAGACCAGCGCCATCGCGCCGTTCAGGCTGCGTTCCGGCGGCCAGCTGCCCAGCGCATAGACCGTATCGTCGACGATCGGAACCACCGCGAAGACACGCTCTTCGCCCAGGGTGTTGCGCCCGAGGAAGGCCCGCGGCGCGCCCCCGAAATACCAGGCCAGTTCATGGGCCGCGGGCAGCGTGCGGGCGATATCACCGAGCCCGGGTCCGGCCGATAGGATCGTGCCCTCGGCGCTGAATGTCAGAAGCTCGGCCTGGCGGTCGGTCTCTTCGTTCAGGGGACCGGCGACGGCGTGAGGGACGCCGATGGTCACGTAGCCGAGAAAGCTGGTGCCTGCCACCAGGGGCACGCCGACGGTCAGGACCGGCGGGCCGCCCTCCGGCGCGCCGGCCTCTATCTCCACCACGCGCCGGGGGCTGGCCCGGTAGGTCTCGTAGCGCTCCGTGTCGCCCAGGCTGGCAGGTTGCCCGTCAGACGAGCAGATCGTCGCGCCGTCGGATCCTATGAAGGCCGCATGTACGAACCGCGGGCCGGTCTCGACCAGCCGCGCCAGCATCGGGCCGCAGGCATCCCCGCCGCGGCGCAGTTCCAGCAGCGCGGCCCCGGCCGCGGCAGCCGCGCCGAAGGCCCCTTCGATCAGGGTGCGTTCGCGCTCGGCGGCCCGTTCGGTCTGGCCGAGCAGCGCCGTTTCCGACAGCGCGCGCGTTTCCTCGAGCACTTCGGAGGTCTGGTAAAGAGAGATCAGCCCCAGCGGCAGCAGCGCCACGGTGAGGACCGCGATCAGCTGCGATGTCAGGCTGCGCATGAACCGGCGGCGCGGCGGCGGCGGGCCGCCCGGCCCGGTCATGCGGCCGGGGTGCCCGAGACCACGGCGACCGTGGCGGCGTCCGTCATCTCGAGCTCTTCGTCGTCTTCGAGGTTCATCAACTCCGCAAGGCGCCGCCGGGCCCGGTTCGTCCGGCTCTTGATGGTGCCGACCGCGCAGCCGCACATCTCGGCCGCTTCCTCGTAGGAAAAGCCGGATGCCCCCACGAGGATCAGCGCCTCGCGCTGTTCGTCGGGCAGCTGCTCGAAGGCGGCGCGGAAATCGCTCAGCACGAGCCGGCCGTCGTGGTCAGGTTTCTGCGACAGCTGCTCGGCCATCGCGCCGTCGCTGTCGGCGACCTCGCGCTTGCGCTTGCGGCGCAGCGAATAGAAGGTGTTGCGCAGGATCGTGAAAAGCCATGCGCGCAGGTTCGTGCCCGGCTGGAACTTGTCGATATTGGTCCACGCCTTGACGATGGTGTCCTGCACCAGGTCGTCGGCCGTCGCCGGGTTGCGCGTCAGGCTCAGTGCAAAAGCCCGCATGGCCGGCAGATGCTCCACCAGCTCCTCACGCGGGTCGGAATGTCCGGGGTCGGCGGTCATTCGCCCTCCGCGGGATCGTCCGTCGCGCGACCCTTCTCCTGTGCACGCAGCTGATCCAGCAACGAGGTGAACCGGTCGGGGATCTCGTCGTCGAGCGCTTCGGCGTAGACGCGCCGGAGGTTTTCGTCGATCTGTTCCTGCACTTTGGATTTCTTCCGCTGGTTTGTCATGCTGGCCTAAGTCCGCGAATTCCCGGCTTGTTCATGGAACCGAACGGCGCGACCCTGCGTTCGGTTCCAAGAGCATGTGAAAAGTNATGGGGGAACACAATGTCAGACGCCCGCACCGACGCGAGCCTCACCGATGCGATCGCCGCCGAACTGCCCTTCCTGCGCCGCTATGCGCGGGCCCTGACGGGCAGCCAGGAAACCGGCGACCGCTATGCGGCCGCGACGCTGGAGGCGATCCTCGCCGATGACGAGGTCTTCGACCGCTCGGCCACGGCGAAGGTTGCGCTTTTCAAGGTGTTCCACGGGATCTGGGCGTCCTCCGGCGCGCCGGTCGACAGCGGGCCGGACGCCCCCGACGGCCCGGAGTCGCAGGCCCAGCGACGTCTTTCGGGCCTTACGCCGAACACCCGCGAGGCGCTCCTGCTGCACAGCATCGAGAACTTCCGCCCCGACGAGATCGGCGACATCCTCGGGGTCGGGCCCGGCGAGGCCGCGGAACTGGTCACCATCGCCCAGAACGAGATGGCCGATGGCGTCACCGGGCGGGTCATGGTCATCGAGGACGAGGCGATCATCGCGATGGATATCTCCTCGATCGTCTCTGAGATGGGTCACAGCGTCACCGGCGTCGCCACGACGCGCGACGAAGCCGTGAAGCTCGGTCGCGCGGACCCGCCCGACCTGATCCTGGCGGATATCCAGCTGGCCGACAAATCCTCGGGCATCGACGCGGTAAACGACCTGCTCAGCGGCGCGAACATGCCGCCGGTGGTCTTCATCACCGCCTTCCCCGAACGGCTCCTGACGGGCGAGCGGCCCGAGCCGGCCTTCCTCATCTCCAAGCCCTACAACGAGGGCCAGATCCGCTCGGCGGTGAGCCAGGCGATGTTCTTCGCCAGCACCGAGACGCTGACCGCCTGATCGCGAAGCGGGACGGCAAACCGACGAAGAGGATCTGCGCGCCCCCCGCCGCAGCCGGAAACACCGGCGACGATGGCCCCGGCGAAAACTCCGAGCGCCCGGCAGGCCCGTCGCGCCGGGCGGATGGGTCCGCCCGGCCACAGCTCAAGACAGGCTCTCGCGCACCATCTCGCCGGTGAAGGGGCGCACCAGGTGCTTCCAGCCCCGGTCCGCGACCCGCGGGGCATCGGCTTCGCCGGCGGTCATAACGATCCGCGCGCCCAGCCCTTCGAGCGTGCGGTCGAGCCCGTCGCGGGTGATGGCGTCGTAGCCAGTTTCGAGAAACGCCGCGGTCAGGCGTTCGTAGCGGGCCAGATCGGCACGGAAATCAGCGATGCTGTTGTATTGATATACCTTGCACGGGCCGGCCTCGCGCAGGGTCTCCACAAGGTCCATGGAAATCACCGCGTCGCGGTCGACGACGGCGTAAATCGGGGTCGTTCTACGGTCGGTCAAACTTTCTCCTGCCCGAATCGGGTCTGGTCATGGTTCGCAGTGTGGAACCCATCCGCTGCCGGCGCATTTAACTATGACATGACGCCAGGAGCGAAGATGGCCACCAAATGCCACGCATGCCCGCTGCGCCGGAAGGAGATCTTCACCCCGATGTCGGAGGAGGAGGTCGCCTTCATGCAGAAATTCAAGACCGGCGAGCTGAATGTCAATCCCGGAACCACGCTGCTGATGGAGGGATCGAACAGCCCGCAGCTCTTCACGGTGCTCGAGGGCATGGGCCTGCGCTACAAGACCCTGGCCGACGGGCGTCGGCAGGTGCTCAACTTCGCGCTGCCCGGCGATTTCGCCGGGCTGCAGGCCGGCGTCATGGGCAAGATGCAGCACTCGATGGAGGCGACCACCCGGATGACGCTCTGCGTGTTCGACCGGGCCAGCCTCTGGTCACTTTTCCGCCAGCGGCCGCAACGGGCCTTCGACCTGACATGGCTCGCCGCGATCGAGGAACATTTCCTGGGCGACAGCGTCGCGGCGCTCGGGCAGATGACCGCGCGCGAGAAGGTGGCCCGCGCCTTCGTCCATGTCTACAGCCGGGCGCGGGCGGTCGACATGGCCCGCAACGGGCACGCGCCCCTGCCCTATACCCAGCAGGACCTGGCCGACGCGCTGGGGCTGTCGCTGGTGCACACGAACAAGACCCTCAAGACCCTGCGCGAACGCCAGATCGCCACCTGGCGCGAGGGCCGGCTGGCGGTCAACGATTTCGACCGCCTCTGCGAGATCGCCCAGGTCGCGCCCGATGAAACGCCGCAGAAGCGGCCGCTGATCTGACCCGCGTCTAGCGCCCCGCGCGCGGGCCGGCGATCAGCCAGATGATGAAGCCCAGCAGCGGCAACAGGACGACCAGCAGGATCCACAGAACCTTGCGCCCTGTCGTCGCCGACGCCCCAAGGATGGAGACGATCGCCCAGAGGTCGAGGATAAGCAGGATGAACCCGCCGATGCCGGAAATCTCTATCATGCCATCTCCCAGGTTGCGCGGCGCCTTCGGTCCGCCGCAGCCTAGCGGAGCCGCGCGGCAAAGACAAAGACCGGTCCGGGCATCGCGCCGGGGCATCGGCGGCGTTGCAGACAGGGCGATCCCGATGTGCTACCCCCGTGGCGATCCCTCCGGCCCGATCCCCGGGCCCCGCAAGACGGAGCCCCCCGCGCACCCGCCCATGTTCGCCCCGCTGCCCACCCCCACGACCGAGGACGGCTCGGAGAGACGTATCGGCGTCGAGATCGAGTTCGGCGGGCTGGACCGCGACGCCGCCGCGGCCTGCGTGCGCGCGGAATTCGGCGGCAGCCTCCACGATGCCGGCGCACTTGAGACCGAGATCCGCGACACCGGGATCGGCACCTTCCGGGTCTATCTCGACACGGCCCTGCGCAAATATGCCGACACGCCGCTGAAGAAGGCCGGGCTCGAACTCGGCAGCGCGGTCATCCCGGTGGAGATCGTCACCCCGCCCCTGCCTCCCGCGGCGCTGCCCACGCTGGAAAAGCTGCGCGCGCGGTTGCGCGCGCGCGGCGCGACGGGCAGCCGCGACGGCCTGTTCCTTGGCTTCGGGGTGCATTTCAACCCGGAGGTGCCCGCGCTCTCGGGCACGGCCACCGTGCATATCGTCACCGCCTATGCGCTGATCGAAGACTGGCTGCGCGCGGTGAACCCGATCAATCTCAGCCGGCGGGTGCTGCCCTTCACCGACCCCTATCCGCGGGGCTTCGTCGACGACCTGGCCGCCGGCTGGCCCGAGATGGATGTCGATGCGCTGTTCGGGCTCTACGCCCGGCACGGCAATACCCGCAACCGCGGGCTCGACATGCTGCCGCTCTTCGCGCATCTCGACCGCGCCCGCTTCGACCGGCTTTTCCCGCGGGATACCGCCACCGGGGGGCGGCCGACCTTTCACTACCGCCTGCCGGACTGCCGGATCGACGAAGCCGACTACAGGCTGGCGGACGAATGGAACCGCTGGGTGCTGGTCGAGCGCGTGGCCGCGGACCGCGCCGCGATGGCCGAGCTGGCCGAGGCCTGGGCCGCCCATCGCGGCGCGCTGCTGACCGTGCGGCCGGACTGGAAGGATCGCGCGGATGCCATACTTTCCCGCCACGGCCTGAGCGGAGAGGCACGCCTATGACCCGACCCGTGATCGGTGTGACCACGTCGCGCCGCAGCGGCTGGCGCGTCTTCCCCCTGCTGGCCTTCAACATCTGGCTCGCCGGCGGGCGTGCGGTGCGCTGGGGCAACGGATACGGCACGGATATCGATCATGCGGACGGCATCATCGTGGGCGGCGGGGACGATATCTCACCCGATTTCTATGGCGGGCATCTCGTCTCCAGTGCGCGGCTCGACCCCGACCGCGACCGGATGGAGCGCGATCTCGTCCACAGGGCCTTCGAACTCAACAAGCCGATCCTCGGGATATGCCGGGGCGCGCAGATGCTGAACGTGGCCCTCGGCGGCACGCTGCACCAGGACGCCTACAGCGTCTACGACAGAAGCGACCGGCGCTGGACGGTCCTGCCGCGCAAGTCGATCGAGATCGTGCCGGGCTCGCGGCTGGAGGGCATCGCCGGGCCGGAGGGCATGCGGGTCAACGTGCTGCACACGCAGGCGGTGGACCGCCTGGGCGAGGGCATCCGCGTCGCGGCCCGCGACACGGGCGGTATGATTCAGGCCGTCGAACGCGTGAGCGACCCCTTCGCGCTCGGCGTGCAATGGCACCCGGAGCATCTGTTCTACGCCCACCGGCAGCGCGCGATCTTCCGGGCGCTGGTCGCGGCGGCGGCGGCGGGTCACGAGCATCGCGCGCAGATAGCCGCCGTCGAAGAGCATGTCGGCTGAACACGACAAAACCATGCGGGTTGCCCGTTGTGGCCGCTCGTTGCAATTGATACGATCCGGCGCGACACCCGTGCCAGCCTGCGGAGGAAAGACATGAACATGGAAACGCCGATCCCGGCCAAGGACTCGCCCTCTCTCTCGCGCTTCGACTGGGAGGATCCCTTCCGGCTCGAGGACCAGCTGACCGAGGACGAGCGGATGATGCGCGACGCGGCGCGCGCCTACGCGCAGGAAAAGCTTCAGCCGCGCATCATCGACGCCTACCGCGAGGCCGAGACCGATCCGTCGATCTTCGCCGAGATGGGCGAGATGGGCCTGCTGGGCGTGACGATCCCCGAGGAATACGGCGGCATCGGCGCGGGCTACGTCACCTACGGGCTCGTCGCCCGCGAGGTGGAGCGGGTCGATTCCGGCTATCGCTCGATGATGAGCGTGCAGTCCTCGCTGGTGATGTACCCGATCCACGCCTACGGCTCGGAAGAGCAGCGCCGGAAATACCTGCCCGGGCTGGCGAAGGGCGCGCTGATCGGCTGTTTCGGCCTGACCGAGCCCGATGCCGGCTCGGATCCCGCGGGCATGAAGACCGTCGCCAAGAAGACCGCGGACGGCTACGTGATTTCGGGCTCCAAGATGTGGATCTCCAATTCGCCGATCGCGGATGTCTTCGTGGTCTGGGCCAAGTCCGAGGCGCATGGTGGCAAGATCCGCGGCTTCGTGCTGGAGAAGGGCATGAAGGGGCTCTCGGCGCCCAAGGTCGGCGGCAAGCTGTCCTTGCGCGCCTCGATCACCGGCGAGATCGTCATGGACGGCGTCGAGGTGGGCGAGGACGCGCTGCTGCCCAATGTCGAGGGTCTGAAGGGCCCGTTCGGTTGTCTCAACCGGGCGCGCTACGGCATCTCCTGGGGCGTGATGGGCGCGGCCGAGTTCTGCTGGCACGCGGCACGGCAATACGGGCTCGACCGCAAGCAGTTCGACCGGCCGCTGGCGCAGACACAGCTGTTCCAGAAAAAGCTCGCCGACATGCAGACCGAGATCGCGCTGGGGCTTCAGGGCTCGCTGCGGGTGGGACGCCTGCTGGACGAGGGCCGCGCGGCGCCCGAGATGATCAGCCTCGTCAAGCGCAACAACTGCGGCAAGGCGCTCGACGTGGCGCGGCTGGCGCGCGACATGCATGGCGGCAACGGCATCTCCGAGGAATTCCAGGTGATGCGCCACATGGTGAACCTAGAGACGGTCAATACCTACGAGGGCACCCATGACGTCCACGCCCTGATCCTCGGGCGCGCCCAGACCGGTCTGCAGGCCTTCTTCTAGGGCGCGACAGGACCCCGTCCGGCCCGCCGGGCGGGGTCACGCCACCCGGTGGCCGCGGCTCCAGGCGGCGCGGGTGATCGGCAGGCCCTCGGCCAGAGAGAAGCGGACGAGGTCGGCCCGGAGCCCGGGCGCGATACGGCCCCGGTCGGACAGCCCCGCCACCGCGGCCGGCGCGGCGGTCACCGTGCGCAGACCCGCCGCCATGTCCTGCGTCTCGAGCCCGAGCCGCACCGCTCCCATCAAGAGCGCCGAAGGCGCGTAATCCGACGACAGGATATCGAGCAAGCCCTGCTCGGCCAGGACGCCGGCCCCGACATTTCCCGAATGCGATCCGCCGCGCAGCAGGTTCGGCGCCCCCATCATCACTGCGATGCCCGCCGCGCGGCAGGCCTCGGCGGCTTCCTCGGTGGTNGGAAACTCGGCCAGGCGGCAGCCATGCGCCGCCGAGGTCTCGACGTCCTCGGACCGGGTGTCGTCATGGCTCGCGAGCACCGCGCCGAGCCGGCGCGCGTGATCCACCGCGCCGGTCTCGTGGCGCGCGCCGTAGCGCGTCTTCAGGGCATAGAGTCCTTCGAAATGCGCATCGATATCCTCGCGGGACATGCCATATTTTCCAGTGAGATACTCGGCGAATTTCGACAGGTCCCTGAATTGTCGCTGGCCCGGCGTGTGATCCATCAGGCTGAGGATCCCGATCCGATCCTCGGGGACGAATTCCTCCAGCTCCTCCAGCAGCGTCTCCGAGCAGATCTCGGCGCGCAGATGCAGGAAATGGCTGATCCGGAGCCGGCCGGCGCTGCGCAGGTCCAGGATGTGGCGGGTCAGGTCGCGGGCATACTTGCCATGGCGCGACCGGTCGTTCGACAGGATCGAGCCGACGCGGAGCGCATCGAAAACCGTGGTTATCCCGACGCTTGCGAGTTCCGCGTCATGGGCGATCACCGCGGCTTTCTGCGGCCATTTCACGCCCGGCCGGGGCTGCATGTGGCGCTCGAGATTGTCGGTGTGCAGCTCGATCAGGCCGGGCGCCAGGTAGTCGCCCTCGCAGTCCAGCGCACCGGCCGGCACGGCCATTCCCGTGTCGATCGCGGCGATGTCGCCGCCCGCGATCCTCAGGCTGCCGGTCACGACCTCGCCGGGCAGGACAAGCCGCGCATTCGCCAGTACCGTTTCCGTCATTTTCCCGCCTTGTCAGTTCCTTGGCCCGCAGTCTTGTCGCGGGGCTGTAACAGTCCTATGGCATGGCTAACCGGGGAGGAACACCGATGCCGGATTTCAAGAGATACGCGATCTATTACGCGCCGCCCGAGGATCACCCCCTGGCCAGGCTGGGGGCCGCATGGTTGGGCTGGGACGCCATCACCGGCCGGCCCGCGCCGCATCCGGCGCTGCCCGGTCTGCCGCGGCCGGTGGCCCGGCTGACCGAGACGCCGCGCAAATACGGGCTTCACGGCACGCTCAAGCCGCCCTTCCGCCTGGCCGAGGGGCGCGACCCGGTCGATCTCGTCCGGGCGCTCGACGCCTTCGCGGCCGAGCAGGGCGCCTTCGACATCCCGCGCGTCGCGCTTGGCTGCCTGGGCGATTTCATCGCGGTGATGCCCGCCTCCTGCTGCCCGGCGCTGACGGCGCTGGCCGCCAACACGGTCGAGTCGCTGGATGCCTTCCGCGCGCCGCCCTCTGCGGAGGAACTGGACCGCCGCCGCGCCGCCGGTCTGAGCGACCGGCAGGAGTCGCTTCTGCGCCGCTGGGGTTACCCCTATGTCATGGGCGAGTTCCGCTTTCACATCACGCTTACCGGCCGGTTGGGTCCCGACGAGCGCGAGACCGTCAAGGAACGCCTGCGCGCGCATTTCGCCCCGGCGCTCGGCACGGCGCTGCCGGTGCGCGATCTCTGCCTGTTCGGCGAGGATGAGGCGGGCCGTTTCCATCTCGTTAGGCGGGCGCCGCTGGCGCATTGAGGCAGGCGAGAAAGGCCGCCACGCCGGCCGCGACCGTGCCACCGTTCTCGACGACCTGGGCGCCGTCGGGCACGGCGTAGTCCGCGCGGGCCAGGCGGGCGGCGATCTCGTCCTCGGCTTCGCGCCCCCGTGCGGCCAGGCGGCGCGCCAGCACGCCGGCGGGCGCGGTGACCAGCACCACCGACAGTCCGGGATAGCGGCGCCGCGCCGCCGGCAGCGCCGCGCGCGAGCCGTTGAAGACCACGTCGCGCCCCGCGGCCAGCGCCGCGTCGATGCTGGCCGGGATGCCATAGCACAGCCCGTGCGCCTGCCAGTCGATGGCAAAGGTGCCGGCGGCCTTGCGCCGGGCGAATTCGGCTTCGCTCACGCCCTCGAAGGGCTCGCCGCCCGCGGTTTCGGGCCGGGTGATGACGCGGCGCGGAAAATGGATGTCCGGGCGGGCTGCCCGCGCCCCGTCGATCAGCGTGTCCTTGCCGGCGCCGGACGGCCCCACCACCGCGAAGAGGCGTCCGCCGCTCATGCCGCCGCCACCGCGAAGCGCGAGACGTCGATCACCCGGTCGCAGACGCGGTCCCGCGCCGCCGCATCGTGAAAGATGCCGATGATGGCGGCGCCGCGGGCCTTCGCCTCGTCGATCAGGTCGAGGACGGTCTCGCGGTTGGCACCGTCGAGGCTGGCCGTGGGCTCGTCGAGCAGCAGGGCCGGGTAGGCATGGGCGAACCCGCGGGCGATGTTGACGCGTTGCTGCTCGCCACCCGAGAAGGTGAGCGGCGAGAGCTGCCAGAGGGTCTCGGGGATCCTGAGCCGCGTCAGCAGCGCCGCTGCCCGGTCGCGCGCCTCGTCGGCCGGCGTGCCCACCCGCAGCAGCGGCTCGGCCACCACGTCCAGCGCCGGCACCCGCGGCACCACCCGCAGGAACTGGCTGACATAGCCGAGCGTCGTGCGGCGCAGCTCGATGATCTCGCGCGGCTCCGCCGCGACCACGTCGACGTCCCCGATCAGGATCCGCCCCCCGGCCGCGAGGTAATTGCCGTAGATCATCCGCATCAGCGTGGACTTTCCCGCGCCCGACACGCCCGTCAGCGCCACGCATTCGCCGGCGGCCACGGCGAGTGTCGCGCCCGCCATGACCGGGATCACGGCGCCGCCCTGGTTGTGCAGCGTGAAGGATTTAGAGACGTTCTCGATGCGGATCATGTTGCCCCCTGCCGGTCAGAACCAGCCCTTTCGCTTGAAATAGATGAGCGGGATCACCGCCGAGACCGCCATGGCCGTCAGCGCCGCCGGGTAGCCGGCGGCCCAGTCCAGTTCCGGCATCGCCGCGAAGTTCATCCCGTAGATCGAGGCGATCAGCGTCGGCGGCAGGAAGACCACCGCCGCGATGGAAAAGATCTTGATGATCTTGTTCTGCTCGATGTCGATCATGCCCAGCGTCGCGTCGAGCAGCAGCGCCGTCTTCTGCTGCAGGAACCCGGCCTGTTCCGCGATGGTGCGCAGGTCGCGCTGAAAGCTGCGGACCATGCCGCGCGCCGGCTTGCCGCCCTCGCGCTGCTCGAGCACCGGGATCAGGAAGATCAACAGCCGCTCCAGCGTCAGGAGGCTCTCGCGCAGATGCATCACCAGCGCGTCGGACTGGCCGATCTGTCGAAGCGTCTTCTGGTGGTCGGGGCGCGCCTCGCCCGACGGGCGGAAAATCTCGCGCGAGAGCCCGTCGATCTCGCGTCCGACATTCTCGGTGATGTCGGCCAGCCGGTCGATGATGTCCTCGAGCAGCCCCAACAGAACCGTCAACGCCGAACTGCAGCCGAGCGAGGCGCGCGCGGCGCGCGCGGGAAACTGGGTGAAGGGGCGCGGGTGATGATGGCGCAGCGTCACCAGCCGGTCTTCGGTCAGGATGAAGGTAACCGGCCCGATATGCGCCTCGTCCGTATCGACGCGGGCCGGCAGCAGGGCCGTCATCACCGGCACCCCGTGATCGAGGTAAAGCCGCGAGGACTGCTCGATCTCTTCCTGGTCGGCCCGGCTCGGCAGCGCCAGGCCAAGATGTGCGGCGAGCGATCCGCGCTCTTCGTCGGTGGGCTCCACCAGGTCGAGCCAAACCGCGTCCGGGGCGTCCGGCGCGCCGGCCTCCGCGAGGCCGTCGTCGCTGATCCTGTAGCTGCGTATCATCCGGTTTCCCTCCTTGCGCTCCGGCCCATGCTAGACCTGAAGCACCGAGGAGACGAGAAGCTGCGTGTAGCCGTGCTGCGGATCGTCGAGCACCTGGTCGGTCAGCCCCTGCTCGACCACGTGGCCGCTCTTCATCACCATCAGCCGGTCGGCAAGCAGCCGGACGACGGCGAGATCATGGGTGACGATGATCGCCGAAAGGCCCAGTTCGCGGACCAGCCCGCGCAGCAGGTCGAGCAGCCGCGCCTGCACGCTGACGTCCAGCCCGCCGGTCGGCTCGTCCATGAAGACGAGCCGCGGACCGGTCACGAGGTTGCGCGCGATCTGAAGCCGCTGCTGCATCCCGCCCGAGAAGGCCGAGGGCCGGTCGTCAACGCGGTCGCCCGCGATTTCCACCCGGCCGAGCCAGTCGAGCGCGTTCCCGCGGATCTCGCCGTAGTTTCGCGCGCCCACGGCCATCAGCCGCTCGCCGACATTGCCGCCGGCGCTGACGCCCATGCGCAGCCCGTCCCGCGGGTTTTGGTGAACGAAGGCCCAGTCCGTGCGCGACAGCATCCGCCGTTCCGGTTCCGCCATCGTGACGGTGTCTTTCGGTCCCTCGGCGCGCGTGTCGAAAAGAACCTCGCCGGCATCCGGGTCCAGATGACCGGCGAGGCAGTTGAGGAGCGTCGACTTGCCTGAACCCGACTCTCCCACGATGCCCATGACCTCGCCCGGCCAGAGATCGAAGGAGACATCGGCGCAGCCGACCCGCGCGCCATAGCGCTTCGTGATGCCGTTGACCTGCAAAAGGGGCGTCATGCCTGAGCCTCCGTCTCGTAGGGCGCACCCATGGCACCGGTATGCCCGGCCTCGCGGCGCGCACGGCAGTAATCCGTGTCCGAGCAGACGAACATCCGTCCGCCCGTGTCGTCGATGATGACCTCGTCGAGATAGCTGTCCTCCGCCCCGCAGAGCGCGCAGGGGTGATCGGCCTTGCTGGCCTCGAAGGGGTGATCCTCGAAATCGAGGCTTTCGGCCGCGGTCCAGGGCGGCACCGCGTAGATCCGCTGCTCGCGCCCCGCCCCGTAGAGCTGGATCGCGGGGCAGCCGGCGATCTTGGGGTTGTCGAATTTCGGAATCGGCGAGGGATCCATCACGTAGCGCCCCTCGACCTTCACCGGATAGGCATAGGCGGTGGCGATATGGCCGTGGCGCGCGATATCCTCGTAGAGCTTCACATGCATCAGCCCGTATTCCTCGAGCGCGTGCATCTTGCGGGTCTCGGTCTCGCGCGGCTCGAGAAACCGGAGCGGTTCCGGGATCGGCACCTGGTAGACGAGGATCTGGTTCTCGGTCAGCGGCGCCTCGGGGATGCGGTGGCGGGTCTGGATGACGGTCGCCTCCGGCGTCCGCTCGGTCGTGGCGACGCCGGCGGTGCGCTCGAAGAACTTGCGGATCGAGACGGCGTTGGTGGTGTCGTCGGCGCCCTGGTCGATCACCTTCATGCGGTCCTCGGGCGTCAGCACCGCGGCCGAGACCTGCACGCCCCCGGTGCCCCAGCCATAGGGCATCGGCATCTCGCGGCTGGCGAAGGGCACCTGGTAGCCCGGGATCGCCAGCGCCTTGAGCAGCGCGCGGCGTATCATCCGCTTGGTCTGTTCGTCGAGATAGGCGAAGTTGTAGGCCTGTTCGGTCATGCTTGGCTCTCCGCCGTCCCCGGCCTGTCTTTCCTGGCGTCTTCCGGCACTCATTCCGCAGCCTCCCGGGACGTGGCCGCTTCGGCCTCGGCGCGGATGCGCCGCACCAGTTCCAGCTCGGACTGGAAATCGACGTAATGCGGCAGCTTGATATGCTCGAGGAAGCCGGTCGCCTGGATATTGTCGGCGTGGTAGAGGACGAATTCCTCGTCCTGCGCCGGGGCGCCGCTGTCTTCCTCGCCCAGTTCCTTCCAGCGCAGCGCGCGGTCGACCAGCGCCATCGAGATCGCCTTGCGCTCGGTCTGGCCGAAGACCAGCCCGTAGCCGCGGGTGAATTGCGGCGGTTCGGTCTTGGAGCCGGTGAACTGGTTGACCGTCTCGCATTCCGTCAGCTCAATCTCGCCGATCTCGATGGCGAAGCCCAGCTCGGGGATCTCCATCTCGACGGCCACCGTGCCGATCCGCAACTCGCCCACGAAGGCATGGTTGCGCGCATAGCCCCGCTGGGTCGAGTAAGCCATGCCAAGGACGAAACCCTCGTCGCCGCGCGTCAGCGACTGCAGCCGCAGCGCCCGGCCCGCGGGCAGCTCCAGCGGCTCGCGGGTCAGGTCCGGCGGCGTGTCGTCACCCGCGGGCTCCTCCTGGATCAGGCCGTCGCGGTTCAGGAAGCCGGTGATATGCGGAACCTCGGCCGGCGCGGCGGGCGTCTCGGGCGCCGCCGGCACCTCGCCGTCCGCGGCCAGCTTGAAGTCGAGCAAGCGGTGCGTGTAGTCGAAGGTGGGTCCCAGA
>PR_CR_10_Liq_1_inCRDRAFT_1001300_pt1 | contig 14213 bp, 13 predicted proteins | sample PRCRCaboRojoPR_3_FD_10241 | JGI IMG/M metagenome (IMG submission 10241)
GTGCTGCACCTGGGGCTGCCCGACGCCTGCGTCGAGCAGGGCGGCCACGATGAGCAGATGGCCGTCTGCGGCCTGGATGCCGACGGCATCGAGCAGGCGGTGCGTGCCGAGATGGCGGCGCTGGACGTGGAGCCGGACCGGCTCAAGCGGCGGGGCATGCGGGTGGTTTAGGGGCGCTGAGCACGCGAGGGTGCGGGCTTCGGCTCTTGCCGGATTGCTTGCGATCAGGCAGACAGGACGCCCGCTGTCACCGCCTCAGCCAGCGTTGTCAGGCTCACGGCCGTCGGCGTGGGCGCGAAGCGCGCGCTCGCAGCAGCAGATCGAGCACATGCGACAGCCCCGCCAGCGCCAGCAGCAGGGCCATCCAGGCCCAGCCGGCCTGGGTGAGCGCTGCGCGGGCCACCAGCAGCAGCAGGACGCCCGAGAGCAGGGTCGGCCAGACGGCGGCGAGGCCCGGACCGCGTTGGAAGCGACGCCGCAGCCACCGGAGCAGGAGCGCCTCGGCGAGCACCAGCGCGATGATCAGGTCGATGACGAGCCCGGAGCGCAGGGCGCCCGCAAACAGGGTTTCGAGCGCCATCGCGGCCTCTTGCATGGGCTTCGGCGTCCGNCGGTGTTGTCGGTTACTTNCGCCGTCGCGGCATCCGATAGGGCAGCATGTGCTGCACGATGGGGGAGCGGAAGCGGTTCAGTGACAAGCTCTCGTGCACCGCNGTGATGGNTCGCCCGAGCAAGTGGGTGGCGATGACCGAGCGCGAGTAAAAGGGCGTGTCTTCCAGCGTCTTGGACACCTTGGGCGGGCGCTCGGCATCCGCCTGGCTGCCGCGTGGCACCTGCCAGATCGGGGTGCGCGGCAGGCGGTGGTTCGGCGGCGGCTCGAACGCGTCGACCCCCTGGGGAGAGAAGCGCAGCGCGAGCTGCTTGGGCCCGCCGTGGCGGCGGTTCATGTTGTAGAGAATGGCGCTTTCCTGCTCACCGAGCTCGCCGCGGGACCAGTCCCAGTAGACGAACCCGTCCTCGATGGGCTCATCCCCCCAATTACGATCGAAATACGCATGACCGCTCCAGCGCAGCGCCGGCTTCTGCAACTCCACGTCCACCCGCGCGCTCGGCGCCACCGGGCGCCAGCGGTGGCGGCCGGCCTCGTCCAGTGTGAACACCTGCTCGTTGATAAAGTGCGGCATGACATGCACGCGCCCGCGCACCCGCTGCGGGATGGGTGTGCCGATCTCATCGATGGCGATGATGAGGCCGTGGTCCGGCGCCCAGTGCAGGCGGCTCGGGCCGATGGTCAGCGTCGACGGTGTCTGCGATAGCGAGCCCGCCCGGCGCTCGGTCATGGTCCAGCGGCGCTCCCCGCCGTAGAGGCAGACGTTGAGCGAGACATGATCCTGCGGGTCCGCCTGTCCGCGCTTGCGACCCTTGAAATAGTAGGGCGAAAAGACGCTGCCGATGAACGCGATGAGCGTCAGCCCATGCTTGCCGTCGTCGCTCAGGGCGTCGACATACCACCAGGCGTAGCCGCGAGGCGGGACGCTCAGGTCGAGCTCAGGTCCGCCAGCACCGCCTCCGCCGCCAGGCGACCGGAGATCGCCGCCATCGGTACCCCCGGCCCCGGGTGCACGCTGCCCCCCGCCAGGTACAGCCGCGGCACCTTCGAGCGCGCCCCCGAGCGGCTGAACGGCCCCTGCCAGCCATGGGACGTGCGCCCGTACAGGGCGCCCCCCGTCGCCGGGAATAGGTGCTCGAACTCCGTCGGTGTGGTGATGACCCGGTGCTCCGGCGCCAAATCCACCTGCAGGCCGCAGCGGGCCAGGAGGTTGAAGGTGTGCTCCTCGCATTGCTCGATTTCTCCGGCATCGAAGGGTTGGATGTCGCCGCGCGGCGGGGCGTTCACCAGGCAGAATAGTCGCTCCGGGCCGCCGGGGTCGGTGCCGGCGTCGTCGCGGTCCTGGGCACAGACGTAGACCGTGGGCTCGTCCGGGAGGCGGCCTTGCTCGAAGATGGCCGAAAACTCCCCCGCATAGTCGCGGCTGAAGAAGACATTGTGCCGCACCAGCGGGAAACCGGACGTGGGTGCGTTGATACTGAAGGTCACCGCCGACAGCGACCGGGCCTTGATACCGTGCCGGCGCACGGCGCGGCGCGACTTGCGGCCGAACAGACCGGCGGCCAGGGCGGCGCTGTCGGCGTTACAGAGCACCGCATCTGCGGTGATCGCTTCGCCGTCGGCGAGGCGGACGCCGGCGGCGCGCCCGTGCTGCACCAACACTTCGCTGACGGCGGTGCCATAGCGCAGCACGACGCCGCGCTCGGCTGCCAGGGTCGCCAGTGCGGCGGGCAGCCGGTGGATACCGCCCTCCACCAGCCAGACACCGCCCAGCTCCACATGCGCGACGATGCCGAGCGTCGGTGGGGCCTGGAAGGGCGAGGAGCCGACATAGGTGGCATAGCGCCCGAAGAGCTGGCGCAGGCGCTGATCCGGGAAGAAGCGCCCGAGGTCCTGCCACAGGGTCGAGTAGGGCTTGAGCCGGGCGACGGGGATCAGCCCGGAGTCCAGCACCAGTGACAGCGGCGTCGGCGCCGGCTCATGGATGAAGGCGCGCTCCAGGGTCTGGAACATATCGTCCGCGCGGGCGCAAAAATCCCGGAAGAGCCTGGCCTGGCGGCCGCCGGCGAAGTCGCCGATAGCGTCCACCGAGCGCTCGATGTCGGCGTACAGATCCAGGCGCTCGTCGGCGCTCCAGGCATGGCGGGCGAGGATGTCGGCAGGTCGCAGACGCAGGTGATCCGAGAGATTTGCGCCGGCGGCGTCGAAGAGGTCCTCGAATACCCCGCGCATGGTCACCACGGTGGGCCCCGAGTCCACCAGGGCGCCGTTGACGGCCACCTCGCGCATCTTCCCGCCGGGCTTGGTTGCGCGCTCCAGCACGGTGACGCGCACCCCGCGGGTGGCGAGGCGCAGCGCGGCGGCGAGGCCGCCCATGCCGGCGCCAATGATGACGACGTGGTGCTCAGCCATGGCAGTGTGCCGGGTGTCGGCGCCGGTGGTTGCCAGCGCCTGCGCAACCGCGGTCGGCGGCGGCGGTGATGGAGAGGGGCGCCGGCAAAGGGGCGCGCTGGGCCTTGGGCATGGGTGGACGAGGCGGTGCTGGCGGGCGGCGGGCTCAGTGCGAACTGCCGGCGCCGAGATCGGCGAGCACCTGGTCCGCCGCCAGGCGCCCGGAAATGGACGCCATGGGGATGCCGGGCCCGGGGTGAGCGCTGCCGCCGGCGGTGTAGAGACCCGGAAGCTTGGTTACGGTGCCGGGGCGGTCGAAGGAGCCCCACCAGCCATGATTGACCCGTCCGAAGACGGCACCGCCGGAGGCCGGGTAGGCCTGCTCGAAATGGGCGGGTGTGGTCACGGCCACTTCTTCNCTNTCGGCGAGGGTCAGCCCGCAGTGCTCGAGCAGGCGCATGACGCTTCCCTCACAGCGGCGGATCTCNGCCTCCGCAATGGTCGCGGTATCGCCGCGGGCGGGGGCGTTCACCACCAGCAGCAGACGCTCNGGATCCGTGGGCGGCGCCGCATTCGGGTCGCCACGGTCCTGNGCGCANATGTAGACGGTGGGATCCCGGGGCAGATGCAGCTCATCGAAGACCGCCTTGAACTCCGCCTTGTAATCCGGCGGAAAGAAGACGTTGTGATAGTGCATCGGAAAGCCTTGCGGGCGCGCCACGAGGTTCCAGGTCACCACGGAGTGAGAGCGCTTGGCGGCGGGGATAGGCGGTACCGCCGCCCGTGCCTGCGCGCCGAACAGGCCGGCGCCGAGGGCGGCGGCGTCGGCGTTGCAGATGACGGCGTCGGCGTCCAGGCGCTCGCCATCGTCCAGCAGCACGCCGCCGGCATGGCCCTTCTGCGTCAGGATCTCCGCCACCCTGGCGCCGTAACGGATGGTGGCCCCCTGCTCCGTGGCCAGCGCTGCCAGGGCTTCCGGCAGTTGATGGATGCCGCCGTCTACGGCATAGACGCCGCGGCTCTCGACGTCTGCGACCAGCATCAGCGTCGCCGGCGCCCGGTAGGGCGAGGCACCGACGTAGGTGGCATAGCGCCCGAACAGTTGGCGCAGGCGCGGGTCCTTGAAGTACTGCCCGAGTGCCTGCCAGAGCGTGAACACCGCCTTGATGCGCATGAGCTCGCTCAGGCCGTTCCAGCCGAAGCGCCCGAAAATGGTGATGGGCGTCGGTTGCGAAGAGCGGATGAAAGGCTCGTCCAGCGCCTCGTAGACGCGCTTGGCGTGCGCGGCGAAGCGCCGAAACCCGTCCGCCTCGGCCTGACCGGCAAAAGCGGCGATCGCCTCAGCCGAGCGCTCGTGATCGCCATACAGATCCAGGCGCTCGTCCTGACTCCAGGCGTGGCGCGCGAGGATATCCGAGCAATGCAGCTTGACCCGCTCCCGGAAGGCGGCGCCTGCCTCTGCAAAGATCTCCTCGAACACCCAGGGCATGGTCAGCACCGTGGGACCGGTGTAGAAGGACCTGTCGTCCTTATGCTGCTCGCGCAGCTTGCCGCCGGGGCGATGGCCGCCCTCCAGGACGGTGACGTCGACACCGGCCAGCGCCAGTTTCAGGGCGGCGGCGAGACCGCCCATGCCAGCGCCGATGATGATCACACGTTTATTGAGCCGGGGCATGCCGTCTTGAACCTGTTTTGCTGTAGGCTTCGTTCATGTGTCTATCCTTCTAGACACCTGGTCGTGTCCAGTCTACACGACAGCCGTCGGGGTCCCCAAGTGACGGGGCGCAAGCAACGACGTTGATACCCGCCGCCGTGCAACCGGCGGCGCGATCACAAACACCGCGCAGCGCTTGTGGGGCCAGCGACACCGGTTCCGTGCGACAAGGGTTTCCATCGAGAGAGGAGCGAGCCATGCGATACGCAGCAAGACGAACCTGGCCCGACAAGATCAAGGGATGGGAGTACATCAGCGAGGCCGAAGACATGGAGGCCTTCGCGCTGATGTTCGCCGAAGACAAGCATCTGGAGGCAGACTGCGAGTTCGTTGTCATCGAGAAGGCGGGCGCCGAGTCGGAGATCGAGTTCTTCAAGGTCTCCCGTACTCAGCCCTACGCGCTCATCACCGCCGAGCCGCGGGTGGAGAGCGCATCCAATCCGGCGCCGGCCCCCGCACCGGATCATCCGGCGCAGGGCAAGGGCGGTCTGTCGTTCGGGCGCCAGGGGCAGCCCATGGATGGCGGCGCCGAGGCCATCGCCGGCGTTTGGCGCGCCATGTTCGGCAATGCACTGTTCTTCGGCAAGGTCGGTGCCACGGCCATGTTGATCTTCGTCACCATCATCTTCTTGGCGAAATGGTGGTTCAACGCCTGGTGACGGTCATCCGCGCCTGCCCGGCCTGCGCCGCCGGGCATCAGGGCCAGTCCCGCTGAGCGGCGCCTCTGCCGTCGCTGAGGGGGCTGGTCTGCTACCCGCCCCCCACGCCGAGTGCTGGGCGCACCTCACGAAGTGCGCCGTGCGGTCGCTGAACCGCTACCCGTCCGATACCTGCACGCACTCGCTGAAAACAGCCCAAGCGGCTCCGCCAGCCAGCCTGTCGCGCCAGCCTGCGGCGGTCTGCTGGTGAGTGGTGAGTTGCATGGGCGGCCAAGGCCCTTGGCGCCCGTGTCGCCATCGTCGCAGCGCTCGATACCCCGCACCCGCAGCATTCATCCCGGCCCGGCCCGGCCCGGCCCGGGACGGGGCGCGCGCGTTTTCCTGGGCGGGCCAGCGTGCCTGTGGTGTCAAGCCCGGTTAGGGCACGCGCAGGGGCATGCGCAGGGGCGCCTGGTCAGTCATTGACCATGCAACCTCAGTTTTTAGTGTAAATTGGTCTTGACACATACGAATGTCAGGTTAGACTAACACCTGTGCCGCGTCGTCGCGGCCGGCCCGCCGCCCCGCCCCATGGGCTTATCGGCAGACGGGCGGCCCAGCGCCGATGGGCCTTGGCGGCACTGTATCGTGCCAATAGTGACGTTCTGTTTCGGAGGTTATTTCGATGGCCGAATCCAAGAACCTGTCGGGCCTCACCGACGAGCAAGCGAAAGAATTCCATGAGCACTGGAAGCATGGCGTGTGGAGCTGGGTCATGATCGCGACCGTAGTCCACGTGGTGACCTGGGTCTATCAGCCCTGGTTCTGAGCCCTGAACGACGAGGAGAATATCCATGAAAGTTCCCTATCTCTTGGCTGATCCCTCCATCGCCGAGCCTGATCATCCCGAAGAAGACTGGAAGATCTGGACCGTGATCAACCCTGCGACCTGGATGGTGCCCTTCTTCGCCATCCTCTTCATCCAGATGTGGATGATCCACTGGTATGCGCTCGGCCTGCCGGGCTATGGCTTCAAAGACAGCGTCCGGGCCGCTGAGACCGCCGCGGTCGTGCAGCCGGCGCCTGAGCAGCAAGTCGCGCAGGTGCAGATCCAGTAAGATCCGCGACCCGCGCACCGGTCGCGTTCAGCCGGCCCGCGCAACGCGGCGCCGATACGGCACGACGCGCCCGGTAGGGCCTGCGGTAACGATGGTGGCCGAGTGCTCCACCGCAGGCCGCAAGGACTTAGGTAACAGGGATGTTGCGGTGACGGCCGTCACCGCTCGGAGCGCTGTCCATGCTTCACGCAACCGACGTTCAAGTCGGCTGCACCATTGATTCCTGCGACGTGACCGCCAGCCAAAGCGGCGCGGATACCGAGGTCATCGCTCCCCGTTGTGAGCGCCGAGTGGTATCGCTCGGGCTCAGGCCCCTGCCGGTCGTTGTGGCCGCTTCGCCCAGCCCTTGGGCGTCCATGGTGCCCCCACATACATGATGCGCCACATGTCGATGGGGTTGTTGCGCATGGCGAAGAAGCGGTGGATCACCGGGTCTGAGACCATGTAGAAGCGCTCCATCAGCCGCTGGCGCTTGGGGCCGTGGAAGAAGCCGAACATCAGCAGGTTCAGGAAGGCCAGGAACTGCGACTGGACGCGCATACGCCGAGTGAGGTGCCGCCATTGTGGCCCGAAGGTGTCGGCGATGGGCACCGCCGATAGGTGCTCGGCGAGCTGCGCGGCGGCGGCCAGTGAATAGCCGGTGCCCGGATTGAACCAGCCGCCGGCATAGCCACCGGTGATGGGGCTCGTGTCCGTCGCCCGGAAATGGCTCCAGGCGGGCATGGGTAGCACGCCCACCTCGGTGCGCAGCACCTCGGCGACCTCCAGGCCAAGCCGCGGCGCCTCGGCGACGATGGTCCGGCTCAGGGCGTCCACATCCAAGTCCGGGGTGTTGGCAAAGTAGGTATCCTCGATCAGCACCCGGTCCGGCGCGAAGGGCAGGACGTAGTGGAACCGAAAGCCGTCGTGCTGCACGCAGCGGGTGTCCATCAAAATGGGCGCGGCGAGGTCCGTCGGTGTCGCGAGCTGGCACTCCAGGCCGACGAACTTTTGATAGCCGCCGCTGAAGCGCCCACTGCCCATGGCGCGAGCCGCCTCCGGACCGCGGGCATCCACCACGACCCGCCCGCGCAGGTGCGTACCATCGGCGAGCTGCACGCTGTGGCCGTCCACCGCCGCCACCGCAGTGCCGAGCCGCACCTCGATACGCTGCGCGCGTGCGGCCGCACGCATGACCAGCCGGTGCAGATGCTCGGAGCTCAGGGAGCGATAGGCCCCCTGCACCCAGCGCGCAGAGTCATCGAAATAGAGCTGATAACCGGGCCACTCGTGCTCGATGATGGGGCGTGCCCAATCCAGCGCGCCGGCGGGCAGATCCAGCGCCTGGAAGGACCAGATGTGATTGCCGCCGATGGCCGCTGACTGCTCCAGCAGTAGCACCGAGGCATCCGGCTTGCGAACGGCCAAGGCCAGCAGGATGAGTCCATTCTGCAGCCCCCCGCCCACCAGTAGATAGTCTGCATCGAAGGCGTTGGGCATTGCTTTGGCCATGCTGAGGCTCCGTTGACAGGGCTGGGGCGGCGTCTGGCCCGTTACCACCGGCGCGTATCTGTGGCTGCAGCCGGATGCGCGGATCGCCCAAGCCTAGCATGGACATGGCGCCCACCAGTCGCGACGCGTGCGATCCCGGCGCCGCTTTGCGTGCTCGCCTGCGACTGGTCAAGGGTCTGGCGGCATGAGCTGCGCCGTCGCCACCCTGTGGCGCGGACGTTGATGGCCGTCAGCGCGCGGCGGCGGGGCGCCGGCTTAGACTGCCGGTTTGTCAGCGGACGCTGCGGCCTGCGCTGGTCGCGGCCTCCGATTCCCGTTCGTTGCGCGCCGTTCGCCAGCGCCGCCCGTCGTCGTCAGGAAATCCATGCCCATGCAACGTCGTCGCTTCATCCGCAATGCAGGCATCGCCGCCGCCGCCGGCACCGCCCTGGGGGCTGCCGGTCTGTATGCCATCCAGCCCCGGCGCAGNGTGCTGCCCTTCGCCACCGAGAACAACGCCGACNTGCCGATGGCGCCGNTGGACAACAAGCGCGTGGTCGTGGTGGGCGGNGGACTCGCCGGNATGGCCGCCGCCTACGAACTGCTNAAGCGCGGCTTCGAGGTNACCCTGGTGGAGCGCGCGGACAATCTGGGCGGGCGCCTNACCGGCTGGAATGTGGACGTCAACGGCGAAACCATGGCCATGGAGCATGGCTTTCATGGTTTCTTCAACCAGTACTACAACCTGAACGGGCTGCTCGACGAGATGGGCCTGCGCGGCAACTTCAAGCCCGTGCTGGACTACCCCGTCATCTTCAAAGACCCCGCCAAAGGGACCGAGAGCTTCACCAACACCACCACGGTGTTCCCGTTCAACTTGTTCGCGGTGGTGAATCAGGCCAAGTCCGTCTCGATCCTCGACTTCAACAACCCCTTCGGCAAGCTCTACGAGTTGATGCGCTACGACCCCGAGCGCACCTTCGCGAACTTCGACGACATCGATTTCAAGACCTTCTGCGAGCGCGTCAACCAGCCGATGGTGGACACCATCATCGAGCCCTTCGCGCACACGTCCTTCAACCAGTTCAATCAGTACTCCGCCGCCGAGGGCATGAAGTTCTTCCACTTCTTCTTCCTCGGCAACCCCGACGGCATGGGCTACGACCAGACCATCGACGATGCGATGACCTCGGTCATCACCCCCATGACCCAACGGCTGAACCAGCTGGGCGGCCGGGTGATCACGGGCGTCGAGGCGGACCGGCTGGTGGCGGGCGAGGGCGGTGTGACGAAGCTCGTGATGAAGCGCCCGGGCGATATCCTGGACGGGCCGCACACGGTGCCGGCGGCAGACATCGGCTTCGACTGGACGCCGTTCTGGCAGGGCGCCAACCTCTACTACGCCCGCCGCGAGGGAGACGGCAGCTACCGGGCACTGTCCGGGCGCTGCACCCACATGGGCTGCCCGGTGGGTCTGGACGCCGCCACCGGCGGCTTTGCCTGTCCCTGTCACGGCGCCAAGTATGACGCCGAGGGCAGGCCCACCGCCGGACCCACGGTGGTGCCGCTGGTGGCGCTGGATGCCGTCGCCGATGCCGGCGAGCGCGTCACCTTCAGCCCGCGGGCGACGCAGAAGACGCCGGAGATCGAGGCGGACTACTTCGTGCTCGCCTGTGATGTACCGGGGCTAAAAGGTATCGTCTCGCGCTCGGCGCTGCCGCAGCATGATTTCGTGCGCAGCGTCGCCGACCTGGGTGTCGCCGATCCTTACATCGTCTGGCGCCTGTGGCTGGACCGCGAGTGCCCCCCCATGGCCGTACCCTTCTACACCGTCAGCGGCTGGCGCTACACCGACAGCATTGCCATCTACTCGCAGATGCAGCCCGCCTACGAGGATTGGGCGCGGCGCCACCGGGGCTCGGTGCTGGAGTTGCACGCCTATGCCGTAGCGCCGGAGCACGTCGTCGAGGAGGCGGAGATCAAGCGCATCATGCGCGCCGAGCTGGACGAGCTGATTCCCCAGCTCAAGGGCGCGAAGGTGCTCTACGACGTCTACGCCATGCAGCAGAACTTCCCGCGCTGGGCGCCCGGCGACTACCAGGGCCGCCCCGGCATCGACACGGATGTGCCCAACCTCTTCCTGGCCGGCGACTTCGTGCGTCTGGAAGTTCCCGCCAACCTCATGGAAGCCGCCACCATGACCGGGCGCATCGCCGCCAACCGCATCCTCGCCGCCGAGGGCCTGCGCGAGAATCCCATCCCCACCGTGGACCTCAAGGGTCCGCTGGTCCTCTGACGCCGAAACTCTGTCGTTCCGGCCGACCAGCTGGCACCGCCGGCTGGTAGCCGGCGCTGTTCGCCGCGGAGACCGTTCCGGCGGCGGCCCTTGAGCGCGCCTGCTGCAGCGGCGGAGCTCGCGGCCGTTCGTTGTCGTGCCCGTGCTGGTCCCGTCATTGGCCTGGTGCGGATCTGTCGGGGGCGGCACTGCAGGGAAAGGTGCTCAAGCCCTGCCACGGCGCGCGCGTTTCCGCGCCCCACCGCCGGTCCGCCGCGATACTAGCCACGCCCCTGTCGCCATGCCTCACGTGATCGGTCTCGGACGTTATCCAACTGCTCGACCGTCACCCGCGCAGCGGGCGGCATTCCTGTGCCCGCATCTTTGAAGCTCTCCGCGGCCGCCCCCGCTCGAGCGGCGCCGCACGCCCGCGAGCCACACCCGCCGCGGTACTTCCTCAGCGCCGCCTCGCGCCCGTCCTGATGAGCGCGATGCCCGGCTGGCAAGCCAACCGTAAAAATTTTCTGTAAATTGACCTTGACACATAGAACTGTCAGGTTACACTAACACTCGTGGATGGCATGTAGCGCCCTGGATGCCCGGCATCCCCAGTGAGCGCAGGCGCCGTCCGCGCATCGGAGTGTCCCGTTCGGATCCGCCGGGCGGCACTCGAATCAAATCCCTCACCGGAGGTTATTTCGATGGCCGAATCCAAGAACCTGTCGGGCCTCACCGACGAGCAAGCGAAGGAATTCCACGAGCACTGGAAGCATGGCGTGTGGAGCTGGGTCATGATCGCGACCGTCGTGCATGTGGTGACCTGGGTCTATCAGCCCTGGTTCTGAGCGCCGATTCCGAACAGCCGTTCTGAATCTGCCTGGCTCTGACTCAAACCACCCAACGCACTCAGTGCGCTCAGGTTTCGTAACGAGGAGATCCCGATGAAAGTCCCGTATTTGCTGGCCGACCCCAAAATCGCCGAGCCTGATCATCCAGAAGAAGACTGGAAGATCTGGACCGTGATCAATCCCGCCACTTGGATGGTCCCGTTCTTCTTCATCCTGTTCGTGCAGATGTGGATGATCCACACCTATGCCCTTGCCCTGCCGGGCTACGGCTTCAAGGACAGTGTGCAGGTTGCCAAGGCGCCGCCGGCCGTCGAGGCGCCGGCCGCTCCAGCGCAATAGGCAGCGAGCCCTCACGACTCCTTAAGGGGTCGACCCCGCCGCGACCTGACGGAGGTCCATCGGACCAGAACCATAGGTCGCCGGCGGCGCATCACCGCTGATGCGTCGCACAAGGCCCGGTGCTGACCGGGCGCTGCTCCCAATGCCCCGGGGGTGACGCCCACGCCATCACCGGGCCGATACCCGCGGGCCGCACCGGCCTGTCGCTCTTGCCCCCGGCACCGTTGCACGCCAGCGCCCCGGCCACAGCCCTTGTGAGCACCGAAACCGCGCGCTCGGAGATCCTGTCCGCCGTGGGCTGCCAACCAGCGGTCATCGGGGGCGGCGCCGCGACGGCGCCCGGCGGTTGCCCGGCGGTTGCACGTCAGGGGCGGGCTCGGCCCGTTGATGCCCGGAGCTAGGGCATCTGGTCCAATCCGAACTGTGCCTCGGCGGGGCGGGTGTGCCGCTGATCGCGGCGGGCGCGAAGCACCAGCGGCACCAGTACCGCCAGGGCGGCGAAGAGCAGCACCACTTCGATGATGTAGACAAAGCGGTAGCCGACGGAGGCCTCCGTCAGGCTCGGTCCCAGGACGCCGTCCACCGCAAGTCCTGTGGTGATATCCCGCAACGCGCCGCCCAGGGCGATGGCCACGCCCTGGGATGTCGCCTGCACCGCACCCCAGGCGCCGAGTGCGAGCCCGGCATGGCCGCGCTCGGCCAAAGCCATGGCGGCGGTCAGCGTGCCCACACCGAGCAGGCCATTACCGAAGCCGATGCATCCGGTGCCAATACGAAACACCAGCGGGGACTCCACCGTGGCCGCGGCGATCACCAGCAGGAAGCCGCCGATGCCGACGACGGTGCCGATGGCTGCGAGCTGGTAAGCATCACCGCCGCGGCTCAGGGCATAGCCGGCGAGCACGAACGCGATGAAGGTGCCGCCGGCGAGGATGGCCGTGAGGGACGTCGTCTGGCTCACCGTGAGCCCGAGCACCTGCGCGCCGTAGGGCTCCAACAGGATCTCCTGCATGCTGAAGCCGGCCGTGCCGAGGCCGACGGCGATGAGCAGGCCCGCCGAGCGCCCGCCCTTGAGGAATGCCTGCCAGGTCTCCTTGAACGGCGGCCGGGGGATCTGTGCCACCGCACGCTTGAGGTCGATGGACTCCTGCTTCCAGGCGGCGATGAGGTTCAGCACCAGGGTTGCCAGCGCCGCCGCATGCACCACCTCGACCAGTCGCTTGTGTGAGAAGTCCTCGAGCAGATGGCCGAAGAGCAGCGCGCTGGCGCCCATGCCGAGCAGGAGGGTCGCATAGAGCAGGGCGACGACGCGGGGGCGCTTCTCCTTCGGCGCCAGGTCCGTCGCCAGCGCCAGCCCGGCGGTCTGGACCGTATGCAGGCCGGCGCCCACCAGCAGGAAGGAAACCGCGGCGAAGAACTGACCGACGAACATGAGCTGATTGGCGTCGTCGGAGAGGATCAGGATGCTATAGGGCATGATGGCGAAGCCGGCGTACTGGAGCATGCTCCCGAGCGCGATATAGGGCACGCGCCGCCAGCCGAAGGCGGAGTGGTGATAGTCCGAGCGGTGGCCGATGAGGGCGCGGAAGGGGGCGGCCACCAGCGGCAGCGCCACCATCAGCGACACCAGCCAGGCGGAGACGCCGAGCTCCACCACCATGACGCGGTTCAGGGTGCCGTAGAGCAGCACCATGGCCATCCCCACGGACACCTGGAACAGCGACAGCCTGAACAGCCTCGGCAGCGGCAATTGCTCGGTGCCGGCGTCCGCGAAGGGCAGGCGGACGATCCAGTTCATCACGCGCTTCATGTCGGGGCTCTCCTGGTGCTGCGAAAAACGTTCAGGTTATGGGCCGGCGCACCCTGGATCGTCATACTCGCGATACCCTGGCGACTGCAGTCATGCTATGGCAACCCGGCGGGTGATCAAACGCGAATCCGCAGCGCTTCGCGTCGACACCCCCGGCGGCGGCGGATGTTGCGGTGGCACCCGGCGCCGCTGCCACGGCGTCGAGCCGCAGCGGCGTCCATGCCACCGACGCTGGCTCGGGCCTGTAGAATTCGCCACGTCGCAGCGCGCCGGTCTGCGCGCTGTCGCTCTTCCCTTCATCCATCACGGAGCAATTCCTATGGCCCTGCCGAAAAACGTCGGTCAGCAAGACAGCACCATCCGGCTCATCGCCGCCGCGGTGGTCATGATCCTGAGCTTTTTTGTGTCTGGCCTGGGCCCGCAGATGCTGCTGGTCGCCGTGGCGCTGGTCCTGCTCTTCACCAGCTGGAGTCGGACCTGCTTCGCTTATTTACCGCTCAAGATCGACACCCGGGAGAAATAGAGCACCCAGCTGAGCCGTCCAGCGGGACGTGCCGGGCTCCATGCCGGGCACGTCGTTCAAGCTTGTCCGCCGCGGTTAGGGCGACGGCAATTGCGCGCCCTGGCCGTCGGTCGGCCCGGCCTTTTTGCGCCAGGGCGACACCACGCCCAGCAGGTGTGCCATATCTTTGAAGAAGATGCGCACGTGCGCCGCCGGCTTGGCCTTCACCAGCCGCTTGTGCATATAGGCCTGCCAGGTGAGATGCTGGATGTCGGGGTCGTCGCAGAGGCTGACGAAGCGCTCGCGGCGCTTGTCGTTTTTGTACCAGAAGCGCTGCATGAGCCCGAGTATCCAGAACACCCGTCCGTGCTGCTTCATGAAGCGCCGACGGGCCGTGGCCAGCGCCTTGGCCTGACCCGTGACCAGCAGTTCCTCCACCGCGTCGGCGGCGAGCCGGCCGCCCACCAGCGCGTAGTAGATCCCCTCGCCCGAGGCGGG
>PR_CR_10_Liq_1_inCRDRAFT_1001301_pt1 | contig 14203 bp, 8 predicted proteins | sample PRCRCaboRojoPR_3_FD_10241 | JGI IMG/M metagenome (IMG submission 10241)
CTTACATATCGGCTGAGCTAGCTACTATTTCAGGGGTGATTTCTTTGCTGGTGTGCTCTATTTTGATGGGCCACTACGCTTGGTACAACTTGACACCTACAGCTAGAGAGGTTTCTGGGGACACCTTTAAGTTCCTGGGCAATAGTGCAGAGGCCTTGACTTTTGCGTACCTAGGACTTTCTGCGTTTAGTTACGGAGGGTCTGAGATTTCTGTTTACTTTGTGCTGGGAATTATGGGAGTAGTTATGCTAGCTAGGCTCTTCGGGACTTTTGGACTGGTGTTTCTGACTAAGCTGTTCACTAGGTTCAAGTATGACCTTCCTTACAAAAGTGTGTCTGTGATTTGGATAGGTGGAACTATTAGAGGAGCTGTGGCGTTTGCTTTGATTTCAACAGTGGAAAACAAGATCTTGCAACTAACTGTGCTGGCACTGGTCATAGTAACCACTCTGGGCTTCGGAACGTTTTTGCCCATTTGGATTAAAATAGTTAAGCCCCAGGAAAACGTTGAGCCTATTAACAAAAAGGTGGGACTTGACATATCAGGACACTTAATTGAAGAAGAAGCTGGAGTTAGTGGGATAAACACCTCTAAGTACGTAATTATGAAAGAAGACATTGTTGCTAAGAAGTCCTGGCTGCACAAGAAGTGGCGTAACTTCGACGACAAATACCTGAAGCCTTGTCTCATTGATAAGAGAGAACTCAGAGCCCAGATATCTAGCAAGTCCCAACTTGAAGCTTACGCAAAAGAACAAGGACCCGACGACATTGAGTAACTGTGGACTTCTGAGTTGTAACTAACTTAATTATCCTCTACTTTGGTTTGTTTGTGTGTAGGTTCTTCTTGGTCTTGGTACCTCTTTAAAGGCAAAGACTGCTCAACATCTGCTTCGTAAATCTTCTGCAAGTGCTGAGTAAACACTTTAAACACCTTGTTGAACAGCAACACCATCTGTGTAGAAGGGAGTTCAAACTCTCTAGGAAGGCTTTCAAAGTCCTTTCGCTGGAGTGCCACTGCCACCAGGATCTGCAAGTGGAGTTTAGACACAGAAATGTTTAAGCAGCTTCCAAAGTAAAGACTAGCAAGTGCAGGAAGCAAGTCTAGAATCAAATGATAGTCTACAAGTTTCCTTGAAAAAGCTTGCAACCGCTTTAAGTCGTACAGAGAAATGTAGTTCTGAAGTGACTCAGCAGAGATGTCAGTGCCTTGTTGTGGGCCCAAAATACTCAGTGCTAAACTAGAGGGCAACTGCCTAAACTCAAAGCTTAAAAGCGTCAAAAACCTTTTCCTAAAGTCTTGGTAGTAACTTTCAAAGTTAAGTTGGAACAAAGAATGCAGCATTATAGAAGAGTACTCTCCAGTAACTTGGCTTGCCTTTTGCTTAATGTAAACTGTGGTGAATCCAGCCCTTTCCCAAAACTTGTAAAGACTTGTGTTGATTCCAAAAGCCACTCCTAAGTAGTCCACTTCTGGAGGCTTCACTTGAGAAAGCTTCCTCAAAAGGGGCTTTTTGGCTCGAGGACGGATTTCTTCAGTTTCTTCTTTGCTTTGAGTTAAGTCTTCAGGTTCCTCAAAAAACAGTTCTCCTTTAAAGAACCTTTTGAGTTCTTCAAGTGCCTTAGACCCGTAACCCATGTTTTGAGCGTCTGGGTGAGTAGCTATCCGGACCACTCTGACTCCTGTGAGTTCTCCAAAAGAAGGGTCTTGGAAGTGCTCTGAAACCATCCAAGGAATCATGTCTCCTGAACCTGAATGTCCTTTAGCTAGTTGGGTCTTTACCCTTTCTCGGTTAATTTTCCCTTCGTAACACACCTGCACTGCACAGAGTATATCTGGAAGTCCTTCGGAACCCAGAGGACCCAGCAGCACAAACAAGTTGTGGGCTGGAGCGTCCGACATAAGTTGCAGGTCGTTGGGCGTGTTCTTGTAATGAGAAGAAACAAACAAGGACATCAGTCTGTGCAAAAACAACTCTGAAGCTCTGTGGAACGAAAAAAGAGTGTCTCGGTTAAGCAAGTACAGTGAACACTGCGAAGGGTGTGGAGGGGCTGTGTTCAATGAGTAGGGCTGAGTAGCTTCTAAGCACAACAAGTCTGTCAGCCACTTTTCTATGGGGTCTTTGTTGGCGTACCTGATAGGCGAGTTCATTTTTAGGTGCTTGAAATTGCGAGTTTGGAGGTTGCTGAAGAGTTTGAGGGAAAGTGCCCTTCCAGTGCCTTCATAACCATGAATAGTGGAAGATATAAGCACTGGGTAGGAACCTAGCATTTCTTTAACGAAGGGAAGTGGAATGGCTGCAGCTTCGTCAATTACAAGCAAGTCGCACTGGGGCTTTTTGTTGACTAAAACGTACTGGATGGTTTGCTTGTGGTTTTTGAAAACATCAATCTTAAGAATCGACCTGGTAAACTTCTTAGCACCTCTTTGCACAGTGAAGTGGGTGTGTTCTTGGTAGCCCAAAGCACGCAGTCCAACCAGCACAAACTGGAAAAAAGCATTTAAGTTTTCAGGGGAAGGTGCTGTTACACTGATAGAAGAGTACCCTAGCTCAACTGAACCTGCAACAGCCAAACCTAAAGCTGCAGACTTGCCTCTTCCTCTAGCAGCTGTTACTCCGTAAGTTACGTTTCCTCCGTCCAGCAACCCGCCTACAACTTGCATAATCACGTTGCCTTGGTCAAGGGTTTTGGCTAAACCAACTAAGCTGCCCACAGGTTCAGTTCCAGCTAAGCTCTGCTTAAGGTTAGTGAGTTCAGCTTGTTCAGAAGAAAGTTCTTCAGAAGCAGGTTCCACTTGGGTTTCAGTAACTTTTAGCAAGTTGAATTCATCGTCGAGAACTAAGCAGTTCCTGCACACTGTGAGGCTGAGAATGAACCTTTCGTTGAACCGGGGCTCCAAAGAAGAGTAAGCTGGGGTAGTGAACTTGTGGTGCACGTCCATAGTAAGGGTGTACAGCTGCTTTAAGGAACTCATACTTTTCAACAAAAACACAACTACTCCGCCTCCTTCCACAGTTTCTATAGTTCTGCAGAGCAAGTTAGGCGTTAAGCTTTCGAAGTCTTGCAGCACCAGCATTCCGTAGGTGTTTCCTAGTATTTTGTGGGAGTCTTTGTAGTAAGCAAACCTTATTTCTGAGGTAGAAATGAAAAGTTCAAAGGGGTCGTCTACGTCAGGGTCCCAACTGCCTCTTTGTTGTGCCCGTTTGATCTGGCGGAGTCTCTTTTTTTTGTGGGAACTGAACCCAAGTTCTTTGTTGTAGCACCACAGAACTGAAGGCCGAGAGTTGATTCTAGCTTTGCTAAGCATCATAAAAAAGTCTGCAACTCGGTCCCTTCCGCGGTCTCCTACTACAATGAACATGCTTCTTTCGTTTTTCTTGACTCCGTTTTCAACTAAAGTTTTGATTTGGGAGTCTATTTTAATTTTCATTTATAATTGGTTAACTAGGTTTAGTAAGTTTAGCAACAGCTTAGTTGAGTAGTACCTTACTTCGTGGTTGCTTAGGTTTTCTTGGAATCTAAGTTCTCCGTAGTTGGGTTTGTCTGGTTTTCCATCGCATTCCCAAATTGTATAGTAGAGAAGGTCCAGCCAGAAAATAGGCTTATTAGACTTGAATTCTTCGGATATTTGCCAAAGGAACTCTTCTGTGCATTTAGTTTCAGTTAGTTTGCCAAAAAGATTTTCGGCTATTTGGTTTGCAAAGTAGAGTCTTGTTGGCAGGTAGTCTTTTCCCGCACATGATATTTTTTTGAGCTTATCTGGAACTCCATCAGAGTCTTCAAAAACTACTATGTTTTTAGTTACTAAAATATTGTAACTATCTCCCTCCTGCAAAGTAGCCACTAAGTATACTACGTGTATAGGAAAGTCGTTAGACAGTTTGATTTCAAAAGCATTAGGGTGCAAAACAGTTCCGTTTTCGGTCTCTTGTTTAGTAAGCTTTACGTTTTCAGTAACTACTCTAGAAGACCACAAGCTGGGAGGTGCATCAGAAGGCCCGAATAACCTTAAAGTTACTTCAGAGTTCCTAAAGTTCTGGTTAATCCAAGGGTGCAAAAAAAAATCTAGTTCTAAGTCAGGTTGATTCTTGAACTCCCTTGCATCGTGAATTAAGGTCATCTCGTGCTTAATATGTTCATGTTGTTCAAGACTACTCAGGTGCCTTAACATTTCAATAGGCAAAGTAAAGCTTAGCAAAGACTGTTCCTGGGCCTCCACACCCAGTAACTGAGTGTAGTCTTCAAAGTAAATCCCCAAATGAGGCAGTCCTGGGTAGTTATTTTTCCCTACTTCCATTTATAAATCTTCAAAATGGATGTAAAAAATTTAAACGAAGAAAGAGAATACAAGTTCGTAAGTGTAGTTCCCAAAGGTCCTGAAGACCACACAAGCAAAAGACTAGGTATTCTGCAGCAGGCTGAAAGGGCCTCCTGGACAGGAATTAAGTCTGAGTTAATAGGGATCCCAGGTCAGGGTCTCAACAACCCAAACAGCCTTCCAGAGTTTTCTAACCAGTTTTTCCAGAAGTGCAAGTACGCCCTTGAAAAACTCTCTGGAGCCTACACACCTCCTTTAATTACTTTTGCACCTGTGGGCAAAACAGAGCTCCTCAAAGAAGGCCCTCCCACCAGCTCCTACTCCAAAGGCAACTTTATGAACCACAAAGACTTGCTCTACAGAGTGTTTAAGGTAGACGCACGGCTAGTGAGGTCAACCTTAGAAAACTCAGGTTTCTGCTACACGGACTCTCACGACTGGAATGTCATGTGGGTAGGGCAGAGCGGCCACAGGTACCTGTACGAAAGCTTAAATGAGCACCAAAGAATCAACCACTTCCCTTCTTCACACGAGATCACTCGCAAAGACAAACTTGCTTTGAGCATTTTAAAGATGCAAAAAAAGTTCGGAAAAGAAGAGTTTGACTTCTACCCGGACACTTACGTTCTACCTGAAGAGTTTTCGGAGTTCTACATGCACTTCAACAAGTCCAGAGACCCTTACTGGATACTGAAGCCTGTAAACTCTAGTCAAGGAAAAGGCATAACCCTCATAGACAGTTTGACCCAAGTGCCTACTAACGAGTCTTTTGTGATTTCCAAGTACATCAAGAACCCCCTCCTTATAAACGGCTTGAAGTTCGACTTAAGGCTTTATGTGCTAATTACTAGTTTTGAGCCCCTGAAAATATACTTGTACCAAGAAGGCCTTGTGCGGTTTGCCAGTGAAGAGTATGACTCTCAGAATAAAAACAAATACGTCCACCTGACTAACTACTCAATCAACAAAAAAAACAAAAGGTTCGTTTCGAACAAAGACTGGCGAGAAGACGACTTTGGACACAAGTGGAGCTTGCAAGCACTTTCCAGACATCTTAAGTCAGCAGGGGTGGACATGGAACTTTTCTGGAGTAAAGCTTACGACTTAATCATTAAAACTGTACTTTCGATGGAAGATGTTGTAGTTGACAGTGTAAGAAAATTATCTTTGCACAGATCTAACTGCTTCGACCTTTTGGGATTCGACATACTTATTGACAGCAACTTGAAGCCTTGGCTGATTGAGGTTAACTTAAGTCCTAGTTTAGCTACTGACTCACCAATCGACCACCACATTAAAAGCAACCTTATTGCAGACACTCTTAACCTAGTTGGCATTCGACAGTACGACCGCAAAAGAACTAGTGGGAGTATGGCCCGACAAAGACTCCGAAGTAGACAAAGTCAGTTTAGTTCCACGAGTCCTAAGTCGAGTGGATACGTAATGCGGTCGCACATTATAAAAAACAACCAAGTCAAAAACAACAAGTCCCAAGAAATACTTAAAGAAACCCTAGAAGAAATTCTTAGAAGAGGCAACTTTATTTTGGTTTTTCCAGCTAAAGGTTCTGCTTTTTACGAGCAGTACTTTAAAGTCAGGAGAATGACCAACTTGTCCCTTTACAAGTCTTTATTTAAAGAAATAGCTAAAAGTGAACTGCCTCAGACACTGCCTGAAGTCTCTCCTAGAAGGCCTAGAAGCACAGTAACTAACGCTCCTAAACCACCCCCAGCAAACAAGTCCTTTGAAGCAATTTCTAAAAGAACCTGCATAAGTTGCGGAAACCTTATCCGCTCTTGCTCTTGTGTCTCCAAAAACTCAGGCAGAATAACTATTACGGCTGAAGACGTGCTAATAGAGTACGTCTCAAGACTAGTCCAAGCACTCCAAGCTTTAAGACAAAAAGGACTTAAAAGTGAGTGGAGGCAAGCCATAGATTCTTTTGTAGACAACAAGTACTGGGAAGACCAAGCCAAAGGCTCAGTCACACAAAAAATGCAGTCTAGACTGCAAACTCTCAAAAACTCCACCAAGGAAACCTACTCTTTTTTCAAGGAGCAAAAACAAGCTGCTATGAAAGGGTTTTCGGGGCTCAAACTCGAAACCTTACTTAGGAACTCCAGCAACTCTATAGTTACTGACCTAGCAGGTGGTTTGTTCAGACAAAACGCAGGCATTCTCACACAGATTGTAAGGAGCTTAGCTACTTCTGCTGTGTACTCCCACAAAAAAACCCAAAGTTTCTTTGGAAGTTTTGCGCGTCCTTTTACAAGTTACTAATTGTTGTAATAAATGCTAGTCTTGGGCCTGCTTTTTCCAGTCTTGGTTTTGGGAAACCCAGAAGGAGTCCTGGTGTACTCGTTCGAAAAACTAAGAAGCTTTCCTCACTCCCAGGAAGACTTCACCCAAGGCTTGATCATGGAGTCCTCAGAAGTGATTGTTCAGTCCACAGGACTTTACGGGAAGTCCAAACTCCAACGACTTAACTTGTCAGACTACTCTGCTATACTTGAAGTAGAACTAGACAACTCTTACTTCGGCGAAGGAATTACTAACTTGAATGGGAAGCTTTACCAACTCACTTGGCGTGAAGGAAAAATGCTAGTTTACGACCAGAGTTCCTTTGAGCTCTTAGAAACAGTGAGTCTTCCTAGAAACATCAGAGAAGGCTGGGGCATCTGCACTGACGGAACTTACCTCTACATAACTGAAGGGTCCCACTTTATCTTCGTGATGAGTCCTCAAAACTACAGTATACTCAGAATCATTCCTGTTAAGCACAACAACAAAAACATTTCTAGACTCAACGAACTAGAGTGGATCGATGGAGAAATTTGGGCCAACTTGTTTTACTCACGTTATATTGCAAGGATAAACCCTAACACTGGAGAAGTGAACAGCTGGGTGAACTTTGAAGGTTTGGAAGCCCAAAACGAATACAGGTCCTGGGCCAGAGGAGACGTTTTGAACGGAATAGCTAGTTTGGAAGACACTTTGCTAGTTACTGGAAAGCGCTGGGCCAACATCTACCAAGTCCAGCTGACTGGGCCTGAAGTTTGGTCTGAAGCTCCTAACTAATAAATATACAAAATGCTAAGGTTTGGACGCCGCATTTTTTCATTATTATCACGAATGGAATCTGAAGAAGCTGGTAGCTGTGTGCGGCTTTACGCTAACTTAGCCAAAGAAAACAACTTGAAGTCAGCTAGTTTCCCCAAGGCCCCAAAACCTTCCAACAAGCCCAAGACTCAAGTCATGAAAGACCCTGATCCCGAGGACCCCTGTTGTCAGAATTACGGGGACTTACCTAGAGTCCAGTCTCAAACCCACGATTCACGGAGCATACTTAAGCTAAGTGAACTTAACGAGGAAATCAAAGAACCTGTTTGGGTCAGAGCACGCCTCCACAGTTCCAGAATCAAAGGCAACCTGGGCTTTTTGATCCTTAGACAGGGGTACTGGACAGTTCAGTGCACTTTGCTTAAAGGCCAACAAGTTTCTAAGCAGATGATTAAGTACGCATCTTCTATTTCGAACGAAAGCGTAATTGACGTGTACGGAACAGTCACTATTCCTTCTGAGCCAATTAAGTCCTGCACAATAAGTGGCATGGAACTCCAAATCCAAAAACTCCACTGCGTCTCAAGGGCTTTTACGCCCCTTCCTTTCCAACTCGAAGACGCCAACCAACCCATGACTCTCGAACAGGCCGAAAACGAAGGCAAAGGAATAGAAACTGAAGAAGAAGGCGGAAGGTCCCGTGTGAAGCAAAAAGTCAGACTGGACAACCGCTACATTGACTTGAGGTTGCCTGTGAACCAAGCCTTAATGCGGCTGAGTTCTGGAATCTGCCAGTTCTTTAGGGAGTTCCTTTACCAAAACGGGTTCACAGAAATACACACTCCCAAACTGATAGCAGGTACTTCAGAAGGAGGTGCAGAGGTTTTCAGAACTACTTACTTCGAACGCAATGCCTGTCTAGCACAGAGTCCTCAACTGTACAAACAAATGGCCATTATGGCTGACTTAGACAGAGTGTTTGAAATCGGACCAGTTTTTAGGGCAGAGAACTCTAATACCCACAGACACCTTTGTGAGTTCGTAGGTTTGGACTTTGAAATGGCTATAAAAGAACACTACTTCGAAGTGCTGGAAGTGATCCACAACTTGTTCGTGCACATCTTCAAAGGCCTCGAAAAGAACTACGCTTCTGAACTCAAAGCTGTTTACAACCATTTCCCCTTCATAGAGCCTTTCCAGTACACAGAAAAGCCCCTTTTCTTCACCTTCCAAGAAGCTGCTCAAATCCTCAACGAAGCAGGCTACCCCCAAGACCCCATGGAGGACCTTAAAACTGAGGCTGAAAAGCTGTTTGGAAAGATCGTCAAGGAAAAGTACCACACAGACTTCTACGTAATCCACCGCTACCCTGCTGAAGTCAGGCCTTTCTACACAATGATTTGTGAAGACGACCCTAACTGGACGTGCTCCTTCGACGTGTTCATGAGGGGCGAAGAAATCATATCTGGAGCCCAGAGAATTCACGACCCTGACCTTCTCAGACAAAGAGCCATCCACAAAGGAATTGACGTCAGCACCATCAAAGACTACATTGACTCCTTTAGGTTCGGTGCTTTTCCCCACGGAGGCGCTGGAGTAGGCCTTGAAAGGGTCTTGATGTTGTTCTGTGGTCTTAAAAACATCCGTTGGTCGTCTATGTTCCCAAGGGACCCTAAGCGCTTAACACCTTAATCTTTTAGCTATAAAATGGCTGAGCCCAGAACCATCGTTTTTATCTGCCACGAAGAAGAAGCAGGGTTCGCCCAAACCTGCGACTCTTTGTCCAGAGTCTGTCAAAGCCTGTTAGAAGTTTATATAACTCAAGACCTTAACCAGCCCAAGTTATGCTTGAGTCCTGAATTGAACTCCTTAGAGATTGGCGAACAACTCATTCAGTTGTTCAATATCACCAAGTTGTATGTTGAACCAGACCTGGGCTTCGAGAAAGTAGGTCCTAACTACCTGGAGACTCTGGAGCAGTTCCCGAAAATCAAGGAAAAACTAAGCACTGACCAACCAACATTTTCTGGAGGCGAATTCCGCACCAGAGTGATTAAAGGCTTCCAAAACTCACTTACTCCTGGAGAAAACAGTATCTTTGTAATTCCGAAAAAAGCAGCAGAAGTAATAACTTCCAAACTAAACATTCGGGTGCCTCGGGAGGGGTTCTTCTTCCTGGTTGAAAGAGGAGGTAGGTTCGAACCCAAAATGAACATTGATTCTAAATCGTCGCAGTTCTGCCAAGAAGTTACCTTTGAAGTCTTGAAGCACATTTCGGTCAACCAGAACTTCAAAGAAATCACTCGCAAAAACGAAAGAATACTTCAATCCCAGAAGGTGAACAGTCAGGAGTCTTTAATCTCCAGCTTAGACTCAGCAGTTAAAAACATAGAAGAAGCCACTAATCAACTAAGCAATAAGATCGAAGCTTCTGAAGGCCAAGAAGAACTCCCTAAAGAATTCGAGATATCCAAAGTCACCCTCGACAAAGAATTTGACTACCACAACATTGAAGTCCAAAACAAGTCAGCAACCAACTACAACAACCTGGACTTTGCAGTAGTTTTCAAAGGCGAACAAGAAGCTGTGATGAAGATCTTCAGAATCCAAAACTTGCCATCACTCAGCCGCGAAGTCTTCAAAGTCTATATTCCTTCTCACTGGTTCATAAGGCACAAGAACCTAGAACTAGCACTTTACTGTGGCGAAGAAAAGGTTTACGGGGACTACTTCTTGGGAATAGCCCACATCAAAGAAGTCTTCGAAAAGAACGGAAGACTCAACGCAATCATTTCTAACAACATACGAGTCATGGTCAAAATGAACTTGGTCGGAAAGGACCAAAACAACACCGTCTTTCAGGAAGAAGTTACTGTGAAACCCTCAGGAACTACCTTTGTAGAAGTTGACTTGACAAACAAAGGCACTGAGCTAGAAATCTACCTGGACTATGAAAACTGCCAAGCTTCCAACAAGTACACCTTTAAAAATTAAATAGATAATTTATTGGTAAATGGAGCCGCTCATTCAGAACCAACTAGTTCCAAAAGTCTGCAGTGGAAACTCAGAAGCCTTGAACAACGTTATGAAAGCAAGGGACTTAGCACTGCTTAAGTTTTACTCAAACGTACTAGCGAATTCAACTTCCCAAAAAAGTGAACCTTTCCAACCTGAGACCCTAACCCAAGCAAGTCAAGAACTTGAAAAGTCCTTAGAAGCAGTTAGTGAACTTTCAAAGACTTTAGAGTCTAGAAGAGTTGACTCCAAACTTCTAAATCCTCATAAAGGACTGCTGCCCTTTACTCTGAACCAAAAACTAGCCCAAATACAAGCTAGAATGTCAGAAGATAAAGCAGATTTAGACTTGAACATTGAAAAACTGCACAACTCAGTCAAAGAAAAAGTCTTTTTGTTAGACAACGAATCCGGAACAGAGCTTTATTCTATTGAGAACCCTGAGCAGTCTAAGTGTTACAAACTCGACTTTCCTCATGATTTAATATCTCAAAACTATAAGTTAAGACTCCAACTGTTCTACCTTTCAAGACCTATAAGCAACGAAATCCAAATGACTACAATCAGGATTGAAGACATCTATGTCAAAAACGGAAAACTAGAACTCAGCTTTTTCAAAATTGTAACTGGTTCCTTGGATGCTTCAATCACTGTCAGAGTTGACGGCAAAGAGATATACAAAGGAAACCAAACCTTAAAAACCCCTTACAAGAAAATTTCCATCCAGCTATGCGACGCTCCTAGAAACCTTTCTGGAAAAGAAGTCCAAGTTTCTATTACCGCTAAAGGAAAAGAATGCTCAGGTACTTTCACTAGAAGTTTTTAACTAATCTTCACTTGCAACTCGCAGTGCCTTCCAGGACTCTTTAGGGCTTTTGTGTTTGGAGTCTTTTACTCTCGAGTTGAGTTGCTCCCTTAAGTTCCTGACCTTGACTCCGCCAAACGAGTTTACAGAGTCGCTGTTGGGGACTTCACTTTCTGCCCGGGGCTCAGAGTGCTTCTCAGATTCAACAGAAAAAGGCTTGAACTTTTTAGGCTGTGTTCTTCGGTCAGAAATCTGGTCCAGAGGCTTTTTGGAGGCTTCAGAGATGTTATAGTTCTTTTTGATGCTTTCTGAAGGCAGTTTGGACTCGCTGAGTTTGGTCAGATTTGACTCATAAGACTTAAACGACTTGTTTTTGAGGCTTTCATTGGAAGGCGGAGGTGGAAGAGCCCCTCCTAGTTGGCCTAAGCTTTCGCCTTTTGCCATTTTGTAAAATTCCTTGAAAGCCACTCTCCCTGAACTGCTGGAGTCCAGCATCCTGATCATTTCGTCTATTTCTTCGTCAGTCACGTACTCTCCAATTGAGTCCATGACGATCCTGATTTCTTCACCGCCTATGAAACCGTTCCCGTCCATGTCGAAGGTGTCAAAGGCTGACTTAATTTCTTCTTCTGTGAAAGACAGCTTTTCGCCTCTTTCGTCAAAAGTTTTTATCTTAGGAACTTGGGATACTGCACTTCTTTCTGGGGATGCTGAAGAACTCGAACTCACACAGGACCCCTTCGGAGTCCTGGACTCTAGTTTAAGGATCCTTTGTTTAGGGAGTTGCTTGGAGTAGCTTTCGTTACTCGGAATGTTTCTGGACACTTTAGACTTCCGAGAGTGTGCAGAAGCTGACCGCATAGTAATGTAAGAGTAGTCTTGGGAGTTCTTGATAACTTCTTCAGCGTACTGGTTGAACCTACTTACTTGAGGCGAAGTAGCTCCTAAACTTAAAGGAGTTTCTTCAACCCCAAAACTCCTGTTCGAGTCTACTTCACTCTCAACATCAAAGTACTTAGTTCTGAACATTTATAAAGTTACAGTTTAGTTACCTTTGTGTCCTTAGTGTGACACTGACCAATACATTGTTTCTGGTATAAAAGCAAGACACTTGAAGTGTCTTACTTCTGGAGACCTGATTAAAGTCCTTCAAGGTGTTGCTGTCTGGTCAGTTCATAGTTTCAGGAAGTGCAGACCAAACGGACTCAAATACTACAAAGCCATATTAATCGACTGTGGTCAGCAAAACTATGCAAAGTGCAGAAGAATTCAAAGCAATACAAACCTAAGTGAACTTTGAATTATTTATAAAGTTATGAGTATAATGGTACCTATGACCAAAGTCAAGGCGTTGCTTGTCTCGGTGCTTCCTTGGACGTACTCACCCGAAACGTTGGAGTAGTCTCTGTGTGTAGACTGGCATTTGCGTTCTTCACAGTTTTGCGAAGATAAACTGCCTGAGGCTTCGTACTTAAGGTCTGCCTCAGCATTATAGAGGCTGTCTGACTCAGAGTAGGACCAGGTGTTTCCTGTGGTTGTAGCATTGCCTCTACTGGCAAACTTCATATTGCTTTCGAATTCAGTTTCTGAGTAAGAATCTTCTGTCCGGTTTTTAAGTAGGTTGTGGTCTTCTTTGTAGGTTTCGTTCCACTTGCACCCCACTTCGGAGTACTCGCACCCCAGTGCACTTGACTCGGCTTGGTAATTGTACTCAGAAGACCCGTTTGCAATGTATTGCTCAGACCACTCTGTGAGGCCTGAACCTGAAGCTGTGGTGTTTTTCTGTACGTCTGTGCAGTCAACGCAGTAACTTTCTTGGCTTTTGTACTCAAATTCAGACCCGTACTCTCCACTTTGGGTCCTTTCGCTGGAGTAGTTTGCGTTTGCAGTGATTGCTTTTTCTTGGTTGCAAGTAGCTTCTGAAGGCAGAGCTTCAGTTTCTTCTTGAGTACCAACTGCTTCGATTTCAGATGGTTCGAGTTCTTCTTCAGTTTCTTCTTCTTGAGAGTCTGGCTCAGGCAATGGAATTAAAACGTCTTCCTCATCGCCAGGGCTGACTTCTGCACCTCCGTTTAACTGTATGTCTTCTTCTTGGGGCTCAGAGACTGTTTCTTCAACTACTGCTTCTTCAACTACTGTTTCTTCAACTACTGCTTCTTCAACTACTGCTTCTTCAACTACTGCTTCTTCAACTACTGCTTCTTCAACTACTGCTTCTGGAGTTTCTGTTACAGTCTCTGAATCCTCACAAACTGTTTCGGAGTAGCCGAAGTAAGTTACTTTTCCAGAAGAAGACCTTTTATTTTCATAGTCTGTTTTGCTGTTGTAGTTGCTATTGCGCTCGAAGTTCCCAGAGCCATTGTATTTGCAGTCCCAGCAGTAACCTTGGGACTTCCCATTCCAATCGAACTTGCCTTCTGAAGTGTGATCGTGTGATTCACTTATGCTCCCTGAGCTTTCTTTGCTTGAAGAATGGTTTTTCTTTCTAAAAGAACCTTTGCTTCCTGTGCCTGAACTTTCATATCCGGAGTACCTCCACTTGTGGTTTGAGGAGCTTTGCCCGTCGTGCTCGTAAGACTTAGTTCCAGAGTCTGTACCTTCAGAGCTGTACTCATACTCACAAACTCCGGTTTTAGTGTTACAGCAGTAACCCTTTTTGCAAACTATTTCTCCTGAGCTCTCGTAAGATGACTCCCATTCATTGCTGTATTCTTTCTGGCGTGCTTCAGACCACTCTTCGTTGCTTGTGCTTTCGTAACCTTTTTCAAAGAAGGTTGTGCACTCTCCTTTCTCGAATAGCTCAGTAATAGTTTCTTCAGAAGTCTCCTCAATCAGCTCCTCTAGTTCGCTGATAACATTTTCTACTGTTTCGGAGTTTTCTTCTTGAGGTAACTCGTTTAGGTCTTCTATGACTTCTTCCAGTGTTTCTTTGTCTTCTTCAGTCAGTTCTTCGCCATCAGCCAGTTCTTCTAGTTCCTCAATAATGCCAATTAACTCTTCCT
>PR_CR_10_Liq_1_inCRDRAFT_1001302_pt1 | contig 14186 bp, 16 predicted proteins | sample PRCRCaboRojoPR_3_FD_10241 | JGI IMG/M metagenome (IMG submission 10241)
CGTAGTCAGGTGGGCGTGCGGCCAACCGTACGGCCAACACCACCGACAGCGCCCCCGTGACGTTGACAAGAGACTCAGCGGCATCCGATAAGAGCGCCATCGACCCGGTCAGCAAGAACGCACCGAGCTTTAAGGCCAACACCGCCCATGAGACCACCAACGCCCATAAGGCCACACGACGCGACCGGTTCATGCCATTAATGTAGCGGATGCTAAGCGGAAGCGGCAGGTTGAAGCGGCCGCTCTGGCATGCGTGAGCCACCGCCAGGACCACGACCCGAGCGCGACTGGTTGCCCACCAGGAGCCGCAAACCGTTGGCCACCACCAAGATGGTGCCGCCTTCGTGGCCCAACACACCAAGCGGTAACGGCAGGTCGCCCACCAGGGTCCACACCACCATGATCGCCATCACACCAAGCGCAAATGCAAGGTTTTGGCGGACGATTCGCTGGGCGCGCTTGGCAAGCTGGTGGGCTTCAGGTAACCGCGTCAAATCGTTTGAGAGAAGCGCCACATCGGCCGTTTCAAGGGCCACATCGCTGCCGGCGACACCCATGGCGATTCCTACGTCCGCGGTGGCTAGCGCGGCTGCGTCGTTCACGCCGTCTCCAACGAACGCCACGTGTCGACCTTCCTGCTGAAGGGAACGTACCTGCTCAACCTTTTGTTCGGGAAGCAGCTCGGCGTGAACCTCGTGTTTCTTGAGCCCAATCTTCTTCGCCACAGACGCCGCCACGTTCGGGTGGTCACCCGTCAGCATGGCCAGGCGGTCAACCCCTCCGCTCCTCAGGGCCGTTACAGCCGATGCCGCATCCTCTCGTGAGACGTCCTTGATGCCAACCACCCCGCGTACGGACGTGTCATCCCCCATCAGGACGGCCGTCTCACCGCGTTCGGTGAGGGTGTCGATCAGCGATTGGTGGTGATCACTCAGGGTAATGTGACGCTTTTGCGCCATGGTGGGGTTGCCTGCCCATAGCGAGCACCGTCGACGGTGCCTTCCACACCACTACCGCTATTGGTGGCCACATCTTCAGGCTCCGTTAAAACCAACCCGCGTTCGCGTGCCCCTTCCACGATGGCGACGGCGAGCGGGTGGTCACTATGGCTCTCAAGGCTCGCCAAGCGCCCAACCAGCGTCGCTTCATCGTCGCTAAACGCATGGACGGACGTGAGCGTCATCTTGCCTGTGGTGAGCGTGCCGGTCTTATCAAACGCGAACGTATCCACCTGACCGAACGCCTCCAGCGCCCCGCCGCCTTTAAAGAGCACCCCGCGGCGGGCGGCGGCAGCCAAGGCAGAAAGCACGGAAGCGGGCACGCTAATCACGACCGCGCAGGGGCTGGCCACCACAAGCAACGTTGCTGTTTTGTAGAAGGCGTCATCCCACGACGGTCCAAAGAACCCAAACGCAAGAAGGGCCAGGAGCGACCCACCAAGGACGCCGAGGGTATAACGCTGACCAAACCAGTCACTGATGCGTTCGCTAGGGGCTTTCGCTGCTTGCGCTTCGGTGACCAGGTCGATCATGCGTGCCAGGGTGGACCCCTCAGGCTCGGTTTGGACCGAAACCTCCAGCGTGCCGTTTTCGTTGACGGTGCCCGCGAATACGTCGTCACCGACCGCTTTATCGACCGGGACCGACTCGCCCGTTAGGGTGGATTGATCCACCGCAGCACCGCCTTTTTCAATGCGCCCATCGACCGGAATGCGTTCGCCAGCGCGAACACGAACACGGTCACCAACCTGGAGCTCACCGACGGCAACGGTTTCTTCTCCGCCGTCTGAAATACGGCGCGCTTCATCGGGACGAAGGTTCATGAGCCCGGCAACCGCGCGTTTGGTGGTGCCCATGGCGTAGTCCTCAAGGGTTTCTGCTAACTGAAAGAGGAAGAGGAGGATCGCCCCATCGCGTGCTTCGCCGACAGCAGCGGCGGCCAGGGCGGCGAGCACCATTAACAGGTCGATGTTGAGTTTGCCCTTAAGGAGGGAGGAGACCGCATCCTTGGTGGCGGTAAACCCGCCGCTGAGGTACGCCACGAGGTAAGCCCAGCCTGCGTACGCCTCAAGCCCGAAGAGGGGGGCGAGGAGGCCTGACAGAAGGCCTACGCCCGTGATCGCGGTCAACGCGACATTACGCTGTAACGCCACGCGTTCTTCGTTGAGGTCTTGGCGAAGCTGTTTGGCTGCGGCTGTTTCCACGAAATAAAGTATAACTCGGAATGATTCCGATTAATGCATGGTTGGGGATGAAAGAACACGCCCTGGCCACGTCCGTTTTGGATCGGCCAGGGCGTGAACGGTCAGACCGATAGGTTAATCGGCTTGAACGATGACTTTCAGGTCAATCTGCACTTCAGGGTGCGGACGGTACGGCAGGGTGTACTCACCCAAGGTTTTGATCGGCTCCGTGAGCTCAATCTTGCGCCGGTCGATGTCCACGTCGTAAGCCGCTTTCAAAGCGTCGGCCACATCGGCGTTGCCAACGGAACCGTAAATGCGTTCTTCACCGGCCTTGACGCGAATTTCGACTGCGGCATCGGCAAGCATTTCAGCCAAACGTTCGGCGTCGGCTTTGCGTGCAGCAAGCTGCTTCGCGCGTTGGGCCAAGCGGGCGTCCAGCTCGGCGCGGTTGGCGGAGTTTTCAGGCAACGCCAAACCGTTGGGAACCAAGTAGTTCCGCGCGTAGCCAGGTTTGACGCTCACCACGTCACCCGCTTCCCCGAGATTATGAACGGGTTCAAGCAGGATGACGTTCACTTGCGCACCAGCGTTTCTTTGATCGGCACAAGCGCCAACACACGCGAACGCTTGATGGTGGTCGCGAGACGCCGTTGGTGCTTCGCGCACACGCCCGTACGACGGCGCGGAAGGATCTTGGCGGTATCGCTAATAAAGCGCCGAACCATGCGGGAGTCGTGGTACGCCGTGATTTCCATTTCACCCGTACAGAACGGGCAAACCTTGGGCCGACGTCCACGCCGGCCGCCGCCACGACGGCGGTTTTTAGAATCGCGTTCTCTTGGCATTAAAAGGGAAGGTCCTCTTCTGGTGGGAATTCTTCATCGATATCCAAACGACTTTCAGACGGCGCAGGGGCCGGCGGGTTGGGGCTGGCAGCCGGTTGGCTGCGGCCACCACCACCCGCGGGGGTTCCGGATCCACCGCTCTCGGAACCGCGCGTCAGAAATTCAATGCGCGACGCTTCAATCTTCGTCGTGCGTCGTTGGTTGCCTTCTCGGTCTGTCCACGAATCGTTTTTAAGGCGTCCCGTCACGAACACAGGCGCGCCCTTTTGCAGGTCGGCTGATGCTTCAGCCAGTTCGCGCCACAAGTCCACATCCACAAAGTGGGTGCTTTCCTGGTCCTGTCCGCTGCGGTCACGGTAGCGCTCGTTCACCGCCACACTCAAGCCGAGCACCGCGTCACCGGAAGGGGTGTAGCGAAGTTCAGCATCGCGGGTCAGGTTGCCGATGATACGCGCTTCGTTCAGCGCGAACCGCAAGCGGTCCTGCCCGCGGGCGTCTTGCACGGTTGGTTGATCGCTGCGGGTGCCGTACGTGACGCGCTCCACGCGGTTGGCGTTCAGGCTCAACATGCTGCGCCGTTGGCCTTCGGGGGTTTCCCAAGAGCGGAAGTTCAAGCGAGCGTCGATAAACACAGGATCACCGGCGTTGAGCTGGTCGGCCATCATTTCGGCTTGGTTGCCGAAGAGCGAAACGCGGTGGTACCACGCAAGCTCGCGTTCTTGACCGTCGCTGCCGACGACGTGGTCGTTTCCGGCCACGTTGAGTTCAAGAATCGCTAAACCGTTTGCGGTGTACCGCATTTCGGGCGCTTGGGTCAGCGTCCCGACAAGGTTCACGGAGTTCAATCCTCGTGCCATGGGTTCCTCAAAACGATGGTGGGGGCGGTCAGCTGGCCGGGGCGGCCGCTTCGTCCGCGGGGGCTTCGGGCGCCTGCTTTTGGGTGCGCCATTCGGGTCGGTCCTTGACGACCAGCACACGCATCACGTTGTCGCGTTGACGCAGGCTGCCTTCGATCGTCTTGGGCGAATCGACGGGCAGTGTCAAGCGGTAGATCAGGTAGTACCCTTCGTTGAACTTGCGGATCGGGTAGGCCAACCGTTGGTTGCCCCACTCGTCAAGCTTGTTCTGGGTGCCTTTGTAACGCTCGATCAGCTGGTCGATTGCGTCTTTCTCGCTTTGAACCTGTGCTTCTGAGAGGTTCGGGGTGAGAATGACGTTGAGATCGTACTGAGCGGTATTGCTCACGAAGTCCCTCCTTTCCACAAAAGTCTCCGCGCGGTGGCTGTAGGCCGGTTGGCCAAAACGCCGCCGCTGGGCGGGATGCCCGCAAGGGCAGTTGCACACAGTAGCACGAACGGGCGGGCTACGCCTCAGGCAAGCGCTCAAGCCACGGCGTGACGGCTTCGTCAGCGGAGCGCACCGCATCGTTGACACCGACACCCCCGCCGTACGCCCCGCCGCATAGCGCCAGGCCAGGCAGGGCCGCTGCGTGTTGTTTCACGCGTTGCGCCCAGCTGTGGTGGCCTAAGCCGTACTGCGGGATGGCGTCAGACCAGGTGACCTGGTGGACGTGAACCGGTCGTGCGTGGATGCCTAACGTCCGCTGGAGGTCGCGGGTTGCCACAGCGAGCGCGTCCTCTCCGCTCAGTGTGACCGCGTCTGGGTCGCGTACGCCGCCCATCAGGACCCGCAGGTGGACATGCCCACGGGGGGCTTGGTTGGGAAACAGACTCGAGCTGAAGAGGACACCCAAACTTCGAACCCGTGGTTGTTCGGGCACCAAAAAGCCGTACCCATCTAAGGCGTGCGGCACGTCTTCGCGGCGGTAGCCAAGGCCGACCACGCGCATGGGTGCGTACGGAACCGACGCCAGTAACTCGGCCAGGGTTGGGTCCACGCTGCGGAGCAGGGAGGCTGAAACCTGCGCGCCTGTGGCCAGTAGGACGTGAGAGAAAACCCCGTCACGCTGTTGCGCATCGCGGGCGACCCAGTCGTCTCCATCACGCCGGAGGCTGGCCACAGGGCGGCTTAGGTGCGCACCATGGCGAACGTGCGCATGCAGACCCTCAACCAGCGCTTCCATTCGTCCTGGCCCAAAGGCGTGCAGCTTGCGTGGGCGCTTGCCTGCCTGCTTGCGTTGGGCGATCAAGCCGCGAAGGAGGCTGCCGTGAGACCTTTCAAGCGTTCGCCAGGTTGGAAACATGGCGTCTACTGACGTGCTTCGTGGGTCACCCGCGGTGATGCCCACCAGGGCCACCTCGGAGAATGCGTCCGCCACCCCCCGTCCGAAGCGACGCGATAAAAAGGCGTGCACCGTTTCATCATCCTCACGCCCCACACGCCGCCACGGCTCAAGGAGTGCAGAAGCCGCCCGCCACGGTGGCAGGTGGTCGCCGTTGAACACCCCCAGTGGACTCGATGGGAAGGCTTTAAGGTGGCCGTCACGCACCACCCAACGCCGTGTGGCATCCGGGTCGGCCGGCACCACCGGCACACCCAGCTCGCGTGCGAGGGGCACCGCACCGGTGTCGTCCTCAAGCACCCCAACAGGACCGGCTTCGGTTGTAAAACCGTCCTCATCGTGGCTGCCGACCATGCCGCCCGCCCGGCTTGAAGCCTCCCAGACTTCAAAGGGAACCCCGGCTTGCTGCAGCCGAAACGCCGCCGTCAAGCCGGCCACGCCGGCGCCAACGATGAGCACACGCCGGCGGGTGTGCGGTTCTGCTGGGGAGCCCTCAACCACGAACCAGGCTCAGTCCGTGGGGTACAGCCGGTTTTTCTTATCGGGCGTGACCGCCATGCGCTTGTACGGCGCGACCGGGTTGAGGATGTTGCGGCATTGCGGGTTGACGCAGCCGGGACAACGCATGCCGTACTGCGGCGAGCAGACCTCTCCTGACTGCAAGTGGTCACGCACGATTTCAGCCAAGGCATCTTGGAACAGTTCCATGCCGTTAAGGGCCGGGGCGCGCTTGTAGTTCTCGATGCCGACCTCTTCTGCAAGCTCGCCGTACTCGATGTCAAGCTCATGCAGCGTCTCGATGTGATCGCTCGTGAAGGCGATCGGGACGATCAGCACGTTCTTGCGTTTTTTCTTTCCGAGCTGCTCGATGACCGTTTCCGTGGACGGCCCAAGCCAGGGCACGGGACCCACCTCGGATTGGTACGCCACCAAATGCTCGTACGGGCGGTCGAGGCGTTGCATCACCTCGTGCGTGGTGGCGCCCACCTCGGCTGGGTAGGCGTCCCCACGATTAACGACGCTCATGGGAAGCGAATGTGCGCTGAACACAATGAGGACGTCGTCGCGTTCTTCGTCGCTGAATTCAGCAAGCCCTTGGCGCACCGTTTCTGTCATGGCTTCCACGAAGGTGGATTGGGTGGGCCAGCGGTCGATGACACTCCAGTCGAAGGCGTCTTGCAGGCCAACGCGGCGGGATGCGCGCCATAGTTCGTTGAGGGACGAACCGGTGGTGGCGCACGAGAATTGGGGGTACTGCGTAAACGCGACCGCGCGCTTCACGCCGTCTTCTTTCATTTGTTTCAGGGCGTCTTCACTGAACGGATTGATGTACCGAAACGCCACGTAGAACTTGTGTGGTGCCGTTTCTGGGGACATCCGGTCGAGCCGTTCAACCATCCCGCGGCCTTGCAGCTCGGTCCAATCCAAGATCGGGCTGCCGCCGCCGATGTCGTCGTAGTTTTGTTGCACGCTTTTGGTGCGGCGGTTGGCGATGAACGGCCCTAAGAAGTTTTGGGCGGGCAGCTGGATGATCTCCCGGTCGGCAAACAACTGCTTGAGGAACGGGTTGACCTCATTGAGGTTTTTGGGGCCTCCGAGGTTCATCATCACGATTCCGGTGGGTCCTTGGCTCATGGTTACGTCCTTTCTTTACGTTGAGGATGGCGTGGAGTGGGCGGCGGTGAGGACTTCGTGTTCAACGTCGGCTGCGGTGCGGCCGGCGTAGGCGCGAGGTTGGAAGTACGGCAGTGCGTTGGCTTCAGGCGTGCCGGGCTCGGGGTGGTGATCGAACGCCCAGGAGGCGTTGCCGGGCATGCTCATGAGGATGGCTTCAATATTGCCGCGGGTTTCAAGGCCGAAGCGGGTACCGCGGTCGTACACCAGGTTGAATTCCACGTAACGCCCGCGGCGGATCCGCTGCCAGTGAACCTGGCTGTCGTCGTAAGGGTCCGCCACGTGCCGTTCAGCGATCGGTAGGTAGGCGGGCATGAGGGTGGACAGCAGGTCTTCGCTGGCGGCAAAGTCTGCCTCGAAGTCGCCTGAACCGGGGGTGCTGAGTTCGTCGTAGAAAATGCCGCCAATGCCGCGCATTTCGTTGCGGTGGCGGACCGTGAAGTAGTCGTCACAGACGGCCTTGATCGTGTCGTAATCGGGTTGCGGGTGGCGGTCGCAGAAGGCTTTGAGTTCGTCGTGGAAGGCGACCGCGTCGGCGGCTTGCGGGTAGTTCGGGGTTAGGTCGGCACCCCCACCGAACCACCACACCCCGGATTGTTCACCGAGGCCGATCTCGAAGTAGCGCACGTTGGCGTGGAAGCTAGGCACGTGCGGGTTGATGGGGTGTAAGACCATCGATAAGCCCGTTGCGAAGTACGGCTGCCCGGCTACCCCATCGTGCTGCTTGGCGATGGCATCGGGCGCCCGTTCGCCATGCACCGCGGAGACGTTGACCCCCCCGCGTTCAAACACGCCACCCTGTTCGATCACTCGGGCGCGACCCCCGCCGCCACCGGGGCGGTCCCAGGCGTGCTCTTTAAAGCGTGACTGGCCGTCAAGGGCTTCAAGTTGCGAGACGATGCGTTCCTGCCAAGTGCGCATCATCACCGCCACGCGTTCACGGCGACTACCGGGCGCGGCAGCGAGGGCACGCATGTCGTCAACTTGCGGTTCGGTGGCGTCCCTTGGGGCACGCCGTGCGTTTGGGTTCATGCAGAGTCTCCGTGTTCGCTTGGGTTGTGGCGGTTGAAGCGGTGAACCTCATCGATGAGGGCGTGCACGCGCTCCGGTGAAGCAGCGGGCAGCATGCCGTGACCGAGGTTGAAGACGTGCGGACCACCAAGGCCGGCACGCAAGGTGGTTCGCACCTCGCGCCTTAATGCATCTTCGGGCGCCAGCAGGGCGGTGGGGTCAAGGTTGCCCTGCAGGGCGGTGACGCGCGGTTGTGTGAGCGCGCGTGCTTGGTCAAGGGGTGTCCGCCAGTCGACACTTAAGGCGCTCAGCGGCAGGTCGGCCATGGCGTCAAGCAGGTGTTGGGCGCCCACGGCAATCGCGAGCGTGGGTACCCCGCGGTCTGTCACAGCCTGCAAGATTTCGCGTGCGTAAGGCAGACCGAACGTCTCGTAGAGCGGCCTTGGGTAGAGGCCAGCCCACGAGTCGAACAGTTGCACCGCGTCCACCCCTGCGTCGATCTGGTGGTTGAGGTAACCGATGGTCGCGTCGGTCAGGGTGCGCATGAGCGCGTGGGCCTCGTTTGGGTTGGTGCGAAAAAACGCGCGGGCGTGCGGGTAGTCCTTGCTTCCAGCGCCTTCGATCAGGTACGTCGCGACGGTTAGTGGAGCCCCAGCAAAGCCGATCAGTGGCACGGACAGTTCAGGCTTGATGAGGCGGATGGCTTCACCCACGAACGGCGCGATTTCGTCCTGATGGGGCACGCGTAACGCGGCCACCGCGGCGGCATCACGTATCGGTGCGTCCATCACGGGTCCGGGGTTGAACGCAAGCGGAGCGCCCATGCCCGGCAGGGGGGTCATGATGTCTTGAAAGAGAATGGCGGCGTCAAGGGGGTAGCGGCGTAGCGGCTGGAGGGTGACTTCGGCCGCCAGTTCGGGGGTGCGCGCAAGCGTCCAAAAGTCGTGTTTGGCTTTAAGGTCACGGTATTCGGGCAGGTGCCGTCCGGCTTGCCGCATCAACCAAACGGGGGCCCGTTCTTCGTTCGCGCCGGCGAGCGTGCGGAGTAGGAGGTCGTTCACGGGTTGCCTTCCGGAGTGAAGCGGTAACCCACACCCCAGACGGTGTGAATGAAGGTGGGTTCGCTTGGGTTGGGTTCGAACAGCTTGCGGAGTTTGACGACCACGTTGTCCACCGTTCGGCTGGAGGGGAAGACGTCATCGCCCCATACTTCATCGAGGATGTCGTCGCGAGGGACGACCTCCCCAGGACGCGACGCGAGTAGTTTGAGAAGCCCCATCTCGCGTTCGCTTAGGTTTTCGTGTTGGCCGTTCGCCAGCGTGACCCGCCACGCAAGTAGGTCCACCTCATGCCCACCGAACGTGAGCGTCCGCTCCGGTGTGCTGCGACCACGGCGGAGCAGGGCACGCACCCGCAACAGAAACTCAGGCAAGTGGAACGGTTTCGCGAGGTAATCATCCCCACCTGCTTCTAGGCCAGCGACACGTTCGTCGGCCTGCCCCAACGCCGACAGGAACAACACCGGCGTGTCGTCGCCTTCGCTACGCCGTGTCTTACAGACATTAAGTCCATTCATGGCCGGCAGCATCACGTCAAGCACCACCAAGTCAGGCGCGCCATCCCGCCAGGCCGTGAGGGCTGCATGCCCGTCGTGCGCCACTTGCACGTCATGACCTTCGTCACGAAGGTTGTCCGCCAGCACGTCCGCCAACGCCTGCTCATCCTCGACGATCAAAACCTTGCTTCCACTCATCCGGCCGCCCCCTCTGCCGCCGACGGCGCCTTTGAGGCGACCACCCTGCGAGGCAGCGTAATGGTGAAGCGCGCACCCCCTTCAGGCGACACGCTGGCCGACAACCAACCGTTCATGCCCTCCATCGTTTTGCTGGCCAGATGCAAGCCCAGGCCGGTCCCAGCGGCCTTACGGACACTTTCGTCTTGGCTGCGGTAGAACCGCTCAAAGATCCGCGAACGTTCACCTTCGGCCACACCCGGTCCGTCATCATCGATATGCAACCTGAGAAGGTTGCCGTCCTGCTCGCTTCGTACGTGAATACGTGCGTCAGCACCGGCGTACTTCACGGCGTTGTCCAGCAGGTTACTGAGCACCAATGCGAACGCGTCTTGATCGAGCGACACAGGGGCGGGTTCGGAGCCTAAGTCAAGTTGGAGGCGCACCCCTTGCGTTTCAGTTCCAGGCCGCAGGCGCCGCACGATGGATTCTGTGGCGTCACGCAAGTCCGCAGGCTCCAAAATGGGTGGCGAATCCTGCTCTTCAAGGCGGGCGGCGGCCAACACTTGGTTGCTGGTCCGTTCGATCCGGTTTAATTCCGACGCCATGCGGGTGAGGTACTCCGTGCGCTTGTCGGCGGTGAGCTCCCGCATTTGGTGGGTTTCCACCAGCAGCCGTAGCGTCGCGAGAGGGGTTTTGAATTCGTGCGTTACAGCCGCTAAAAAGTTTTGTTGCTGTTTTTTAAGCTGCCGTTCCTGCCGCAGGCTTTGGTAGATCAAGCCAAGCATGGCCAGCACGACCAGCACAAAGAACGGACCTTCAAACGCGAACATGCGTAAGACGCCTTGCTGTTCATCAAGGTAGGCCGCTTGCGCACCGGGGTTGATTTCAAACTGGCCGTTCACCAACCGCAAGTGCGGGTAGGTGTTCAGGAGTTGCTCGCCGAGGGCGTCTGGGTTGCGGCTCACGTCAAAGCTTGCTTGGGCGGCCTGTGCGTCCGCTTGCCAAGCAGCCATCGTGGCGTCGACGGTTCGTTCAACGTAATTGCGTTGAAAGATAATCCACCACACCACCTGAGCCAACACGAACACGATGATGACGGTGAATGCCACGCGGGTGACCTGCCGCCGGTTCATGCGTCCGTCCATCCCTCTTCCGCGGCGGTGACCGCGTGATACGAGAGGATCAAGTCCGCCCCAGCGCGGCGGATGCCGATCAGGGTTTCGCGGACGGCAGCGGCGCGGTCGAGGAGGCCGTGTGCAGCGGCGTGCTCAAGCATGGCGTACTCGCCGCTAACGTGGTACGCCACGACCGGCAGATGCGTTTGCTCCCTGACCGAGCGAATGACGTCAAGGTAGGGACCGGCAGGCTTCACAATCAGCATGTCAGCCCCTTCGCGCACATCAAGCTCCACCTCGCGCCGTGCCTCACGCACGTTCCGAGGGTCCATCTGATAGGTCTTTCGGTCGTCGGGCGGTCGCCACGCCTGGGTTGGACCCCCACCACTACCAGGAGCGCTCCCAGCGGCATCCCGAAAGGGACCGTAGAACGCACTGGCGTACTTGACGGCGTAACTGACAATCCCGACGTCGGTGTGGCCGGCCCCGTCCAATCCCGCGCGGATGGCAGCCACGCGGCCGTCCATCATGTCGCTAGGGCTGACAAAATCGGCGCCTGCGCCGGCGTGCACGGCAGCCATGGCTGCCAGCCTAGGCAGGCTTGCGTCGTTATCGACGGTGGCACCATGAGGTCCGGACGCGAGCACCCCGCAGTGGCCGTGGTCGGTGTGCGCGCATAAGCAGACGTCCGTCATGAGGGTGAGGTCTTGACCAAACGCTTCACGTGCGGCCCGCAAAGCGGTGGGTACCGGACCGTTTGGGTCTTCGGCACTGCTGCCGCTTGCGTCCTTGCGGTCTTCTTGAAGCACCCCGAACAGCATCACGGCGCGAATACCAGCCTTGGCGGCACGCTCTAGCTCGGAAAGCAGCTGGTTTACACCAAGGCGCGCCACGCCAGGAAGGCTCGCGACAGGCGTGCGCTCGTCGGGCTGGGACGTCACAAAGTACGGCATGATCAGGTGCCTCGGTAGCAGCGTGGTTTCAGCCGCAAGGTCGCGGACGGCGGCATGACGCCGCAAGCGTCTGGGGCGTTCAACCGTCATGCTTCAAGCCCCCGCCCAAACGCGTGGGGGTGCGACTCAGAGGCGTTTTGCACCGCCTCGTATAAGCCTTGGGTGTTCGGTTGTGTGGCCACCACCGGCATGACGCCGCGCTCCATGATCGCCCCACCGGTCATTGACCCGATGGCCACAAGGGTGCACCGCCTGAGCATCTCGTCTGGGACGGCGCTGGCCGCCGAGGGGCTCGCCACGACAATCACGTCTGGGGTGAGCCCTTCAGGCCAGTCTTTGACGTGCGTGTCGTACAGCGTGACGGGGTGAACGGTGTGCCCTGAGTCGTGCAGGCTGTCAGCCAAGGTGGTTCGCGCCAGGCTGCCTTGCGGCAAGCCGACGGGCCCGCGGGCGTGCGGGTGGCGCATGAACGCAACGGCAAGCCCTTCAGCCCGTTCGGGAAACCCGACCACGTCGACCCGGCCGCCGGCTTCCTCCAGGCTGCGTTTGGTGGCGCGACCGACCGCGCCCAGACGGGGGCCGACCAGGGGAAGTTCAAGAGCCTTCCAAGCCTTCACGGCGGCGCGGCTGGTGAACAGGATCCACGGATCGTCCAGCAACGCTTCGGCGTGACGGTGCGTGCCGTCGTCCAGGCGAGGCTCGATGCGAATCAGTGGGGTGTGTTGCACCTCATGCCCTTGGTCTTCTAGGCGGCTTTGCAGGTCGGTCAGGGTGCCGGGTGCGTGGGTGAGTAAGACCTTCATGCGGCGTCACCTTCGGGTGTGTGGAGGATCTGGTACACGCGCATGGCGGCCTCTTCGGCGTTGCGTTCGTGCGCTTCGGCGCGGCGACCTCGGTACCACGCCGCCAGGTGGACGCGACCGTCTTGCTTGCGGGCGTGGGCGCCAAGCTCAAGCTGGCAGCCGCCTTCAAGCATCGCCATCAGGCCACGTTCAGCAGCGATGGCGGGGTGCCCTTGGACGTCGTGCAGGTCGCTCAAAATGCGGTCAAGTTCATCATCGCTGCGGCGGATCTCAAGCGCCAGGGCGCCCTGGGCTGGGGCGGGCATGAACACGTCCGGCTCCAGTGGCATGACGTGTAAGCCTGTCAGGTCGGGCTTGAGGCGTTCTAGGCCCGCCATGGCGAGCAGAAGCGCGTCGGCTTGCCCTTCTCTGAGTTTCCGTAGGCGCGCCGTAGGCGCGTGTCAAGGTTGCCTCGCATGGGAACGGCCTGCACGTCGGGTCTAAGTTGCGCCAGTTGGGCCCGCCTGCGGGCGGCGCCGGTGCCCACGCGGANCCCTCCTGCGAGAGGAAGTCCGGGTTGGGTGTCGAGGATGACCCCTGCTGGCGCGACGATGGCGTCGCGCGCGTCGGCACGGGTGGGGACGGCGGCGACGTGAAGCCCGTCTGTTGGGGCGCTGGGGAGGTCTTTGTAGGAGTGCACCGCGAGGTCGGCGTCGCCCGTCAGGACGGCGTCTTGAACGGCTTTGGTGAAGATGCCAACCGTGCCGAGACTGCCGAGTGGGGCGTCGCTTTTGTCCCCTTCGGAGAGCACCTCAATGCGTTCGGTGGTGTGACCGAGCGCGTGCAGCATGCCTGCGACATGGTCGGCCTGCCAGAGGGCGAGGCGGCTGGCGCGGGTGGCGATCCGGACGTGACTCATTCTTGAATGCCTGTCTCTTGGAGGTAGGTTCGTGCGACGTCAACGCCGTGTTCGCGAGCGATCGCGCGCAGGCCCTTGATGGGGTCGTGGACAAGGCGGCCGACCAGCCGGTCGGCGTCTTCTTGGCCGAGGCGTTCTTCGAGGGTGCTGCGCATGCGCTCCTTCATCTTGACGATGGACGGCCCAAGCTGGCGTTCGTTCCATTCGTTCATGGCTTCGTCAAGTTCGGCCAACAGTAGCCGTTCTGCGCGCCCGAGTTCTGTCTCGATGGATGCACGCCGGGTTCGACCCATCTTTTCAAGCTGTTCTGCGTCGATAAGTTCGGCGTCTGCAGCGGCGTCTGGGTGGACGTTGCGTGGCATGCCAAGATCGACGATGGCCACAGCGCCGGTGTTTTCGATGGTGCTTCTGGGTAGCAGGTCTTTGGCGGGGGTGGCCGTGACGATGACGTCGTAGGCACCAGGGTTTTTAAGGACGTCCCCGAGGGGCAAAAAGCGCGCGTTCAGGGCGGCTGCGGCTTCCTGGCCGCGTGTTTCGCTGCGGTTGGCGAGGTCNACGTNGAAGCCGATGGAGGCAAGGCTGCGCGCCGCCAGTTGCCCCATCTCGCCAGCGCCGATCACCAGTGCGGCGGTGGCGCCCTTCGCGTGCAGCGCTTCAAGGCGCGGACGGGCCAAACTAAAGAGGCTGGTGTTGACGGGGGCGAGTGCGACGGTGCGACGGATCCG
>PR_CR_10_Liq_1_inCRDRAFT_1001303_pt1 | contig 14184 bp, 10 predicted proteins | sample PRCRCaboRojoPR_3_FD_10241 | JGI IMG/M metagenome (IMG submission 10241)
GCCACGCCGACCCGCGAGCGCGCCACGCTGCGCCAGGGCGCGCGCAGGTGCTCGTGCTGGGCGGCATAGACGCCGTAGCCGAGCGCCACGGCGATCAGCAGAAAGATCAGCGCGTCCGTGGTCAGAATCACAGGCATCTGCGCGACCTCCCGCCGCACCAGGCTGGGTTTTCGCGCGCCACGCACGCGCCCGCGAACATGATCATGACAACCTCACCCGCGGGTCCACCATGGTGTAGGAGATGTCTGTGAGGATGAGCCCGAGGATGTAGAGCACCGAGCCCAGGAACACCATGGCGCGCACGATGGCGAAATCCTGGCGATTGATGGCGTCGATGGTGTAGCTGCCGAGCCCCGGGATGCCGAAGAAGGATTCGGTGATCAGCGCCCCCATGAACAGCAGCGGCAGCACGGCGACGACACCGGTCAGGATCGGGATCAGGGCATTCTTCAGCACATGGCGGAACAGCACGATGCGCTCGCGCAGCCCTTTGGCGCGGGCCGTGCGCACATAGTCACGATTGGCCTCTTCCAGAAAGAAGGTTCGGTACAACCGCGTGCCCGTGCCGATGCCGCCGACGACGCCGACGATGACCGGAAGGATGAGGAACTTGAATGCGTCGAGCCCCGTGTCGTAACCGGAGATGGGCACCAGGTGGAACAGCTTCCCGACGAGGAACTGCCCGCCGATGATGTAGAAGAGCCCGGAAATGGACATCATGGCCACCAGCAGCACGACACTGCCGACGTCGATGTAGGTGGCACGGAAGAAGACGATCATCAGTGCATAACTGATGTTGATGGCGAGCCCCACCAGCAGCACCGGCAGTGCAATGGCCAGGCTCGGCCACATGCGCTGGCGGATGTCGTAGCCGATGTCCCGGCCGCTGTCCGAGGTGCCGAAATCGAATGCGAAGAGCTTGAGCGACTTCTCGAAGAAGATAGTGTCGGTGAGCTTGTCAGTCCCCTCGGCCTGCGCGTTGTAGAGCAGCGGACGGTCGTAGCCATGATCCGCTTTCCAGGCCTGGATAGCCTCCGCAGTGACGCGCTTGTCGCCGAGCTGCATGCGGGCCATGTCGTCCGGCGAGTTGACGACGAAGAAGAGAACGAAGGTAATGAGGTTGACGCCGATGAGGATGGGAATGGCGTACAACAGCCGGCGGATGATATACGCACTCACAGGGCGGCACTCCGCTCGCGCCGGCGGGCGATCATGATGGCGGGCAGCGCTCCCGCCGCCAGCACCACCAGGACGGCGCCGAGGGGCCAGAGCACCGGCGGATTCCAGGCGGTGCGCTGCGTTTCACGGACGCCGGACTCGAGGCTGATGTACTTCAGGGTGTTGTTGGCCATCAGGTTGGGCTTGACGTTGCCGACCCACTGATGATGCAGACTGAAGGACTCCGGGTAGAAGCCGAAGGACCAGGGCGCATCGTGGCGGACGATCTCGGTCATCTCATCGATGACGGCCTGCCGCTCGGGGCCGTCCGGCATGTTCTTCATCCGCTCGAACAGCCGGTCGAGCCTGGGATTGCTGTAGTTGGCGGCATTCTCGCCGCCGTCGATCTTGCGGTTTGGCCCATACAACAGGAAAAAGAAGTTTTCCGGGTCCGGGTAGTCCGCGTTCCAGCCCCACATGAACACCTGGCCGGTGCCCTCGCGCATCTTCTCCTGGAAGCGATTGTAGTCGGTGGCGCGAACGATCAGCTCGATGCCGAGCTTGGCGAACTGCTTGCGCATCCAGTTGAGCCTGGCCTTGCCGTCGGGGCCCGCGTCCATGGCCTCGTAGTAGATACTCAGGGGTCGGCCGGTCTGCGGGTCGCGGCCGTCGCGGTAGCCCGCCTGCGCCAGCAGCGCCCGCGCCTCCGCGATGGACTTGCGCTGCGCCCGGCCATGCGCCCAATCGAACACATAAGGGTTGATGCCGGTCTCGCCGTCACGGTGGCCGAAGATGCCGGGCGGCAGCGGCCCCTGCCCCTGCACGCCCCGGCCGTTGGCGAAGATCGAGATGAACTCGCCGAAGTCCACCGCGATGCTGATCGCCTGGCGCAGCAGGCGCGCACGCTCGGAGTCGCCGCCGACGATATCGTCCTCCATGTTGAAGCCCATGTACCAGACGGACGTCTGCACCGCGGTGCTGAGCCCGATGCCTTTCGCCCGCATGTCGGCGGTCAGTCCCGCCTCGCCGGCGGCATCGAACTTGACGGCCTGGTCGAAGGCGTCCGAGCTGATCCCTGAGGTGTCGTAGTAGCCCTGCAGAAACTTGTTCCAGTAAGGGATGCTTTCCTTCTCCAGGCTATAGACGGCGCGGTCGATGAAGGGCAGCGGCAGGCCGGCATCGTCGAGCAGTCCCGCCTCCCGGTCGCCGGGCATGCCCGTGGTGGGATAGGTTTCGCCGTGGAAGTTCGGGTTCCGCGCCAACACCATGCGCAGGTTTGGATTGTTTTCGGTGAGCATGAAGGGCCCCGTGCCCACCGGATACCAGTCCAGCGTCATGTTGTTCGCCGCCATGCCAGGCTGACCGGTGAGGGCCTCCGCCTCCCAGGGCATGGGCGCGAAAAAGGGCATCGCCAGCCAGTAGACGAACTGTGGATAACGGCCGTCGATGCGTACCTTGTAGCTGTAGCGGTCCACCACCTCGGCGCCGGGGAAGTCATGCTCGCGCAGATCGAAGAAGGGCCGCTCGCCGTCCACCGGCTCGGGGGCCACGTCGCGGATGCGGTTCGAGAACGCCTCGAAGCCCAGGATGTGCTCACCCATGAGGCCGGCGATGGGCGAATGCAGCCAGGGCACGGCGAGACGCTTGATCTGGTACACGTAGTCTGCGGCCGTGAGCTCCCGGGTGTCGGTCTCGGGCAGGTCCGAGAGCTTGTTCAGGCCCGCGATCCGCCCCGGCGGAAGGTTGTGGTACAGGTAGCCACCGTCCGCATCCCGGGCGAAGGCCGGGTGAGGCTGGTAGCGGATGCCCGGGCGGATACGCACCAGGTATTCCGAAACGGCAATGCGTTCGGGATCGGCGTCCGCCGGCAACGGATTGCCATCGGCATCGAGGTAAGTGGGCTCCGGCACCGCCGCTGCGGTGAGTGGCACCAGGGTGTAGGGCCGTTTCAGCAGGTGATACTGCAGCGGCGGCTCGTAGATCTGGGCGATGAACGCGTACTCGTTGGAGCTGTAGGAGCGCACCGGGTCCAGGTGCTTCGGGCGTTCGGTGAAGGCGCCGTAGAGGATGTTCCCGCCGGCCTGACTCTCGGGGTACGGATTGTTCCAGGGTGGGGCGCCACAGCCTGCTACCAACAGCGCAGCCGCCGCCGCAAGCATCGCAATGGCGATTTGACGCAGGCCGGCGGCGCCCGAGCGCAACGGCGTTCTTGTCACTTTCGCCATCGGGAGGCTTTCGGTAATGTGACCGCGCCGCGGACGCAGTCCTCTGCGCACCGCCCGATTGAAGAATTCAAGACAGACTGACACCGGCAGACCATGGAGACCATCTGATGGGGTTTTTGACTGACAAGCGCTTTCTCATCACCGGCGTTGCGAGCAACCGTTCCATCGCCTGGGGCGTTGCGCAGGCCATGCACCGCGAAGGGGCGCAGCTCGCGCTCACCTACCAGGGCGAGAAGCTCCAGGGCCGAGTGGAAGATCTGGCCAGCGCCGTCGATTCCAACATCGCGCTGCCCCTGGATGTGGCCAGTGACGCGCAGATCGACGCCTGCTTCGAGGCCCTCGCCTCGCATTGGGACGGTCTCGACGGCATCGTGCACGCCATCGCCTATGCGCCGAAGGAGGAACTGGAGGGCAACTATGTCGATGCGCTGACCCGCAAGGGCTTCGCGACGGCGCACGATATCAGTTCCTACAGTTTCGGCGCGCTGGCCAAGGCCGGGCGTACGCTGATGGCGGGACGCGACGGCGCACTGGTCACCATGAGCTACCTCGGCGCGGTGCGCGCCGTGCCCAACTACAACGTCATGGGCGTCGCCAAGGCGAGTCTGGAGGCCAATGTGCGCTATCTGGCGGCGGCGCTGGGGCCCGAGGGCACCCGCGTGAACGCCGTCTCCGCGGGGCCGATCCGCACCCTCGCCGCCGCTGGTATCGCAGACTTCCGCAGCATGCTGAAACAAGTCGAGGAGCGCACGCCGCTCAAGCGCAACGTGACCATCGAGGAAGTCGGCAACGCGGCGGCCTTCCTGTGCTCGGATCTGGCCTCAGGGATTACCGGTGACGTCCTCTACGTGGACACAGGCTACCATATTCTGGGTCTCGGTTGAGGGCACACGGTGTGCGACGCGGCGCCGGCTGCCGCCGGCGTGCGCTCGCCCGCCCGCCCGGCTCTTGGCCGTCGCCGGTCAGGGGTTTTCCCCGCGCAGCGCCTGACGCTCGATGTCGGCCCGGGCAACGAGGTCGTCCAGCACTCGCTCGAAGCCGTGCTCGCCGCGGATGCGGGCGAGCAGGCGCCGTTCCGACGCCCGTGTGGCAGGCTCCATGGTCTCCGGATCACCATCCTGCACGGCGCTCACCGCAACCACGACGGCATCGCCGTCGGGCTGCTGACCCGCAACGTAGCTGATCGCACCGGCACCAGGCCGCGGCGCAGAGAAGGCGAGCTCCAACACCTTCGGCGGCACATCAGCCTGATTGCGAGAGACCAGGCCCGGCGTTTGCGGTTGCGGCACGCTGTCGCCTTCCGGCGCCACGGCGGCCAGCTCGGCCCCAGCCCGTAATCGTTCCAGCAGAGCCTCTGCCTCGGCGAGGGCAGCCGCCGATGCCTCCTCGGCCTGGAGCGCCGCCACGATCTCCTCACGCACGGCTTCGAGCGGTCGCACGGCGGCGGGCTCATGCCTGTCCACCCGCAGCACGATGGCCCGCAACTGATCCCGGTCCGGCTCGATGAGATCGCTGTTGTTGCCACGCGCCAGCACCTCCTCGCTGAACGCCGCAGTGATCACCCTGGGGTTGGCGAGGATACCCTCACCGCCGCCGCGCTCGATCCAGTCGCTGGTCTGCACCTCGAGCCCCAGGGTCTCGGCGGCGGGGATCAGGCTGTCGGGAGCCTCGTAAGTGAGGTTTGCGAGCTGCTCGGCGAGCTCGAAGTACGTCGCTTCCGCATCACCCCGGCCCAGCTCGCGTGCGAGCTGTTCGCGGACCTCCGCGAAGGGCTTCGGCTCGCCGCCTTCGATGGCGGTGACTTCGATCAGGTGGTAGCCGAAGCGGCTGCGCACCGGATCGCTGACCATACCAGGCTGCAGTTCGAAGGCGGCCTGCTCAAAGGCCGGGTCCATCATGCCGCGGGTCACCATGCCGAGGTCGCCCCCTTGCTGGGCGCTGCCCGGGTCCTGGGAATGCTCGGCGGCGAGCGCGGCAAAGTCAGCGCCGGCGGCGATCTCCTCCTTGAGAGCGCTGGCCCGGGCTTTGATGGCCTGCGTCTCTGCATCGTCCGCGTCGGCTGGCACCGTGAGCAGAATGTGACGGATGGCGCGCTGCTGCGGCGTCGTGAACTCCTCCAGGCGTTGCTCGTAGGCCGCACGCAGCGCCTCGTCGGTGATGTCCTCCGAGCCCAGCGCCTCGGCATCGAGGATGATGTAGGCCAGCCTGACCCGTTCCGGCGCCTCGAACTGCGCCGGATTGGCTTCGTAGTAGGCCTGAATCTCCTCCGCAGTGGGGGGCGTCGTGGGCAGATAGCCCCCCTGCGGCAAGATCAGGTAACTGATATCGCGCTGCTGGCGCAGTAACCGGGTTGCCGCGGCGAGCTCGGTATCCGTCGTGAAAGCAGACCGCGTGACGGCCCGGTCGAGCTGTGTCGCCAGCAAGCTCTGGCGGAGCTGCTCTTCATAGGCGGCGGGCGTCAGGCCCTGAAGCCGAAGCACCCGCTCATAGGCCCCTTTGTCGAAAGCCCCATCGCTCTGGAAGGCGGGCTCGGCGAGAATCGCCGCGCGTACGGCTTGATCGGACACGCGCAGCCCCATGGCGTAGGAGCGGTCCAGGAGCACCGCATCGCGGATCATCTGCTCGAGCACCTGTCGACGCAACTGCGTCGTCTCGAAAAGCGCTGGGTCATAGGCCGCACCAAGGCGCTCGCGCAGACGCATGCGCGCACGCTGGACATTGCGATCGAGCTGCCGCTCGCTGATCTTGGTGCCATCCACCTTCGCCACCGTGGGCTCTGCGCCCACGCCCAAATAGGACTGGATGCCCCAGAGTGCGAAGGGGATGCTGATGAGGATCACGATGGCCCAAGCGACCCAACCCTGGGCACGTTCTTTGATCGCCTGCAACATGGTCTACACCCTGTCGGTGGTCTCTGAGATTGGCGCGTGCGCTAAGGCGGCCGGCCGTCATCACCCTGCCGCGAGCGCGGAGCGGCTGGCCATGGCCCCGAGCCTCGCGTCGCCGGGCGCGACGGCCGGCGCCGTGATGCGCCGACCGCCGCAGCCGTTTGCGTTGGTGGGCATCGGGCCGCAAAACAAGAGGCACAAAAAAGGCGCGCCCCTCGTGATGATGGGAAGCGCGCCCTTCTTAGTGTTGGCGGAGTGGACGGGACTCGAACCCGCGACCCCCGGCGTGACAGGCCGGTATTCTAACCAACTGAACTACCACTCCTTAAAATCGCGACTCCCTAATCGCCCGGGCTGACCCGGGTGTCATCCTTGCCCCCATTGGCCTCGGCGAGGACTTGAGGCGCGTTTTGCTGCTGTGTCGTCAGTGCACCAGGCTGTGCACAGTGGGGTGACTCGGACCCTTGAGTGCCAGACTACCCATCACAGCTGCTCACTGCTGTGGCGGCGGTCGCCGCTTCTGGCCACTTGCGAGGTTTGCAGCCGTCTGACCTGAGCACACCCCGGTGTGGTGGGTGCTGCAGGGCTCGAACCTGCGACCCTCGCCTTGTAAGGGCGATGCTCTAGCCAACTGAGCTAAGCACCCCGCGTCATCACCCGACGAAGCCCCTTATTGTATAGCATCCTTCAGCGCTTTGCCAGCCTTGAAAGACGGCGTCTTGGAAGCGGCGATCTCGATGGTCGCACCGGTTTGCGGATTCCGTCCGGTTCGCGCAGCCCGCTCCTTCACCAGAAAGGTGCCAAACCCGATGATGGAGACGCTATCGCCACTCTTCAGTGCCACGGCAATGGAGTCCGTGAGTACGTCGAGCGCCCGGCCGGCGGCTGCCTTCGAGATGTCTGCCCCGTCTGCCATGGCATCGATAAGATCCGATTTGTTCATTCTCCCCCCGTTGTCTCGAATGACCGTGGATACCGCGCGTTCAGTGGAAACGTCATGGTGGCCGCAACGCTCGAGTGGACGTGCGGCCTGCGCTGAATGTTGTCGAGCGCATGCAATGCTGTCAAGCGAATCCGCCAACCCCGACGGCGCCGAGCGCCAGGGCTCAAGGGCCCGCCCGACGTGTTACGACGACATCTGGCCGGTGCCTCCGCAGCCGACGACCTAATGAGATGGGTGATGGCCCGTCAGGCCACGGCGCACGGCACGGCGCCTGGGGCCGTAAGGCCCTGGCGCTGGTTGCGTCCGCTCGATGGCCCGGGCGCACGAGCAGGCGACCGTAACAGCCGCCGGGCGTGCGATGGCCGGCTACGGCGGCCCTGGCGCCGCCGGCCAGGGCCGTCGTCCCGGCCAGCTCAGTGATGCGTGCGCACCCCGCTCGGCTGCTCTTCAGGCTTGGCGGGAGGCGCATCCTTGGCCTCGGTCTCACCCGCCTCGTCTGCCGGTCGTGGCAGTGCCGTGAGCGCCACATCCAACACTTCATCGATCCAGCGCACGCTGCGGATATCGAGCTTTTGCTTGATGTTCTTCGGAATATCGACGAGGTCGCGCTCATTGTCGTGCGGGATGAGCACGGTCTCGATCCCACCGCGATGGGCCGCCAGTAGCTTCTCCTTCAGACCACCGATGGGCAGCACCTCGCCGCGCAGCGTGATCTCGCCGGTCATGGCGACGCTCGAGCGCACCGGGATCTTGGTCAGCGCCGACACCAGCGCCGTGCACATGGCGACACCGGCACTGGGACCATCCTTGGGTGTCGCCCCCTCGGGCACATGGATGTGCAGGTCGTACTTCTGGTGGAAGTCGGGCTCGATGCCGAGTGCCGCGGAGCGACTGCGCACCACGGTCATGGCCGCCTGGATGGACTCCTGCATGACGTCACCGAGCTGCCCGGTGTAGACGAACTTACCCTTGCCCGGCACCAGCGCGGATTCGATGCGCAGCAGCTCGCCGCCGACCTCGGTCCAGGCGAGCCCCGTCACCTGGCCGATCTGATCGTGCTCGTCGGCGCGGCCAAAGCGGAAGCGGCGGACACCGAGGTACTTCTCGAGCGACTTCGGCGTCACCACCACCGTGGCATCCGAGCGCTTCTTGAGGAGCACCTCCTTGACCACCTTGCGGCAGATCTTGGAGCACTCGCGCTCCAGGTTGCGTACGCCGGCCTCGCGGGTGTAGTAGCGGATCACATCCCGCAGCGCCGCCTCACGGATGGTGAGTTCTCCCTTCTTCAAGCCGTTGGCCTTCATCTGCTTGGGGATGAGATAACGCTCGGCGATATTGACCTTTTCGTCTTCCGTGTAGCCCGCGAGCCGAATCACCTCCATGCGGTCGAGCAGCGCCGGCGGGATATTCAGGGTATTGGCGGTGCCGACGAACATCACCTCGGAGAGGTCGAAGTCCACCTCGAGGTAGTGGTCGTTGAAGGTGTGGTTCTGCTCGGGGTCCAGCACTTCCAGCAGCGCGGAGGCCGGGTCGCCACGGAAGTCCATGGCCATCTTGTCGATCTCGTCCAGCAGGAAGAAGGCATTGCGCGAGCCGGCCTTGGAGAGGTTCTGGATGATCTTCCCGGGCAGGGCACCGATGTAGGTGCGCCGGTGGCCCCGAATCTCGGCCTCATCACGCACACCGCCCAGGGACATGCGCACGAACTTGCGGTTGGTCGAGCGCGCGATGGACTGCCCCAGCGAGGTCTTACCGACGCCGGGCGGACCCACCAGGCAGAGGATGGGGCCCTTGAGCTTCTTCACCCGCTGCTGGACGGCCAGGTATTCGAGAATCCGCTCCTTGACCTTTTCCAGGCCGTAGTGGTCGGTGTCGAGCACCTTTTGCGCCACGCGGATATCGTTGCGAATACGTGTGCGCTTCTTCCAGGGCACCGACACCAGGGTGTCGACGTAGTTGCGCACCACCGTCGCCTCGGCGGACATGGGCGACATGAGCTTCAGCTTGTTGAGCTCGGCGGTCGCCTTGTCCTTGACCTCTTTGGGCATGCCCGCCTCCTCGATGCGCTTGCCCAGGTCTTCGAGCTCGTTGGGCGCGTCCTCCAGCTCACCCAGCTCTTTCTGGATGGCCTTCATCTGCTCGTTCAGATAGTACTCGCGCTGATTCTTCTCCATCTGGCGCTTCACCCGGCCGCGGATGCGCTTTTCCATCTGCAGAATATCGTTCTCGGCCTCCATCAGCCCCATCAGGTGCTCCAGGCGCTGCTGCACGTCCACCATCTCGAGCACATGCTGCTTCTCCTCGAGCTTCAGCGACATGTGTGCCGCCATGGTGTCCGCGAGACGCCCGGGCTCGTCGATGCTCGACAGCGACGTCAGCACCTCCGGCGGTACCTTTTTGTTGAGCTTGACGTACTGATCGAACAGGCTGACCGCCGAGCGCATCAGCACCTCCTGCTCGCGCTCATCGGCCTCCAGCGTATCCGGGAGTGCCGCCACCACCGCAGAGAAGGCGTCGTCGGCGCTGACGAAACGCTTGGCCTTGGCGCGCCGGTGGCCTTCCACCAGCACCTTGACGGTGCCGTCCGGGAGCTTCAGCAACTGCAGAACATTGGCCAGCGTGCCGATGTGGTGCAGATCGCTCACCGCCGGGTCGTCCACATCGGCGTTCTTCTGGGCGATCAGCAGGATCTGCTTGTCGGCGCCCATGGCCGCATCAAGGGCCTTGATGGACTTGTCCCGACCCACGAACAGGGGGATGACCATATGCGGATAGACCACGACGTCCCGCAGCGGCAGGACCGGCACGTCTTGGTCGGTGAGGGTGGATCGGTCGTTTTCGTGAACGCTCTCGCCCATGGAATCTTTGCTCCGGTTGGCCGTGGCGGCTGGCACGAGGCCGCAGGAGAACTGCGGTCTATNCCTACGGCAGTTNCAGAAATCTTGGATAAGGATTGACGTTTGGGCGCATTGGCGGCGCTTCAATCAGCGCCACCGCGAAAAACCCATGCCTGCCGTGCCAATTATTAGCAAGCACCATGCCCGATTCGCCAACGGCGGCCATCATGCACCATGGGCTGCGGGGAAAGCCCGATGGTTCTCGTGCTGTTGGCGTTTGCGCCCGCACATGGCAGGCACAGCGAAGAGGCGGGAGATGGGACGGGATGGCGGCCCGCCGGGAGGCGATTGCGTGCGCCAGCCACGCCTGCAGTCGGGCACCAGCCGGCCGATGCTCAATCCGAGGATGCGGCCCGCTGTTGCTCGCCGCCGTCGTAGATGATGAAGGGCGTGTTCTCCCCCGCGATGACGGAGGAGTCGACCACGACTCGACTCACGCTCTCGAGTGATGGCAAATCGTACATGATGTCGAGCAGCACCTGCTCCATGATGGTTCGCAGTCCGCGGGCGCCTGTCTTGCGCTCCATGGCTTTGACCGCGATGGCCTGCAGCGCGTCGTCGCGCAGCTCCAGCTCGCAGCCCTCCATGGAGAACAGGCGTCCGTATTGTTTGTACAGCGCGTGCTTGGGCTCGGTGAGGATGCGCACCAGGGCTGCCTCGTCGAGCTCGTCCAGGGTGGCCATCACCGGCAGCCGCCCCACGAACTCCGGGATGAGGCCATAGCGAATCAGGTCTTCGGGCTCGACACCGCACAACAGCTCGCCGATCTTCTTGCCGTCGTCCTTGGAGTGGACCTCGGCCGAGAAGCCGATGCCGCCCTTGCGGCTGCGCTGCTCGATGATCTTATCGAGACCCGCGAACGCGCCGCCCACGATGAACAGGATGTTCGACGTGTCCACCTGCAGGAACTCCTGCTGCGGATGCTTGCGGCCACCCTGCGGCGGCACCGAGGCGACGGTGCCCTCGATCAGCTTGAGCAGGGCCTGCTGCACGCCCTCGCCGGAGACGTCGCGCGTGATGGAGGGGTTATCGGCCTTGCGGGAGATCTTGTCGATCTCATCGATGTAGACGATGCCGCTCTGTGCCTTCTCGACGTCGTAATCGCACTTCTGCAGCAGCTTCTGGATGATGTTCTCGACGTCCTCGCCGACGTAGCCCGCTTCCGTGAGCGTGGTCGCATCGGCGATGGTGAAGGGGACGTTCAGCAGCCGTGCGAGCGTCTCGGCGAGCAGTGTCTTACCGGAGCCGGTGGGGCCGATCAGGAGGATATTGCTCTTGGAGATCTCGATGTCTTCCTTGGCTTCGCTCGCCTCGAGCCGTTTGTAGTGGTTGTAGACGGCAACCGAGAGGACTTTCTTGGCCTGCTCCTGCCCGATGACAAACTGATCCAGGCTGTCGTTGATCTCGCGTGGCTTGGGCAGACGGCTGGTGGCCTCGCCCACGCCCTCCTGCATCTCCTCGCGGATGATGTCGTTACACAGTTCGACACATTCGTCGCAGATGAAGACCGACGGTCCGGCGATCAGCTTACGCACCTCGTGCTGGCTCTTGCCGCAGAATGAACAGTACAGGAGCTTCCCTTCGTCGCTCTTTCCGTGGGTGTTTCCGCTCATGTGTGGCGAGGTCTCCGCGGGACGGTCCGGCTGTTGCAAGGCGTTGTGAACGCCTCTTTACAAGCGTTTTATCATAACGACTCGCGACGATATCGCAAGCCGACGGATGGGCGGGCTCGACGTCGTCGATGCCAGCGCCGGCGGCGCGCGCCCGGACTACACGCCGGGCGCGCCCGTGCCGGCGCGGGCGCTGCTAAGCCGCTTGCGGCGAGCCCGTGCGCTCATCGAGGACACCGTCGATGAGTCCATACTCCACGGCGGCCTCGCCGCCCATGAAGCGGTCGCGCTCGGTGTCTTCGGCGATCTTCTCGAGTGGCTGGCCGGTGTGGTGCGCAAGGATATGATTCAGCTGGTCGCGAATGTGGAGAATCTCGCGGGCATGGATGTCGATGTCCGTGGCCTGGCCCTGGAAGCCCCCGAGCGGCTGATGGATCATCATCCGCGAGTGCGGTAGACAGAAGCGCTTGCCGCCGGTGCCGCCCGCCAGCAGCAGCGCACCCATGCTCGCCGCCTGGCCGATGCACATGGTGCTGACATCCGGGCGGATGAAGCGCATGGTGTCGTAGATCGCCAGGCCCGCGGTCACCGAGCCCCCCGGCGAGTTGATGTACAGATGGATGTCTTTGTCCGGATTCTCGGACTCGAGGAAGAGCATCTGCGCAACGACGAGGTTGGCCACGTGATCCTCCACGGGCCCCACCAGAAAGACGACCCGTTCTTTCAGGAGCCGCGAGAAGATATCGAACGACCGCTCGCCGCGGGCGGTCTGCTCGATCACCATCGGAACCAGGCCGAGGGCCTGCGGCGACGGCGGTAGCTGATCGTGTGTATGATTCATGGCTGCGGGATGTCGCTAGATCGGTGAAACGGGCCACGCGTGGCCCTAAGAGTTAGGGACGCGCGCCGCCGGAGGCAACGCGCAACAGCACATCGGCGTGCGCGCACCGCGACGAACGATGTCAAACGTCGTTGGCCTGGACCAGATCGTCGAAGCTGTTGGGCTCGTCTTCCACATCGGCGCTCTCCAGCAGACGCTCGATCGCAAGCTTCTCCAGCACCACCGACTCCACCTCCGACAGCCGCTGCGGATCGGCGTAGTAGTAGCTCACCACCTCCTCAGGGTTTTCATAGGTCGCGGCCCACTCCTGCACCAGCGCCTCGACCTGCTCCGAGCTCGGCTGCAGCTCGTAGCGCTTGACCACTTCGCGCATCACCAGAGTCAGCTTGGCACGGCGCTCGGCGGGCTCGGCGAAGAGCGCATCCGGCAAGTCGATACCGTTAGCCCCGGCGCCGGCCGCCTGCAGCGTCTGGCGCTTCATGTCCCGGATCTCCGCATTCACCAGCGCCGGCGGCAGATCCACCGGGTTCGCCTCCAGCAGGGCGTCCGTGACCTGCTTCTTGACGTTCGCCTCGATGCGCTGTGCCAGCTCGCGCTCCATATTGGCACGCACGTCCGCACGGAAGCGCTCGGCGTCGCCATCGTCGATGCCGAAGGCGGCCATGAACTCGGCGTCCACCGCCGGCAGACTCGGCGCCGCCACCGCCTCCACGCTCACCTGAAACTGCGCATGACGGCCGGCGAGGTCGGCGTTTTGATACGCCTCGGGGAAGGTGACCTCCACGACGCGCTCCTCGCCGGCGCTCGCGCCTTCCAGCTGCGCTTCGAAGCCGGGGATGAAGCGCTCGCTGCCGAGCACCAGCTCATGATGCTCGCCGCTGCCGCCCTCGAAGGGCTCACCGTCGATGCTGCCCACGAAGGTTATGGTCACACGGTCACCGCTCTGCGCCGGACGCTCCACATCCTCGAAGGTGCGTCGCTGCTCGCGCAGACGCTCGATCATCGCCTCCACGTCCGCATCCGTGACCGCAGCCACGGGGCGGGCGATGCGCTTGCCCGCGAGATCCTTGAGCTCGACCTCGGGCAGCACATCGAATTTGGCGACGTAGGCGTAGCGGCGGCTCCCGGCATCGATGTCGGGCTCGATCTCCGGCACGCCCGCCGGGTGCAGATCCTGATCGGTGACGGCCCGCACGAAGCTCGACTGCACCATCTCGCTGAGCACCTCGCCGCGTACGCTCTCGCCGAAGCGCTGGCGCAGCACGCGCATGGGCACCTTGCCGGGGCGGAAGCCAGGAATGTTCGCCTGTCGGGCCGCGTCCCGCAGCTTCTGGTCGACTTGGCGCTCAAAGTCGTCGGCGGGCAGTTCCACGATCATGTGGCGGGCGAGCCCCTCGCCGGCCTCGACGGTCACTTGCATGGCTTCGTGCTCCTTGGATCTGATGTGCGGGATGGCCGAAAAACACGGCAGTATAAGCCGCAACCGGCGCATTCTCCAAGCACGCGCATCGACATCGACGCGATTGTCGGCGCCGCAAGCCCAACATCGCGCGGCTGCGCCATCGCCTCGACGCGAGACGCCCAAGCCACGGGCACGGCGGCGTCGCACACGGCGTCGGCTC
>PR_CR_10_Liq_1_inCRDRAFT_1001304_pt1 | contig 14182 bp, 12 predicted proteins | sample PRCRCaboRojoPR_3_FD_10241 | JGI IMG/M metagenome (IMG submission 10241)
TTCGCCGAACCGATCCAGGCCTCGGGTGGGGTGCTGGTGCCGCCCCCCGGCTATCTGAAACGGATGTGGGAGGTCTGCCAGCGTCACGGCATCCTCTTCGTCGCCGACGAGGTGGTGACGGGGTTCGGCCGCTGCGGCGAATGGTTCGCGTCGGAGACGATCTACGGCGTGACGCCGGATATCATCTGCTGTGCAAAGGGGTTGAGCTCTGGCTATCAACCGATTGGCGCCGTTATATTTTCTGATGATCTCTGGCGCGACATGTCAGGCGATCGCTGGTATACGTCGGGCTTTACCTATTCGGGGCATCCGGTGGCCTGCGCCGCCGCGCTCAAGAATATCGAGATCATCGAGGATGAAGGGCTTCTGTCCCATGCCAAGGAGATGGGGGCGCTGTTCCAGCAGGCCTTGCACGGGCTGGAGGACCTGCCCATCGTGGGCGACGTGCGCGGCCATACCCTTATCGGCTGCGTGGAAAACGTCGCCGACAAGACGACACGGCGGGATTTTGACGAAGGCATCGACATTGGCCGCCGCATCACCGACGCGGCCGAGGCGCGGGGCCTGATCGTGCGGCCCATGGGGTCGCTCAACGTCATGTCGCCGCCGCTTGTCATCACGCCGGACCAGATCGACTTCGTTGCCGAAACCCTGCGTGCAGCGATCATTGAGGTCACGGATCAGCTGGTTCGCGACGGCGTCAAGATCGGATGAANATCGCGCTGCAAGGCGTTGAAGGATAAGCATATGCCCAACCAACCCATCAGCGGCAACGACCTGGCGCGCTTTTCCGGACCGCAAAGTTTCATGCGGCTGCCGGAACAGGCTGACGCGGCGGGGCTGGACGTGGCATTTGTCGGAATCCCCATGGATATCGGCACCTCGTGGCGCAGCGGCACGCGGTTCGGGCCGAAACAGGTCCGGCAGGAAAGCGCGATGATCCGGCCCTACAATCTTCAGACCGGGGCGGCGCCATTCGACAGCCTGAATTGCGCCGATACGGGCGATATCGCGATCAATACGTTCAGCCTGGCCGACAGCCTGAAGATCATCGAGTCGCATTACGACGCGTTGTTGCAGCACCCGGTGATCCCGATGGGGATCGGAGGCGACCATGCGCTGACCCTGCCGATCCTGCGCGCCATGGCCCGCAAACACGGCCCCGTTGCGCTGGTCCATGTNGATGCCCATGCGGATGTGAATGACGAGATGTTCGGGATGCGNGAAACCCATGGCACCGTGTTTCGCCGCGCCNACGAAGAAGGCCTGATAAATCCTTATAAAGTCTGGCAAATCGGCCTGCGTGGCACGGGCTACTCGGCCGAGGATTTCACCGAGGCNGCCGGNTGGGGCTTCAACCAGCGGCTGGCACCCGATTTGTGGCATAAGTCGCTGACCGGGTTGGGCCAGGAGATCGTGGCGCAGATCGGTGATCGGCCCTGCTATATCACCTACGACATCGACAGCCTCGATCCTGCCTATGCCCCCGGCACCGGCACGCCCGAGATCGGCGGGCTGACCACGCCACAGGCGATGGAGCTGATCCGGGCGCTGCGCGGTCTCAACGTGGTGGGCTGCGATCTTGTCGAGGTGTCGCCCCCCTATGATCCATCCGGCAACACGGCGCTGACCGGGGCCAATATCCTATACGAATTGCTTTGCATCCTGCCCGGCGTGACCTATCGGTGATCCATGCGCTGGTTCGTCGTCCTCATCGTTCTCGTTGTCCTTCTGTTGGTCATGGGGGCCGCCTATGTGCGGGTTGCGCCCAGCGATGCTGACCGTTGGCACCGTTTTGCCTATCCGAAAGCGCCGGGCGATTACCCGTCCCCCGGCGGATTCGAGGCTCGGCGGGTGGTCACAGGCGATCCGGCCGTGGTCCTGCAGGCGCTGGACCGCATCGCAAAGGAAACGCCCCGGACCACGGTGTTGGCGGGTAGCGCCGAGGCGGGCTTCGTCACCTATGTCACCCGGTCCGCGCTTTGGGGCTTTCCGGACTATACCACCGTCTACATCACCGATGATGACCCGCAGGCGGATGGGGCCACGACCCTGACCCTCCACGCGCGGCTGCGTTTCGGCCAGTCCGATCTGGGCGTCAACGCCGCCCGCGTGCGGGCCTGGCTGGGGGCCGTGCCCGAGGGGGCCTTGCAAAGCCCCGGCGAATAGGCAAAAGCAGGCCCATGATCCCCCAGGACCGACTGCACCAGATCACCGACCGTTTCGAATATCTCGAAGCCCGCATGGCCGAGGGGTTGTCCGGTGACGACTTCGCCCAGGTCAGCCGCGAATACGCCGAGCTGCGCCCGGTGGTCGAAACCGTCCGTGCCTATAAGTCCCTTATGGAAGAGATCGAAGGCGCCGAAGCGATGCTGGACGATCCCGAAATGAAGGAACTGGCCGAGGCCGAACTGCCAGAGCTGCGCGAGAAACTGCCCGAGCTGGAACAGGCCGTGAAGCTGGCGTTGCTGCCCAAGGATGCCGCCGACAGCCGCCCCGCCATCATCGAGATCCGCCCCGGCACGGGCGGCGAAGAGGCGGCGCTCTTCGCCGGCGACCTGCTGCGCATGTACCAGCGCTATGCCGAGGGCAAAGGCTGGAAATTCGAGGTGCTGGAAGAGGCCCAGACCGAACTGGGCGGCATCAAGGAAGTCACGGCCCGGATCAGCGGCGACAGTGTCTTTGCCCGGCTGAAGTTCGAATCCGGCGTGCACCGGGTGCAGCGCGTGCCCGAAACTGAAAGCGGCGGCCGCATCCATACATCGGCGGCGACCGTGGCGGTTCTGCCCGAGGCCGAGGATGTCGATATCCGTATTGACCCCAATGACTTGCGGATCGATACGATGCGCAGCTCCGGCTCTGGCGGGCAGCATGTGAACACCACGGATTCGGCGGTGCGCATCACCCATCTGCCCACCGGCATCGTTGTGACCTCGTCCGAGAAATCCCAGCACCGCAACCGCGAAATCGCCATGCAGGTGCTCAAGACCCGGCTGTTCGACATGGAACGGCAGAAGGCCCATGACAAACGGTCCGAGGCGCGGGCCTCGCAGGTGGGGTCGGGCGATCGCAGCGAACGCATCCGCACCTACAACTTTCCGCAGGGTCGCATGACCGACCACCGGATCAATCTGACGCTCTATGCGCTGGACAAGGTCATGGCGGGCGATCTGGACGAGATCATCGACGCGCTGATCCAGGACGCGCAAGCCACAATGCTGGCGGAGATGGGCGGGTGACCGAGGCTGAGGCCGCCGAAAGGCTGGCCGAGGCCGGGCTCGCCGATGCCCGTCGCGAGGCGCGCAAGCTGACCCGCATCGCCGAGAACCGTGGCGTCTCCCTTGCGGAACTGGCCGCCCGTCGGGCCGCTGGAGAACCGATGTCGCACATTCTGGGCTACCGGGATTTCTGGGAGCACCGCTTCGAAGTGACGGCGGACGTGCTGGACCCGCGCCCCGATACCGAAACACTGGTGGCGGCGGCACTGGAGGCCCCGTTCTCGCGGGTGCTGGACCTGGGCACCGGATCCGGCTGCATCGTTGCTGAGCCTTCTGGCCGCACGGAATCACGCGACGGGTCTGGGCACGGACCTGTCCGAGGCAGCTCTGGCCGTGGCCGGGCGCAATGCCCGGCGGTTGGGGGTGCAGGACCGGGCCGCACTGATCCGGTCGGACTGGTGGCAGGCGGTCACGGGCAGTTTCGACCTGATCGTGTCGAACCCGCCCTATATCGCGGCGGACGAGATGGCGGCCCTGCAACCGGAACTGTCCTACGAGCCGCGCATGGCGCTCACGGACGAGGGCGACGGGTTATCGGCCTATCGTGTGCTGGTCTCTGGCGCGCCCGCGCACTTGGCCCCGAGCGGTCGCCTGATGGTGGAGATCGGCCCCACTCAGGGCGCCGAGGTTGCCGCGATGTTCGAGGCGGCGGGGCTGGAAAGCGTCGAAATCCGCCCGGATATCGACGGGCGCGACCGTGTCGTGATCGGCACAATGGTGCCCACAAAGCGCTGAATCATCGCATTTCTAGGCCTTTTCGTCCGAATCCCCTTGCGGAACCCGCCCCCCAATGCTTAGTCAGAGGTGTCGGATGGACGTGGGTTCGCCCGCTCTTCGACCATAGCCAGAACATCGCAGGCCACCGAACCCAAAGACCCCCGCATGAGGCGGGGTCGGGCCTCGACAAGAAACACAGCTGGAACCAGACGTTCATGAAATCCTCACGATCCAGGTCGCGGAAGAACCGCAACAACCGGCCCTCGGGCGGCAATATCATCAACCGGGTTTTCGATAGCTCGGGCCCCGAAGGCAAGGTGCGTGGCACGCCGCAACAGATCATCGACAAGTACCAGCAGCTGCATCGTGATGCCGTGCTGGCCGGTGACCGCGTGAACGCCGAGAACTTCGCTCAGCACGCAGAGCATTACCTGCGCCTGCTGGCCGAGGCACAGCGCGAGGTCGAGGCCAAGCGCGAGGAACAGGAACGCCAGAACCGCGAACGCCAGGCCGAGCGCGATCGCGAACGCGCAGAACGGCTCAAGGCGCAGGAAGCCGCGGCCTCCGGCGAGGGCAGCTCGGATCAGGGCGGCAGCGAGACGGGCCTCGTCGAGACCCCGGAAAACGCCCCCAGGCCGAAGCCCAAGCGCAAACCCCGCAAGCCAAAGGGCAGTGATCAATCAGACAGCGGGAACGCTGAGGGCGGTGACAAGAGCGGCGGCACGACCGAAGCGGCCGAGTAGACCCTAGCCATCCATGGCCCGCGCAAGGGCGCAGAACCGTTCAAGGTCCACCTGTTCGGCGCGGTCCGTTGGCGCGATCCCGGCCGCGATCAGCCGGTCCTCGATATCCGGGCGCAGGCCCTTCAACGCGGCGCGCAGCATCTTGCGCCGCTGGTTGAAGGCCTTGGCCACCACCATTTCCAATGTCTTTGCATCCGCGGGAAAGCGCGGTTCGGCCAGGGCCGTCAGGTGGACGACGGCGCTATGCACCTTGGGCGGCGGTGAAAACGCTTGCGGCGGCAATTCCATGACGATCTCCGCGTCGGTCCGCCACTGGGCCAGGATCGCCAGCCTGCCATAGGCCTTCGACCCGGGGGCGGCGACGATTCGCTGCGCCACCTCCTTTTGAAACATCAGTGTCAGACTGTCCCAGAAGGGCGGCCAATCCGGCGGCGTGAGCCAGCGCACCAGCAATTCCGTGCCCACGTTGTAGGGCAGGTTGGCGGCGATGCGGATGGGCGGGGTCAGGTGCGCGCCCGGATCGATGTCCAGCGCGTCGGCATTCAGCACCTCCAGCCGCCCCGGATAGGCGGCGGCGATCTCCTGCAGGGCGGGCAGGCAGCGGGCATCCTTTTCCACCGCCACCACGCGCCGCGCCCCCTCGGACAGCAGGCCCCGGGTCAGGCCGCCGGGGCCGGGGCCGATTTCCAGCACGTCATGATCGTGCAGTGACCCGGCCATGCGGGCGATCTTGGCGGTGAGGTTGAGGTCCAGCAGGAAATTCTGCCCCAGCGCCTTTCGGGCCGACAGGCCATGTTCCGCGATCACGTCCCGCAGCGGGGGCAGGTCATCCATTTTCTCTCTCTTCATCTTGGCAATAAACTCCCCCCGGAGGGCCGCTCACCGCCCATGCCGGGCCTCGGCCATTCGCGCGGCCATGCGAAGTGCCGCGATCATCGAGGCGGGGTTGGCGGTGCCGGTCCCGGCGATGTCGAAGGCCGTGCCATGGTCGGGCGAGGTGCGGATGAACGGCAGGCCAAGGGTCACGTTCACGCCCTCGTCGAAGGCCAGCGTCTTGATCGGGATCAGCGCCTGGTCGTGATACATGGCGATCGCCACGTCATAGCGGGCGCGGGCGGCGCCATGGAACATCGTGTCGGCGGAAAGCGGGCCGGCAATGTCCAGCCCCTCGGCGCGCAGGGCGTCCAGCACCGGGGTGATCATCTCGATCTCTTCACGGCCGATCTTGCCGCCTTCGCCCGCATGGGGGTTCAGCCCGGCAACGGCCATCCGGGGGGCGGGAATGCCGAAATCACGGATCAGGGCGGCATGGGTGATCAGGATCGTGTCGGTCAGGCCGCGCGCACTCAGGGCCTGGGGCACCTCGGCCAGCGGGATATGGATCGTCGCGGGCACGACGCGCAGTGCATCGCTGGCCAGCATCATCACCGCCCGGTCGGCGCCGCCCAGATGGGCCAGGAATTCCGTGTGACCGGGATAGGCGAACCCGGCCCCGTCGATCAGGGCCTGTTTGTGAATGGGCGCGGTGCAGAGCGCCGCGCAATCCCCACTCTCGACCAGGCGCACGGCCGCTTCGATCGCGGCGATGACGTGGGGCGCATGGGCGGGATCCGGCGTGCCGGGGCGGCGCGGTGCCCCGAAATCCTGGGCCAGAACGGGCAGGACCGTCGCGCCGGCCGTCATGGCCTGGTCCGCGCTCGCCACAGCCTGCCAGGGCGTGCCCTCGGGCAGGTGGGCCGGATCACCGATCCACAGGATCGGCACCGTGTCGCGCAAGGCGGCCCAGGCCGCTGCGGCGATCTCGGGCCCGATCCCGGCCGGTTCGCCGCAGCTGACCGCGATGGGCCGCATCAATTCTCGACGATGCGGGCCGAGGCGCGCAGTTCGGCCAGCAGCGCGTCCGCGTAGCCTTCCAGCCGCTGCGAGCGCAACTGGTTGCGGATCGCGTCGCGGTCCTGCTCGGTCTCAAGGGTAGCGGTGCGCCCGCACAGCATCAGGAAGACCAGCGTTTCGCCGTTGGCCCGGGTCAGCCCGTAGGAGGTCTCGCCCGGGTCGAGCTTGGCCAGTTCCAAGGCCACGTCCTCGGGGATCTCGGCAGGCGGCAGCGCGTCGCGCTGCAGCACTTCGGGCGGCTGGCCCTGGGCCACGCCGTAAAGGTCGTCGCAGGTATCGACCTGCCCCGAGAGGCGTTCAGCCCGCGCGATCGCCTGATCCGACAGGCCGCCGTCGATGAAATAGGCGGCGTATTCGATGGCTGCGGGGGCGGCAGGGGCGCGCGGCACCTCCCGCACATCGCGCAGTTGGAACAGGGCGACGCCATTCTCGATGGGCAGCGGGTCGGTCACCTCGCCCGGGGCCAGCCCCAGGAAGATCGGCCGCAGCGGGGCGGGGAAATTGCTGATCGGCAGCCAGTTCAACCGCCCGCCGCGTTCACGCGAGGGCAGGGCGGATACCCGGCGCGCTTCGGCCTCGAAGGCCGCGAAGGAGGTGATCTCGCTGATGCGTTCGGCTGTGGCCATGGCGCGGGCGGCTTCGGGTGGCGGGGCGGCGATGATGATCTCGTTCAGCAGAACCTCGATCCCGGCGCCTCCCTCGGACTGGCCGAGGGCTTGGTCGATCTCTGCCTCGGAGATCTGGGCCCGGTCCCCGTATCGGGACCGGATGAAGTCGCGCCAAGTGACGTTGATCCGCACGAAGTCGCGGAGGGTTTCCTCGTCGATGCCGTTCTGCGAGAGCACTGTCAGGAACTGCTCCAACTCCTGATTGGCGCGCGCGGCGAAATCCGCCATTGCCCGCTGCAGGCCATCCTCGGTCAAGCGCATCCCGGCCTGATCGAGCGCCTCTTGCTTCAGGCGTTCCTCGACCAGTTGTTCACGCGCCAGTTCGGCCAGATTGCCTGGGCTGTTGAACACGCGCAGCATCCGCGCGCGCTGGTCGATTTCGTATTGGGTGATGACCTTGTCATTCACCGTGATCGCCGGCGAGAATTGTGCCTGCACCGGCAGGGCCAGCGTGGCGAAGAGGGCGATCAGTGACAGAAGGGCACGCATTGGAACCTCTTGATTTGGTCAGTGTCTCAGTCCTGGCAGCGTCCGGGGCTGGCGCCAACGCGCCCGGCGGAAAACCCGGTAAGCCCCACCAGCAGGCCGAAATCGGTTGTTGGTTGCACACTAGTCGAAGACGTGAAGCGGCGCGACACCGAAAAATCGACCGTGACACATTCGTTGCGCCAGCCGACATCCAGCCCCGCCTGCGAGGGCGATCCGGCGGCCAGATCATAGCGCATGTCCAGTCCCGCCGACCAGTTCTCGTTGAACCTGTAGGTGCCGTCGAAGCTGATCTCGCGCACCGGGTCGGCCCGGTCCTCCTCGGTGTCGGGGGGCAGGAAGATATAGCCGGCGGTCAGGTCGAGCCGGGCGTTGGACCAGTCCAGCAAGGCCTCGGCGCGGGTGACCTGCGCCGCGTCATCGACAAGGGTCCGGCCCTGTAGTGCCAGACCTTCCGGGCTTTCCAGCGCTGCGGCAATCAGCCAGTCCGACGCCGTGCCGTCGAGGCCGGAGGTGTGGGTGAAGTCCGGCTCTGCCCGGTCCCGCAATACCCGGCCGAAGGTCAGCCGGCTGTTCCAGCCCCGGTCACCGCGCCGGGCCCAGCTCAGGCCCAGGGCGGCGCGGGCGCCGGTTTCGGTGGCGTCCTCTCCGGGGAATCGCGACAGGGACAGCAGGCTGGTCTGGTCGAACTCGGCGGTGGAGCTGTCTTCGTTCGGGACGGCACCGCCCGACTGGTCGGACCAGGCAAACTGTAGCACCGGCTCCAGCAGGTGGGTGGCCTGCGGGCCCTTCCGGATCAACGGGTAGCGCAGGGTGGTCCCCAGCTGCGTCCGGGTGCGGGTCGTGTCATCGGCCAGCGCATCATCGGAAAAGGCGTAATGGTCCAGCCGCAGCCCGGCCTCGGTTTCGATAATCAGACCCGGCCGGGTGACGAAAGACCGGCGCCAATCCAGCGTCGCCCCGGCGCGCAATGTGTCGCCCAGGCCGTCCGGCCCGGCATCGAGCGTGCGCAGATGGCCTTCCAATGCCCCGCCGAAGGTCAACGTCCCGCCGATGGACGGCGTCGTGCGCCGTTCCCAGGCCGCTTCGGCCACGACCGGCGGCAGACGGTCATTGTCCTCGGCGGCGCGCAGGCTCTGGTAGAGCGTCACATGAGCGCGGCGCATTTGCCGGTCCTCGACGCGGGTATAGCTGAGCTCGCTGTCCAGACGGTCGGCCCCGCTGATGTCGTAATCCAGCAGGTAGGCGTCATCCGAGGCCGACTCCACGTCGAAGCGCAATATGCCGCCATCCTTCAGTCGGAATGCTCCTTCGGCAAAGAGATAGCCGCGCGGCGCATCGGTCAGGGTGTCGTTCGTGATGCCGCCGCGCAACTCGATCAGCCCGTTCAGATAGGCCTGCCGGTAGCGCGCATCCAAGGTGGTGGTTTCGGGTGACAGGTAGGGCGTCAGGGTCAGGTCGCGGTGATCGCCGAGGCGGATGAAATAGGGCAGCTTGATGCCCAGCCCGAGCTGGTCGGTGGCCCGGGGTTCCGGGATCAGCAGGCCGGTCGCCCGGGTCAGGGTCGGGTCCGGAAGGCGCATGCGGGGCAGCCAGAAGATGGGCAGATCGTAGACCCGGAACTGGGCATCCTCGAAATAGAGCTGGCGCGCCTCGCTGTCATGGACAACCCGGCCGGCGCGAATTTCCCATAGCGGCGGGCGGCCGTCATCGCAGACCTTGCACGAGGTCGCTGCGGTCCGCGTCAGCTGGGTGTAGCGGCTGTCGACCCGGTCGATCCGGTCGGCGGCCAGTTGCAGCCGTTCGTCCAGGATCAGCCGCGCCCCGCGCAGAAGGCCCCTTTCGAGGCGGGCGTCGAGGCTGGCGCGGTCGGCGGTCAGGATTTCGCCCTCGGCGGTCCGGATGAAGATCGGACCGATAATCGCCAGTTGGTTGGTGCTGCGGTCATAGGTGATGCGCGCCGCTGACAGGCGTGTGCCATCATGAAAGACCTCGACATTTCCTTCGGCGATCAACTGGTTGCCGCCGTCCTGCACCAGGATCCGGTCGGCGACCAGCGTGGCCGGGGCCTGCGCCGCAAGCGCCAGCGGCCAGAGCCATAGCAGAACGACCAGGGCAATCCGCCGTATCATCCGTCCTCCAAGTGCAAGAGCAGTCCCAGCGAGGCCGCTATTCCCGCAAGGGGCGGTGCCCAGGCGGCCAGTGCCACGGGGATCTGGCCGTTGTCGCCCAGGATTTGCGCGAAGTTGCGCAGGAAATACAGCCCGAAACTCAGGATCACCGCGGTCAGCACCAGAAGGCCCACGCGCCGCCCGCGCTGGTGGCGCATGGTGAAGCCGGCGGCGATCAGCATCATGGCGCAAAGGAACAACGGTTGCGCGAGTTCCATCTGGAACCAGACGCGGTGACGCAGCGCGGAAAACCCGGCGGCTTCGAGCCGGTTGATGAAGGCGGGCAAGTCCCAGATCGGGATAGAGCTGGGTGTGCCGAAACTGTCGCGGATCTGGTCGGCGGACAGTGTAGAGGGAATGCGCAAGGTCGGATGGGTGGTCGCCCATTGTTCGGCCACACGGCCGTCGGAAAGCGGCCAGGCCTTGGCCTGCGTCAGTTCCCAGGCCCCTTCGACAAGCTGCGCGGTGGCGGCCTCGATCCGGCGCACCGGCCCGCCGGCCTGGGTGAAGGTGATGAACGTGACGTCTTGCAGGACGGTGCCGTCAAGATTGGTGGCTTCGGCGCGGATGACCGTCTGTCGATCCGCATCGCCCTGCCGCAGCCATAGCCCGTCATCCGAGATCGCCAGGATGCTGGACGGGTCCTGGCGCAGGCCCGAGGACCGGTCTTCGTATTCCTTCAGTGTCGCCGCGACGATCGGGTTGAAGACCGCAACCGCCACGAGTCCGATCATCAGGGTCATCAGAAGCGGGCCCAGGAAGGCGCGCAGGGCCGAGCGTCCGGCCGCGCGCGTCACGACCAGCTCCGAGGATCGCGAAAGGCCCAGGAACAGCGCGATGGCGCTGAGCACTGTGATCAGTGGCAGCATCTGGTAGAGCGCCTGCGGCAGGTTCAGCAGCGTCAGGCCGAGGATCTGGGCGAAACCGGCCTCGGTCCGGGCGAAGCGGCGCCCCTGTTCCACCAGGTCGATAAAGCCGTTCAGCAGCAGGAAGACCGCGAACGTGCTGCCGAACGTGATCAGGAACCGACGAGAAAAGTAGCGAAACAGGATCATGCGCCGGTCCCCGCGGGCAGGGTCGGGCGGCGGCGCAACAGGTAGGGGCGGGTGCTCACGAAAAGCAGGGTCAGCCCGGCGACAAGGCCGAAGATCAGCCCTGCGTAGGTCAGCGGCCAGGCGGATACGCTGGCGCGCGCGGCGCCCATAGCGGCGCTTTCGATGGATTTCATGACCACGACCAGGGCAACGGCGCCCAGTATCTGTTGCCACAGGCCGAACCGGCTGAACCCGCCCACGAGCAGCGTCGCGAAGCCAAGGAACGCCCCGACCAATGCCGTAAGCGGCTGGGCGAACCGTTCGTGACCCGCATGCAGCAGGTAGGCCGCATCGCGGCGGGTTTCGTCTTGCAGGGCGGGGGCAGGATTGAGCAGCTCGAAGGTCGAGACCTCCTGGACCGAGCGGCGCCGATCGCCCACCTCGGGGACAAGGGCCGAGATGTCATAGGCGAAATCATCGAACCGGGTGGTGAAGAGGCGTTGACTGTCCTTGTCGAGTGTCTGGGCAAGCCCGTCGATCATCACCAGCTGCGGACCGGCCTCGGCGCGCACCAGGAAGGCACGGCTGGCCGTATAGCCGATATGGCGATCCTCGCGGCGGCTGTCGGACAGGAAAATGTCGCGCAGCTCGCCCTCGGGGGTGACGTCGCGCACGAACAGCGTGACCCCGGCCGAGGGTGACATGAACTGCCCCTCGGTCAGCAGCCGGGCGGTCAGGTTGCGCGATATCTCGGCCTGGCGCTCGATCAGCCGGCCCTGGCTGACGGGGACCAGCACATGCGACAGGATCAGTAGCAGGCCGGTCACGATGGCCCCGAAGACAAGAACCGGGCGGGCCATGCGAAAGGTGGAGTAGCCCGTGGCCTGGACCACGACCAGTTCGCTTTCCGAAGCCATGCGGTTGGTGACGTAGACCGAGGCGGCGAAGGCGGCGAGCGGCAGGACCAGCTGGATCAGGGCAGGCAGGGAGAGGGCGGTCAGTTCCAGGAACACCCAGGCCGATTGTCCGTCTGCGATGATCTGGTCGAACAGGTGAACCGCCTGGTTGATCCAGTACATCAGCACGAGAACAAGGGAAAAGAAGCCGAACACGGTGAGGAATTGCGACAGCATGTAGCGGTCGAATCGCGGCACCTGTTTTTCCCCCGTTTCGTCTAGGGCCGATGGCCCGTCCTGGCAGTAGCGGGACGCTATATCAGTTTTTTGGGCAACCCAAGTGCTCTCTGGCCATCCGGCGGGGGGCAGGCTACCAATTGCTCAGCATTCCACACCCCCCACACCACAGGAGACGCCGCATGTCCCGACCTGCCGAGATTCGCTTTCACGAAACCGACCTGGACGGGGTGGCCGATCGCGCCGGCCGCATCGCGGTGGTCGTCACGCCCGATGGCAAGCTGGACCAAGGCGCGCGCAAGGTGAATTCGCTGACGAAAAAGGCCGTGGCGCGCCTGGCCGAAAGCGAACGGTTCGAAAAGGCCAAGATCGGCGATGTGCTGGCGCTGGACTGGCCCGCCGGCATGGCCGCCGAGGCGGTTCTGGTCGTGAAATTGCCGCGCCGGCCCAGCGTGGACGAGGCGCGCCGCGCCGGCGCCGAGCTGGCCAAGGCGCGGGGCAAGGGCGACCTGCTGGTTCTTCTGGGCAGCACTGGCCGCGGGGCGGATTTGTCGCTTGGCCTGGCGCTGCGCGGCTATGGATTCGAAACCCACAAGACCGACCCCGCAGAGGCGCCCGGCCCGGTGGACATCATGGCCTCCAAACCCGAGGAGCTGGCCCGCGCCGCCGCCCCCATGGCCGCCGTGGCCGAGGGGGTGTTCTTCACCCGTGACCTGGTGAACGAGCCGGCCAACGTGCTGACGACCGACGATTTCGCCGCACGGCTGGCCGCGATGCAGGAGATCGGGCTGGAGGTCGAGATCCTCGAAGAGGCCGATATGAAAAAACTCGGGATGGGCGCGCTGCTGGCCGTGGGGCAGGGCAGCGTCAGCCCTTCCAAGCTGGTGGTCATGCAGTGGAAGGGCGGCGGCGACGAAGCCCCCTTTGCGCTGGTCGGCAAGGGGGTGGTCTTTGACACCGGCGGGATCTCCCTGAAACCGGCGGGGGGCATGGAGGACATGACCATGGACATGGGCGGCGCGGGTGTTGTCAGCGGCGTCATGCGCACGCTGGCCCTGCGCAAGGCCAAGGCCAATGTGGTGGGTCTAGTCGGCCTGGTGGAAAACATGCCCTCGGGCAATGCCACCCGGCCCGGTGACGTGGTCAAATCCATGAAGGGCGACACGATCGAGGTCATCAATACCGATGCCGAGGGACGCATGGTGCTGGCCGATGTGCTCTGGTACGCACAGGACCGGTTCAAGCCGTCGGGCATGATCGACCTGGCCACCCTCACCGGCGCGATGATCATCGCGCTGGGCCATGAAAACGCGGGCGTCTTCGGCAATGACGACAAGCTGGCCGCCGATTTCATCAAATCCGCCGGGGCCGAGGGCGAGGGCGCCTGGCAATTGCCCATGGGGCAGGCCTATGACGACCAGCTGAAAAGCCGCATCGCCGATATGAAGAACGTGGGCGGGCGCCCGGCCGGGTCGATCACCGCGGCGCAGTTCCTGAAGCGCTTCGTCAAGGACGAGGTGCCGTGGTGCCACCTGGACATCGCGGGCGTGGCGCTGCAATCCAAGGACACGACGCTTGCCCCCAAAGGCGCGACGGGCTGGGGGGTGATGGCGCTCAACCGGCTGATCGCGGACCGCTACGAAGGCTAGGGGCATGGGGGCCGCCTATTTCTATCACCTGACGACGCAGCCGCTGGAGCGCGTCCTGCCCATGTTGCTGGGCAAGGCGCGCGAGGCCGGTTGGCGCATCGAGGTCCGGGGCGTCGATGGCGCGCGGATGCAGGCGCTGGATGCCGCATTGTGGCTGAGCCCCGAGGAGGGATTCCTGCCGCACGGGCTGGCCGGCGGTGATCACGATGCCGACCAGCCGATCCTTCTGACAACCGGACAGGGCGCCGCGAATGCCCCGACCTGCGTGATGAGCGTGGACGGCGCGGCAGTCAGCCCCGAGGAAGTGCAGGCCATGGAACGGGTCTGCGTGATCTTCGACGGCCATGACGGCGCAGCGGTGCAGGTGGCTCGGGAGCAATGGAAAACCCTGACCCAGGCTGGCTGCGCCG
>PR_CR_10_Liq_1_inCRDRAFT_1001305_pt1 | contig 14172 bp, 11 predicted proteins | sample PRCRCaboRojoPR_3_FD_10241 | JGI IMG/M metagenome (IMG submission 10241)
ATGCCAGCGCCGCGAAGGGCTCATCATCGCTGGAGGGACGTGTGGCCTCTTCTTCATTGTCATCGACACCACGAATCGCTTTAACCTCAGTCGGCGAAGGCATGTACTGTACAACGGCATCAAGCAGGGCCTGCACACCTTTGTTTTTGAACGCCGTGCCACATAAAACAGGCACCATCTCATTGTTCAAGGTGCCCACGCGCAAACCTTCGATAATTTCCTCGTTGGTCAGCTCTTCACCTTCCAAGTATTTTTCCATGGTGGCTTCGGTGGCTTCTGCTGCCGCCTCCACCATGAACGCGCGAGCGGCATTGGCCTCATCCACCAATTCTGCTGGGATATCACGAGACTCATAAGTCATGCCCATGTTCTCGGTGTTCCAGTAGATTGCCTGCATTTTGACAAGATCAATCACGCCCTCGAAGTTTTCTTCTGCACCTATGGGCAGCTGAATCGGAACCGGGTTTCCGCCTAAACGCTCACGGATTTGCTCGACGACCCGCCCGAAATTGGCGCCGGTGCGGTCCATTTTGTTCACAAAGCACATCCGAGGGACGGAGTACTTGGTGGCTTGGCGCCAAACCGTCTCTGACTGTGGTTCGACGCCACCCACGGCACAAAAGACTGCCACTGCACCGTCCAGAACGCGCAGCGAGCGCTCAACTTCAATGGTGAAGTCGACGTGTCCGGGCGTGTCGATGATGTTAATCCGATACTCAGGCCACTGCTGATCCATGCCTTTCCAAAAGCAGGTGGTGGCTGCCGAGGTAATTGTGATGCCACGCTCTTGCTCTTGATCCATCCAATCCATCACGGCATTGCCCTCATGCACCTCACCAATTTTGTGAGACACACCGGTATAAAACAGAATGCGCTCTGTCGTGGTGGTCTTACCGGCGTCAATGTGCGCCATGATGCCGATATTGCGATAACGCTCAATAGAGACTTTGCGAGACACGGGAATAACCTCTTAAATATTTGTATTGATCACCAGCGGTAGTGCGAAAACGCCTTGTTGGCTTCGGCCATCCGGTGCGTATCCTCACGCTTTTTGACAGCGGAGCCACGCTCTTCCATCGCGTCCAACAACTCGCCAGCCAAACGACTGGGCATTGACTTTTCACCGCGCTTGCGAGCCGCATCGATCAACCAGCGCATCGCCAATGTCTGGCGACGCTTTGGACGAACTTCTACGGGCACCTGATAGGTCGCCCCACCCACACGGCGAGATTTAACTTCAACAGCAGGCGCCACGTTGTCGAGTGCAGACTCGACGACATTTAAAGGCTCTGCATGCCCACGACCCTCGATTTCCTCGATGGCACCGTAGACAATCTTCTCGGCCACAGACTTCTTGCCGCTTTGCATGACCATATTAATGAAACGAGCAATCATTTCATTGCCGAACTTAGGATCCGGCAGGATGGGACGTTCAAAATTGGAGTGCTTTCTAGACATGACTGGCCTTCTGGGAAACTATTTTTTGGGACGCTTCGCGCCGTATTTTGAACGACCTTGACGACGATCAGACACACCGGCCGTGTCCAAGCTGCCGCGAACCGTGTGGTAACGCACACCCGGGAGATCCTTCACCCGACCACCGCGAATCAATACCACTGAGTGCTCTTGAAGGTTGTGACCTTCCCCACCAATGTAGCTGGTCACTTCATAACCATTGGTCAGGCGCACCCGAGCGACCTTACGAAGCGCCGAATTTGGCTTCTTGGGTGTTGTGGTGTACACACGCGTGCAGACACCGCGCTTTTGGGGTGAAGACTCCAACGCAGGCACGTTCGACTTGTAATCCTTCGGCCGCCGAGGCTTCCGGACCAATTGATTGATCGTAGACATAATTTTTAACCTTCGAAACGAAATAACGACAGACCGCACGAACGGTCTGCCGAAGAACGGAAATTTTAAAGGGTTTGGGCGTCAGTGTCAATACGGCGGCCGGCCTTGATGCCCCTAGAATAGGGCATCAAGGCCTATTTCAACCCACCAGACGACTGTGGGCGAGGCGGTGAAAGTCCGCCGGCGTCCAACTCGGCTGATACGGCCTATTCTTCCTCGCCCGACGCTGGAATGGCGGTCACTGGTTCTTGATTGGCCATCCATTCGCTCTCCGTGGCCTGCAGCGCTGCCGCCAACTCAGCATCTGGATCCGGCATGGCTTCACGCTCAGCTTTTTGCCGCGCCATGGCCACACGGCCTGTGCCCGCGGGGATCAAGCGACCGACAATGACATTCTCTTTCAAACCATGCAACTCGTCGACCGTGCCACGCACAGCCGCGTCGGTCAACACGCGTGTGGTCTCTTGGAACGATGCCGCGGAGATGAATGATTCAGTCGCCAACGAAGCTTTGGTGATGCCCAACAGCATGCTTTGGACTTTCGCTGGGGCTTTGCCCTCGGCTTCCAATCGCTCATTCTCTTCCAGTGCGCGGATTCGGTCGACTTGCTCGCCGCGTAAAAAGCGACTGTCACCGCTGTCTAAAACCTCCACCTTACGCATCATCTGACGGATGATGACCTCAATGTGCTTGTCATTGATTTTCACACCTTGAAGCCGGTAGACATCCTGAATTTCCTGAACCAGGTAGTCGGCAAGTTTTTCGACCCCAAGCAGGCGCAGGATATCGTGCGGATTGGGTTCACCATCGACCACCGTTTCGCCTTTTTCGACGTGCTCACCCTCGAACACCAACACCTGACGGAATTTTGGAATCAATTCTTCATGAACCTCTCCGTCTTCGCCGGTGATGACCAAGCGCTGTTTGCCCTTGGTTTCTTTGCCAAAGCTCACCACCCCTGAGGCCTCTGCGAGCAAAGCACCCTCTTTCGGACGTCGCGCCTCGAACAAATCGGCCACTCGCGGCAAACCCCCGGTGATGTCTCTTGTCTTCGAAGACTCTTGAGGGATACGGGCAATGATGTCCCCGACGCGGACTTCTTGCGTATCGGTGACGTTGATCACAGCACCGGTGGGCAAGAAGTACTGAGCGGGCTGCTCCGTCCCTGGGATATTCAAAGGCTTGCCTTTTTTATCGACCAAGCGAATGATCGGGCGCAAGTCTTTGCCTTCCGCTCCGCGTTTTTTCGGATCAGTCACCACCACAGAAGACAGGCCCGTGATCTCATCGGTGTGCTCAGTCACGGTCACACCAGAGATGAAGTCTTGGAAGCTTGCGAAACCAGCGACCTCAGACACCACTGGGTGGGTGTGGGGGTCCCAGCTGGCCACGTGTTCGCCAACCTCGACACCATCGCCCTCTTTGACCGGCAAAATAGCACCGTAGGGGATTTTGTAACGCTCGCGCTCGCGGCCTTGCGCATCAATGACAGACAGCTCGCCTGAACGAGACACGGCCACCAGTTTGCCTTCAGCGTTCTCGACCGATTTCAGGTTATAGAACCGAATCGAGCCCATTGACTTGACCTCAATGTGGTCCACTGCCACTGACCGAGACGCCGCACCGCCGATATGGAAGGTCCGCATGGTCAACTGCGTGCCCGGCTCACCGATCGATTGCGCTGCCACAACACCGGCCGCCTCACCTTGATTGGCCAAGTCGCCACGAGCCAGGTCGCGACCATAGCAGGCCGCGCAGATGCCGTGACGGGTCTCGCAAGTGATGGGTGAGCGCACCATCACACGGTCAACCGCATGCTCTTCCAGCTTGGCGACCCAGGCCTCGTCCAGCAGGGTCCCTCGAGCACACAACACCTCATCTGAGTCAGCCGCGTAAACATCTTGCGCGACCACACGACCCAAGATGCGCTCCCGCAGCGGCTCGACCACGTCGCCACCTTCCACGATGGGCAACATCTCAAGGCATGCCTCAGTGCCGCAGTCTTCTTCGACCACCACTAGGTCTTGGGCCACATCCACCAGCCGCCGCGTCAGGTAACCTGAGTTGGCCGTTTTCAATGCGGTATCCGCCAGGCCTTTCCGCGCACCGTGCGTGGAAATAAAGTACTGGAGCACGTTCAACCCCTCACGGAAATTGGCCGTAATGGGCGTTTCAATGATGGAGCCGTCAGGCTTGGCCATCAAACCACGCATCCCTGCCAGCTGGCGAATCTGGGCCGCCGATCCCCGCGCGCCAGAATCAGCCATGATGAAGATCGAGTTCATTGAGTCTTGCTCGTGCTCATTGCCCTCAGAGTCCACTCGCATCTCACGCCCAATGCGTTTCATCATGGCTCGCGCAACCTCTTCATTGGTTCGCGACCAGATGTCCACCACTTTGTTGTACCGCTCGCCTGAAGTGACGACGCCCGAGGCATATTGGTCCTGAATATCCAACACTTCGGCCTCGGCCTGCTCCAAAATGGCCTTCTTTTCTGGGGGCACTTGCAAGTCATCCAAACCAATGGATACCCCAGCCCGGGTGGAATAACCAAAGCCGGTGTACATCAACTGATCGGCCAAAATGACGGTTTGCTTCAGCCCGCAATGGCGATAACATTCATCAATCAAACGCGAGATCTGTTTTTTCTTAAGCGCCTGATTCACCAGATCAAACGGCAGCCCATCAGGGACGATTTCCCAGAGCAAAGCGCGACCGACGGTCGTCTCTTGACGTGTAATCGACTCCACTGCCTCGCCGTCTTCAAACGATGTCTCGGTAATGCGAACCGTGACCGGCGCGTGGAGATCAACCTCGCGGTTGGCATAGGCGCGATGGACTTCAGCAACGCTGGAAAAGGACATGCCCTCGCCCCGCGCTCCAGGCAGCAAGCGGGTCATGTAATACAACCCAAGCACCACATCCTGCGTGGGAACGATGATGGGCTCACCGTTTGCCGGCGACAGGATGTTGTTGGAAGACATCATCAGCGCGCGGGCCTCCAGCTGCGCCTCCAAGCTCAGCGGCACGTGAACCGCCATCTGGTCGCCGTCAAAATCAGCATTGAAAGCGGTGCACACAAGCGGGTGCAGCTGAATGGCTTTGCCCTCAATCAAAACAGGCTCAAACGCTTGAATTCCCAATCTGTGGAGAGTCGGCGCGCGGTTCAGCAAGACCGGATGCTCACGGATGACCTCTTCAAGAATATCCCAAACCTCACCTTCTTCGCGCTCAACCAACTTCTTCGCAGCTTTGATCGTCATTGCCAGACCACGGCGCTGCAACTTAGAGAATATGAAAGGCTTGAACAACTCCAAAGCCATCTTCTTCGGGATGCCACATTCGTGCAAACGCAATGTGGGCCCGACAACAATGACAGAACGGCCAGAATAATCCACTCGCTTGCCCAAGAGGTTTTGGCGGAAGCGGCCCTGCTTGCCCTTGATCATATCTGCGAGCGACTTCAAGGGGCGCTTGTTTGTGCCCGTGATGGCACGACCACGGCGGCCGTTGTCTAACAGCGCATCCACAGACTCTTGCAGCATGCGTTTTTCATTGCGCACGATGATGTCTGGCGCATTCAGATCCAGCAAGCGACGCAGGCGATTATTGCGGTTGATCACGCGACGGTACAGGTCATTGAGATCCGATGTCGCAAACCGACCGCCATCAAGTGGCACCAACGGACGAAGATCCGGCGGCAGCACGGGCAGCACCGTCAAAATCATGTGCTCGGGACGGTTGCCCGACTCCAAAAATGCCTCCATCAGCTTGATGCGTTTGGTCAAGCGTTTGATCTTGGTCTCGGAGTTGGTTGATTCGATTTCTTCTCGCAGCTTGACAAGCTCACCGGCCATGTCAATGTTCTTCAACACCTCGAGGACCGCTTCAGCCCCCATTCGCGCATCGAACTCATCGCCGTATTCTTCGACTGCGGTGTGGTATTGCTCATCGGTGAGCAGCTGACCACGCTCCAGCGGCGTTAAGCCAGGCTCCAGCACCAAATATGACTCAAAGTACAAAATGCGCTCGATATCCCGAAGCGTCATGTCCAAAAGTAAGCCGATGCGCGAAGGCAGTGACTTCAAAAACCAAATGTGCGCAACGGGACAGGCCAGGTCGATGTGGCCCATGCGCTCCCGACGGACCTTAGTCACCGTGACTTCAGTGCCACATTTCTCACACTTCACGCCACGGTGTTTCATCCGTTTGTATTTGCCACACAAGCACTCGTAGTCCTTGATGGGGCCGAAGATTGCGGCACAAAACAACCCTTCACGCTCTGGCTTAAAGGTTCTGTAATTAATCGTCTCTGGCTTTTTGACTTCACCAAATGACCAGGATTTGATCAACTCAGGTGGAGCAAGGCCAATACGAATCGCATCAAAGTCTTTGGCATGGCTTTGACGCTTGTATAAGTTAAATAAATCGCGCACTTGTGCTGCCTCCTCCTGCGATCAGGATTCTTTAAGTTCTATGTTGATGCCCAATGAGCGGATCTCTTTGACCAACACATTGAATGATTCGGGCATACCAGCCACCATCTCGTTGTTGCCGTCGACGATGCTCTTGTACATCTGGTTGCGGCCCTGCACATCGTCTGACTTGACGGTCAGCATTTCTTGCAAGGTGTATGCCGCCCCATAGGCTTGCAGCGCCCAGCATTCCATTTCACCGAAACGTTGACCGCCAAACTGAGCCTTACCACCCAGCGGCTGCTGGGTAACGAGGCTGTATGGGCCTGTCGAGCGAGCATGCATCTTGTCGTCAACCAAGTGGTTGAGCTTGAGCATGTACATATATCCCACCGTCACCGGCCGATCGAATGGGTCTCCGGTGCGCCCGTCGTACAGCGTGGTTTGTCCGGATTCAGGCAGATCTGCCATTTTCAGCAAATGCTTGATCTCTTGCTCAGTCGCCCCATCAAAGACCGGTGTCGCCATGGGAACGCCGCCGAACAGGTTTTTTGCCATCTCATCGACTTCTTCATCACTGAACTCGGTGAGTTTGACTCGGTCTTTCTGATCGAAGTTGTAGACATCGCCCAAGAATTTCCGGACTTTGGCTGTTTTTTCCTCAGCTTCATACATGGCTTGGATTTTCTTGCCCACTCCACGTGCAGCCCACCCTAAGTGCGTTTCGAGGATTTGTCCCACGTTCATCCGGGACGGCACGCCCAACGGGTTCAAAACCACATCGACCGGAGTGCCATCCGCTGAGTAAGGCATATCTTCAGTGGGCACGATCGTTGAGACAACGCCCTTGTTACCGTGACGACCTGCCATCTTATCGCCAGGTTGCATGCGACGCTTCACGGCCATGTAGACTTTAACCATCTTCAAAACGCCAGGCGCAAGGTCATCCCCTCGGGTGATTTTCGCTTTCTTCTCTTGGAAGCGTTTTTCAAACAGCTTTCGCTGCTTTTCAATCTGCTGAGCGGAGCGCTCCAGAAGATCCTGGGCCTCCTCATTTCGCATCACCAACTTAAACCAGTCATCGCGCTTGAGCTCTTCCAGGTAGCCTTTGGTGACCTTGTCGCCTTTTTTCAGGCCAGCCGGGCCTTTGTCTGCGACCTTACCAGTGAGGACAGACTCCAACCGAGCAAAAATGGCATCTTCCATGATCCGAAGCTGATCATCTAAGTCAGTCCGAACTTGGCGAATCTCATCTCGCTCGATCGCTGTGGCACGAGAATCTTTTTCCACGCCTTCTCGAGTGAACACCTGAACATCGATTACGGTGCCATCCATTCCCGAGGGCACCCGCAAGGATGTGTCTTTCACGTCGGAGGCTTTCTCACCAAAGATGGCGCGCAGAAGCTTTTCTTCTGGCGTGAGCTGTGCCTCACCTTTCGGCGTGACTTTGCCCACCAAAATATCGCCTGCTTTGACCTCAGCCCCAATGTAGACAATGCCCGACTCATCAAGCTTATTCAGCGTTGACTCGCCAACGTTGGGGATGTCTGCCGAGATTTCTTCAGAGCCCAGCTTCGTATCTCGCGCAACACAGGTCAACTCTTCGATATGAATCGAGGTGAAACGATCTTCTTGAACCACTCGCTCTGAAATCAGGATTGAGTCTTCGAAGTTATAGCCATTCCACGGCATGAAGGCGACCAACATGTTTTGCCCAAGCGCCAACTCGCCCAAGTCAGTGGACGGACCATCTGCCAAGACATCTTTCTTAGCCACACTATCGCCCACTTTGACCAGGGGACGCTGATTCATGCAGGTGTTTTGGTTGGAGCGTTGGTACTTCACCAAGTTGTAGATATCCACACCCGGATCGTCTTCGCCCACCTCATCTTCGTTGGCGCGAACCACAATACGACCGGCGTCGACCTGATCGACGATTCCGCCGCGCTTGGCGACAGTGGTCACGCCAGAGTCCGTGGCAACGACGCGCTCCATTCCCGTTCCCACCAGTGGTTTGTCCACACGCAGTGTCGGAACCGCCTGACGCTGCATGTTCGAGCCCATCAGTGCGCGGTTGGCATCATCGTGTTCCAAAAAGGGCACGAGTGAGGCCGCGACAGACACAATCTGACGTGGTGACACATCCATATACTGGACTTCACTGCTCTCTTTGAGCATGAATTCACCCTGGTACCGGCAGGTGATCAATTTGTCTTTGAAGCGACCGTTTTTATCCAGTTCGGCATTGGCCTGAGCAATGGCATAGTCGCCCTCTTCAATGGCCGAAAGGAACTCAACCTCATCAGTGACCTTACCCTTGACCACTTTCCGGTACGCCGTCTCCAAGAACCCATACGCGTTGGTTCGGGAATAGCTTGCCAAGGAATTGATCAGACCAATATTGGGCCCTTCTGGGGTCTCAATTGGACACAAACGGCCGTAGTGAGTGGGGTGCACATCACGCACCTCAAACCCAGCGCGCTCCCGGGTGAGACCACCTGGTCCCAACGCGGAGACACGGCGCTTGTGCGTGACCTCAGACAGGGGGTTGTTTTGATCCATGAACTGCGACAGCTGCGACGAACCAAAAAATTCTTTCACGGCAGCCGCCACGGGCTTGGCATTAATCAAATCTTGCGGTGAAAGCTCATCTGCTTCTGCCATAGACAGCCGCTCACGAACTGCGCGCTCAACACGAACCAAACCAATGCGGAAGACGTTCTCAGCCATCTCACCAACAGACCGAACACGGCGGTTCCCCAAGTGGTCAATGTCGTCAACCGTGCCTTGGCCATTGCGAATGTCAATAAGGACCTTCAGGACCGACAAAATGTCTTCTTGATCAAGAATGCCCGGCCCTTCGATCTCTTTGCGACCAACGCGCCGGTTGAACTTCATGCGACCGACCGCAGACAGATCATATCGCTCAGGTGTAAAAAACAGATTTTTAAACAGGTTTTGCGCCGCGTCTTTGGTGGGGGGCTCGCCGGGACGCATCATCTTGTAAATTTCCCAAAGGGCTTCCAGCTCAGTGGTGGTCGGATCGATCCGCAGCGTGTTGGAGATGTACGGACCTTGATCAAGGTCATTGACATACAACACATCAAACTGCTTGATCTTTGCCTCACGCAGGGCGCCGAGAAGTTCCTCGGTGATTTCAGTGTTGGCTGGCGCGATCAGTTCACCGGTTTTTTCCTCCACCACGTTGTGGGCGATGATTTTGCCGATGAGGTACTCATCAGGCACATCCAAAGTTTTCACACCGGCTTCCGCGATCAGTTTCACATGACGCGCAGTGATCCGTTTGTCTTTGGCAACAATGACTTTGCCTTTTTTATCTTTGATGTCCAACAGTGCGGTCTCACCGCGCAAACGCTCTGGCACCAAATCAACGCGCACGTCTTTTCCGCGGAGAGAGACCTTGGTTTTTTCAAAGAAATAGTCAAGAATCTGCTCTTCTTCCATGCCCAATGCGCGCAGCAAAATCGTCACGGGCAATTTGCGGCGCCGATCAATGCGGGTGAAGATCGCGTCTTTGGGATCGAACTCAAAATCCAGCCACGAGCCACGGTAGGGGATCACGCGCGCCGAAAACAAAAGCTTTCCAGACGAGTGGGTTTTGCCCCGGTCATGGTCAAAAAACACGCCCGGCGATCGGTGCATCTGATTCACAATGACCCGCTCGGTGCCGTTAACGATGAACGTCCCGGTGTCGGTCATCAGTGGCAAGTCGCCCATGTAGACATCTTGCTCACGGACTTCTTTGATTTTTTTATTTTTCGCAGGGCTGTCTTTGTCGTAAATCACCAGGCGAACGGTCACTCGGAGGGGTGCGCCGTAGCTCATGCCTCGAAGCTTGCACTCGGTCACATCGAACTCTGGCTCACCCAACTGATAGTTCACATACTCCAAAGCGGCATTGCCCGAGTAGCTAACGATTGGAAACACCGAAGACAATGCGCCATGCAAACCAATTGGCTCGCGCTGTTCTTCCGCCTTATCACGCTGCAGAAACTGTTGATAAGAATCGATCTGGGTTGAAAGCAAGAAAGGAACTTCCAGCACCTCATCATGGCTGCCGAAGTCTTTTCGAATACGCTTCTTTTCCGTGAAGGAGTAACTCATGAGCGTCGTACCCACCTGATGTTGCAAATTTGCCAGGTTTTCTTTACCGTGATCCAACTGGGAACCTGGAACAAACCCAATTGACCGGCTTTTGCCTCACAACGGGCAAGGGCCAAGCGAGATACTCCCGCCTGGCCCGAACCGCTGCATGGCTGCGCAACCGAAATGGTTACTTGACCTCGACTGTCGCGCCAGCTTCTTCCAATTGCTTCTTAATTTCTTCGACGTCGTCTTTAGGAACGCCTTCTTTGACTGGCGCAGGAGCACCCTCAACCAAATCTTTGGCTTCCTTCAGACCGAGTCCTGTGACACCACGGACCGCCTTAATCACGCCCACTTTGTTGTCACCAAATCCTGCCAAAATGACGTCGAACTCGCTTTGCTCTTCGCCGCCACCGCCGGCATCGCCACCACCGGCAGCAGGTCCAGCAGCCATAGCGACCGGCGCTGCAGCAGTCACGCCAAACTTCTCTTCCATCGCTTCGATGAGCTCAACCACGTCCATGACGCTCATCTCTGCAATCGCATCTAGAATGTCTTCTTTTGAAACGGCCATTGTTCTTTACTCCAAAATAAAAATTAAATGATTAATTGGCAGCTTGCTTGCTGTCGCGTACCGCAGCAAATGTCCGAACCATCTTGGTGTGTGGTGCCGCAAGCGTACGAACAAACTTCTCGATGGGCGCTTTCATTGTGCCCATGAGCATGCCCAATGCCTCATCTTTGGTCGGCAGACTGGCCAAGCGATCCAACTCGCCAACGTCATACAAAGTGGCATTGAAAGCCACCAGTTTTGCAATCAGCTGCTCGTTGTCTTTGGCATAGTCTTTGATCAGCCGTGCCGCAGCGCCTGGTTCTTCAACCGAGAACGCAAACAGCAGTGGGCCAACCAAACCATCAGACAGACATTCAAAGTCCGTACCCTTAACGGCACGACGCACCAGGGTGTTCTTTGCAACTTTGAGAAAAACACCGCCCTCACGCGCTTTTCTGCGCAGGTCGGTCATTTGCTCAACAGTCAAACCTCGGTACTCGGCAGCAACAGCAGAGTGAGCGGATTGTGCGACTGCACTGACTTCCGCAACCACCGCCTTTTTTTGCTCAAGTGTGAGCGCCATTGGCTACCTCCGTTAAGTTTTCAAACACCAAACAAGTCAACCGCCCTTGCTTGGACTCTTTTTGGTGGCCGCTTGGGGCAACACCATCTGCGCGGGCGGCTTGCATCAAGCCATTACCAGGTCTCTGACCCGCGGTCTTGGACGGGATCATTGAGCGAACACTCAATGACAACGCCCCGCAACACTGACTACAAACTCAAAGTTCCAGTATCAATGGTGATCCCTGGTCCCATGGTTGTTGACAGCGCAACTTTCTTTAAGTACTGACCCTTGGCTGAGGCGGGTTTCGCCTTGACCAGTTCCTGAATCAGCGCATTCAAATTGGTTTTTAAGGCATCGGCATCGAAGTTGGCTTTGCCAATCGTGGTGTGCACAATGCCTGCCTTGTCAGTGCGATACTGAACTTGACCGGCTTTGGCGTTTTTCACCGCGCCTTCAACGTCCGTCGTGACGGTTCCAACCTTGGGGTTGGGCATGAGGCCTCTGGGACCCAACACCGTGCCCAAGCGCCCCACCACACGCATCGCATCTGGTGTGGCAATGCAGACGTCAAAATCAATCTCGCCACCTTTGATGGTCTCTGCAAGATCCTCAAAACCAACGATGTCAGCCCCGGCTTGCTTGGCTTTTTCAGCGTTCTCGCCTTGCGCAAACACGGCAACACGCGCAGTTTTTCCCGTGCCGTTCGGCAATACGAGGGCGCCTCGAACCGCTTGGTCTGATTTTTTGGCATCCACACCCAAGCGAACGGCGACGTCCACAGACTCGGTAAATTTCAACTGGCTGGCGGATGTCAGCAAGGCCAGCGCCTCATCCACTGGGTAGACTTTTGTTGCGTCGACTTTCTCGCGGATTGCCCGCATGCGTTTGCTTTTCGTAGCCATTATTCAACGCCCTCCACATTCAAACCCATGCTTCTGGCGCTGCCAGCGATGGTTCGGACTGCAGCATCCATATCGGCCGCGGTCAAATCAGGTTCTTTGGCTTTCGCAATTTCTTCAAGTTGGGCGCGCGTGACCGTGCCCACTTTCTTTGTATTCGGCTCACCGCTGCCCTTGCTGATGTTGGCCGCCTTTCTCAGCAACACGGCCGCAGGGGGCGTTTTAGTAATGAAGGTAAAACTTCTGTCGTTGTAGACCGTGATCACCACAGGCAAGGGCAAACCCTGCTCCACGGAGTCTGTTTGCGCGTTAAACGCCTTACAAAACTCCATGATGTTCACGCCATGCTGACCGAGTGCGGGCCCCACCGGTGGGCTCGGGTTGGCTTGCCCCGCCGGCACCTGCAGCTTGATGTATGCACTAATTTTTTTTGCCATCGTCTTGCTCTCCTCGGGTTCCAGCGCCCAGACATCAATTCAGACCAGGCTCCCCGTTGTGATGATTAAGATGCTTTTTTTTAAAGCTTCTCGACTTGCTGAAAATCCAGCTCCACAGGCGTGGAGCGCCCAAAAATGGAAACCGCCACCCGCAGCCTGCTCTTTTCGTAGTTGATCTCTTCGACCACCCCACTGAAATCGTTAAACGGCCCATCGATGACCCGGACAACCTCGCCAGGTTCAAACAGGATCTTCGGTCTCGGTTTGTCAACGCCCTCAGCCACCCGCTGCAAGATATTGTCCGCCTCTCGCTGCGTGATCGGCGCCGGCTGGTCTTGGCGGCCACCGATAAACCCAAGGACTTTCGGCACGCTTTTGACCAAGTGCCAGCTGTCATCATTCATTTCCATCTCAACAAGCACATAACCCGGAAAGAACTTGCGCTCGCTGCGGCGTTTAACGCCCTTTTTCATCTCAACAACTTCTTCTGTTGGCACCAGAATTTCGCCAAACAGATCCTCCATCCCTGCGCGCTTGACGTACTCTTGTAGCGAGGTCTGCACCTGCTTTTCAAAGCCCGAGTAGGCATGGACCACGTACCATTTCTTAGACATCAGCTGCCTCCCGCCGTGCCGATCAGACGACGGATCAGCCAACCAAAAACGCTGTCCATCAAAAACAGCAGCACCGCTGTGATGATCGTTAAGACAATCACAATCAGCGTTGTTTGAAACGTCTCTTGGCGCGTTGGCCACACCACTTTACGTCGCTGCTCATCTGCCTCTCTCACAAACCCAAACATGTCTCGGCCACGCTGAGTTTGTAGGACCACCAGACTGGCCACGACCACAGCGACGACAAGGCCAACGGCACGAATGATGGTCATCACCTCGTCGGCGTAATAGAAAAATCCCGCGATGCCGGCGGCCAATATCGCCAAGCCGACGACCCAAAGGACGTTGTCACGCGGTGATGCTTTCTCGACGGCCATAAACTCTCTACTCTCGCAAACTCTTAAACAGCAGCCCCTGTGCCAATGGCAGGCGAGGAGGGACTCGAACCCCCAACCTGCGGTTTTGGAGACCGCTGCTCTGCCAGTTGAGCTACTCGCCTATATCAGTCAACGCCAAAACCGGGGCAGCTTAAGAAACTGCCCCGGTTCAGGCCAAGCCATTTACTTGTGGATTTTGGCGACGACGCCAGCGCCCACGGTTCGGCCACCTTCACGAATCGCAAAGCGCAGGCCCTCTTCCATCGCAATCGGCGCAATCAGCTCCACCTGCATCTGGACATTATCGCCCGGCATCACCATCTCAACGCCATCAGGCAATTCCACCGAACCGGT
>PR_CR_10_Liq_1_inCRDRAFT_1000765_pt1 | contig 14171 bp, 13 predicted proteins | sample PRCRCaboRojoPR_3_FD_10241 | JGI IMG/M metagenome (IMG submission 10241)
CCGCCGCAGCCGAGTCGGCGCAGCAGCCTCTGCACCAGCGGCGGTGCCGGCATGAGAAGCTCGCGGAGGCCGCGGCGCGGGGCTGTCAGACGATTGGGTCGTGGACGGTGACCAGCTTGGTGCCGTCCGGGAAGGTGGCCTCCACCTGCACGTCCGGAATCAGCTCCGGCACGCCGTCCATGACGTCCTCGCGGGTCAGCAGGGTGCGGCCGTAGTCCATCAGCTCGGCGACGCTGCGGCCGTCGCGGGCGCCCTCCAGAATGGCGCAGCTGATGTAGGCCACCGCCTCCGGGTAGTTGAGCTTCAGACCCCGCGCCCGCCGGCGCTCTGCCAGCAGACCCGCCGTGAACAGCAGCAGCTTGTCTTTCTCTCGCGGTGTCAGGTCCATTACGGCCTCGCGTCTCGGGCCCGGCACGCGCCGCGCCCGGGTCGTCAGGTTGCCCAAATACCGGGCGGTACCGCCCCGCGGCCCAGCAGACGCGGGCGCAGGGCGCTCCAGAGCGCACAGAATACCCGCTGCACGGGCTCCGTTGTATCGGCGAGGGCACGGGCGACGAGGAGATCGTCCAGGCGGGTGACGCCGATCAGGACGGCAGCGGCGTCGGCGACCACGGCGTGCGCCGCTTCAAGGTCCGGCGCCGCCGCACCGGTGGCGACGAAGGTGCCGGTCACCGCGTGCCGGCGCAGCCCACTGCCGCGGTCGAGGTCCGCAGGCGTGTCCACACGCAGGCGCTCCGCGAGCTGCGGCCTGCCGTCCCGGGCGAGGCGAAACGCGGCATCCAGCGCACCGTGCCCGAAGCGCTCGCCGATGACGGGCCGGCCCAGGCTGATGAGCTCCCAGGCGATGCAGCGCGCATCGCCGTGCAGCCGGATGTCGGTTTGCGCCCGGACCCGGGCGCCCGGAAACAGGATGGCCGGTTGCGGGAGCCACTCCAGCACGCCGCCAGACTCCACCCTCAGCACCTGGGTCTGGCGCGCCGTATCGCCGGCGCTGCGGTAGAACTTGGCGGCCCCGGGCGTGGTCACCAGGGCATGGGCGCCGGCGGCCACCGACAGGCGGATGTCCAGCGTGTCGCCGCCCACCACGCCGCCGGGCGGGTGCAGCGGGTAGAGATGGCAGGGCGCGCCCTCCGGGTGGAAGGCGCGCTGCAGCGTCAGTGGCCCCCGCTGGTGCTTGCGCGCAAGCACGGTGCGCGGCCCCCGCGGACCCGGGCGTCGCTCGCAGCCCAGGTACAGCTCAGCGCGCCAGCCCTGCCCCGCCCCGTCGATGGTCGTCGCTGTATCCACGGGTGCCAGTGTACTGCTTCCGCCCGCGGCAGTGGGCGCGCGACGGCGTGCTCGCCCCCGCGCAGCCGGGATGCCTGGATTCCGCTGCGCTGCATCCAGGCTGCGCGCTCTGCGGGCGCGGTACGAGCGGGGTGGCCGCGGCGCGGGCGAAGGCGCGCCGCGGCTCGCGTGCGGGTGTCACATCGGGAAGCCGCCGCCGGGTGGGAAGCCGCCGGGCGGCATGCCGCCGCCGGGACCGCCGAGCCCACCCATGCCGGGCGGCAGGCGGCCCTGCATCTGGCGCATCATCTTGGCCATGTTGCCGCCCTTCATCTTTTTCATCATCTTCTGCATCTGCGTGAACTGCTTGAGCAGCTTGTTCACGTCCTGCACCTGGGTGCCGGAGCCCAGGGCGATGCGCTTGCGCCGGCTGCCCTTGATGATCTGCGGATGGGCGCGCTCCATGGGCGTCATGGAGTCGACGATGGCGATGAGCTTGACGACCTCTTTGTCGTTGACTTGGTTTTTGACGTGGTCCGGCACCTCGCCCATGCCCGGGAGCTTGTCCATGAGCCCCGCCATGCCGCCGAACTGGCTCATCTGCTTCAGCTGGTCGCGGAAGTCGACCAGATCGAAGCCCTTGCCCTTCTTGAGCTTCTTCGCAAGCTTTTCGGCCTGCTTGTGGTCCACCTTCTGCTGGACCTCTTCCACCAGGGAGACCACGTCGCCCATGCCGAGGATGCGCGAGGCGATCCGGTCCGGATGGAAGGGCTCCAGCGCCGTGCTGCGCTCGCCGGTGCCGAGGAACTTGATGGGCTTGCCGGTGATCTCGCGGATGGACAGCGCCGCACCGCCGCGGGCATCGCCGTCCGCCTTGGTCAGGATGACGCCGGTGAGCGGCAGGGCATCATGGAAGGCCTTGGCGGTCTTGGCGGCGTCCTGGCCGGTCATGCTGTCCACCACGAACAGGGTCTCCGCCGGTGACAGCGATGCCTCCAGCGCCTGGATCTCGGCCATCATCGCCTCGTCGATGGCGAGCCGACCGGCCGTGTCCACGATGAGCACGTCCTTGAACTGCTTCCTGGCGGCGGCGACGGCGCCCTCGGCGATGGCCAACGGCTGCTGGTCGGCGCTGCTCGGGAAGCACTCGACGCCCACCTCGCGGGCCACCGTCGCCAGCTGGTCGATGGCCGCCGGGCGGTAGACGTCGGTGCTCACCACCATGACCTTCTTGCCCTGGCGCTCCGTCAGGAAGCGCGCGAGCTTGCCCGTGGTGGTGGTCTTGCCCGAGCCCTGCAGGCCCGCCATCAGGATGACCGCCGGCGGCTGCACGTTGAGCGCAAGCCCCTCGTTGGACTCGCCCATCAGGGCCGTCAGCTCGTCGTTGACGATCTTGATGAGCACCTGCCCCGGGGTCAGGCTGCGGGTGACGTCGGCACCCAGGGCGCGCTCGCGCACCCGCTCCACGAAGCCGCGCACCACCGGCAGGGCCACGTCGGCCTCCAGCAGCGCCATGCGCACCTCGCGCAGGGTGTCTTTGATGTTGTCCTCCGTGAGGCGGGCCTGGCCGCGCAGACCCTTGAGCACGTCGCCGAAGCGCTCCTGCAAGCTGTCGAACATGAGTCTTGACTCGGACCTTAAGTCTGATGAAGGAAATCGGGCCGACGCCCGGGGCGTCGGCGGCAGACGTGCCGCCCTCAGCCCGGGCATCGGCGGGAAGCACAGGCGGCGCGATCACCAGCCTGCCCGCAGCGGCAAGCGCCGGCGTTAACCTAAATCAAGGCAGCGGCAAAGAACAGCCCGCCGGCCGTCGCAAGACTGTCCGGGCGCGTTCCGGCCCGGGCGCAGTTGTGCGATGATCCGCGGCCATGAGCAGCGCCCCCATCGCCCTTTTCAGCATCGCCGCCTACCTCGGCAGCGCGAGCCTCATCGGCTGGCGCATGTTCAACCGCGACCTGGCCCCGGTCCAGGTGCTGCGCCAGACCACGCTCGGGCTCGGCTTCCTGGGCCTGCTGCTGCACACCTGGCTGCTGTATCAGGCCATCTTCAGCCATGCGGGCCTGAACCTGGCCTTCTTCAACGCCCTGTCGCTGGCCTCCTGGACGGTGGTGGCGTCGCTGCTGATCTCCAGCCTGAGCAAGCCCATCGAGAACCTGGGCCTGGTGATCCTGCCGCTTGCGGCCATCACCGTGCTGCTGGACCTGATCTACCCCGGCGTCGGCTTCATGAGCGAGGACGCGAGCTGGATCCTGAAGCTGCATGTGCTGCTGTCCATGCTCGCCTACAGCCTGCTGACGCTCGCCGCCGTGCAGGCGGTGCTGCTGGCGGTGCAGGACAGCTACCTGCGCCGGCGCAGGCCGAACACCTTCATCCGCTCCCTGCCGCCGCTGATGACCACGGAAGCCCTGCTGTTTGAGATGATCGGCATCGGCTTCGTGCTGCTCACGCTCGCCCTGCTGTCGGGCTTCGCCTTCCTGGAGAACATGTTCGCCCAGCACCTGGTGCACAAGACGGTGCTGTCGGTGCTCGCCTGGATGGTGTTCGGCGGGCTGCTGCTCGGGCGCCGCGTCTGGGGCTGGCGCGGACAGAAGGCCATCCGCTGGACCCTGAGCGGCTTTCTGCTGCTGATCCTCGCCTACTTCGGCTCCAAGTTCGTGCTGGAGCTGATTCTGCATCGCTGAAACGCCGCTGGCGCGGCGTGCCAGATGGTCTGATTCAAGCCGCGCTGCGACGCTCCGCCCATCCCCGCCGCTGGGACCACGCACTGATCGTAACGCGGCGCGGGAGTCCGGGCAGGGATCGGGCGACCGCGCGGACACCGCAGCCTGGATGCAGCGAAGCGGAATCCAGGTCTTTACGTCGCCCTTGCGGGTGCCTGGTCCAGCCGGCCGCCCGTCAGCAGGCCAGATCCTCCGGCCGGTCCACATCGGCGAGCGGCGCCAGCTCCCACCAGCGCCACCCGAGTCCGGCCAGGCGCGCCCGGGTGAGCGCCGCCACCTGATCACCACCCCAGGGCATGCCCGTGAACAGCTCGCGCGCCGGCTGCCGCAGCCCGAGCAGCACATAGCCGCCGTCCTCTGCCGGCCCGAGCACGGCATCCTGCTGCGGCTGCGCCAGCAGCGCAGTCAGCGCTGAGGCGATCTGGGCCGGCCCGAGTCCCGGACAGTCGCTGCCGATCAGGACCGCGGCCTCGACCCTGAGCAGCGCATCCGTCGCCGCGTGCAGCATCCGCTCGCCGAGGTCACCGCCCTGCTGATCGTGCAGCGACAGGTCCCAGCGCGCCGCCAAGTCCTGGAATGCCCAGTGCCCGGTATCCGGCGCACACCAGAGCTCCAGCGGCGCGATGCGGGCCGGCGCCAGCCGCGCCAGGGTCCCCTCCAGCAGCTCCCGGTACAGCGCCGCAGCGCCCTCGGCGCCCAGCGCTGGGATCAGCCGCGTCTTGCAGGCGCCCGGCACCGGCGCCTTCGCAAACACCAGAATCCGCGCCTGCGGGAAGCGATATCCGCCGCCGGCTTCCAAGGCCCGAAACGCCGTCAGCTGAGCGCCCCGCCGCAGCTGCTGCCCTGCCCCGCCGTGCAGCCGAAGCAGTGCTCGCCGACGCGGATGCCGGCGCCCGTCAGGCCGTCCGCGTCCGTGAGCTCGCTGACGTGCGGGCGTCCATCCCCGGCACTGCCCAGGGGCAGGCCCAGCATCTGATTGAAGTCACAGTCGTAGACATAGCCCTGCCAGTCGATGCTGACCAGGTCGCGGCACATCACCGCCTCCAGGTTCTCGTGCCGATGGGCATCCTTCAGCAGGCGCATGTAGTCATCGAAGCGCCCGGTGGACAGAAGCCAGCCGCCGAAGCGGCGGATGGGCATGTTCGCAAGCGTCAGCAGCCGGTTGAAGCGCACGCCGTATCGCTCCCACAGCTCGCGCTTGTAATCCGCCTCCAGCGTGCACTGCGGCGGCGGCAGCACCGCATCCACCGGGTTGTACACCAGACTCAGCCGCAGCCCAGTTGCGTCGGCATCCTCGGCGCCATAGCCCAGTTCGTTCAGGCGTCTGAGCCCCCGAATGCTGGCCTCGAACACGCCCTTGCCGCGCTGGCCGTCCACGTTGTCCTCCAGGTAACAGGGCAGTGAGGCGATGATCTCCACGCGGTGCGCCGCCAGGAACGCCGCCAGGTCCGCCTGGTCCGGCTCCTCCAGGATGGTCAGGTTGCAGCGGTCCAGCACCTGCACGCCGAGCGCCCGTGCCCCCTCCACCAGTGGCCGGAACACCGCGTTCAGTTCCGGGGCACCGCCGGTGATGTCCAGGGTGGAGGCGCCGCTGCGCTCCACGAACGCGAGCACCTGCTCCATGGTGTCCGCATGCATCTCCTCGCGGCGTTTCGGCCCGGCGTCCACATGGCAGTGCACGCAGGACTGGTTGCAGCGGTAGCCCAGGTTCACCTGCACCGTGCTGAGGTGCCGGCGGGCGATGGGCGGAAAGTCGGTCTCAAGCAGCAGGGGTTTCGAGTCCAGCAAAACAGGGCTCCTCGGCGGGTCATCACAGCTGCGGGCACACGCCCGCCCCGTCTCCGCCAAGTGGCGCCGCCGACACGATTGTCAAAACCGACAACGGTGATAAACTTGCGGGCTTGGGCATCGCAGGCTCCCAGGCCGGCACCGACCCGCCCAAGCCCGCCCGAAATCCCCACGGGGCCGTAGCTCAGCTGGGAGAGCGTCGCGTTCGCAATGCGAAGGTCAGGGGTTCGATCCCCCTCGGCTCCACCAAACACAAGCGGCGCGCGGCGCCCATTGGCCGGTGATGTCAGCATGGCACCGCCGCCGGCCTGCGCCGCGGCGAGCCGGCAGAGCCGGTACACCGATACGCAACCGCCGGCCGTCGGCGGTGTGCGCGGCGCTGCTCCGCCGCGCGCCACGTACGGCCGCCAGGCACTGACGCCGCGGTGTGCGACCGCGGAGTCCCTGTGCACGATCGGCGACCGCGCGGGCCTCAGGCGATCTCCACCCGCTTGCGTGAGGTCTTGGTCACCTTGGGCATGGACACCACCAGCATGCCGTCCTCGAACTTGGCGGTTGCCTTGTCCGTGTCCACGGCGGCGGGCAGGGTGATGACGCGGGAGAAAGCCCCGCGGCGGATCTCGCGGCGGTGGAAGCTCCCTTCGTCCTGCTTATCTTCGTGACGGCTCTCTCCGCGCAGGGTCAGCGTGTTCTCGGTGAGGCTGATCTCCACGTCCTCCTTACGCACGCCGGGAATCTCTGCCTTGACGACAACCGCGTCGTCGCGGTCGATGACGTCGACGCTCGGCGCCGGCGCCTGCAGGCCCTCCAGCAGGTCGGCCCAGGCGGGTCCGCCCCAGCGCTGCATCCAGCGCCCGGGCATGAGGTCGTCCATGAAGCGCTCCATCTGCTCCCAGGGTGTCATGGCCCGCGGTGTGGCCGCAGGCTTGCTCTCGGTTGTCTGCTCGATGTCTTTGGCCATTGTCGCCTCCCATTGGCTCAGCGCTGTCGCGTGCGGAGAGATCCGGGCTGCGGACCCCATCCGCCCCAATTGCATGGATATCTGCTGCCGGAGCCGGCGGCGCGCGGGTCGTGGCGGTCAGGTCGGGGCCGGCAGCCCGCGGGTGCCGCCAAGGCGGGGGTCACCGGCCGGGCGGCGGGCGACACGACAGAGCGCGCCCCGACTCCATTGACAGCATAGGCGGCGCACCCCGCACCCCGCCATGGGCGCTTCCCGGCAACCCTTGACGGAGCTGTGCCGGTGCCTGCGTCCGTGCGCGGCCGAAGGGCCACTGCGCGTTTCGCTGAAGGGCGCGCGGCGCGCCTGCCTGCCGCGGTCCCGGGTCAGCGGTGCTGCCGCCGCGGGGACATCGGGCGTGCGCCGGCCGATGTGCACCGGTGGCTTGGCGCCCGCTCAGACCGTGCCGTGCTCCTCCAGCCGGAAGCCCAGCACCTCCAGCAGCAGGCCGGTCACCGCACCACCCAGCAGACCACCCAGGAAGCCCGCCGGCACCTCCGCCAGCACCCGCTGCACCGCGGTCTTGGCCTCGGGGGCCAGGGCGGCGGCGGTGGTGCCCGCCACCATCCAGATGCTGGCGCCCACCACCGCCGCCACCAGTGCCGCCACCAGCGGCGCCGCGAGGGTCGTCGGCAGCCAGCCATGGACGTGCTTGACGATCCAGTGCTCGTTCAGCTGGAACAGCGAGCCCACCAGCGCGACGATGCCGGCGGCCATGACGAAGGCACCCACGGGCTGGCGGTAGAGCGTCAGCACCAGCACCAGGATGGCGCCGGCGCCGAGCCCGGCCAGCAGGCCGGTAAGGGTCTCCGCCAGCGGTCGCGCGCCGGCGTGCGAGGTCCAGGCGAAGAAGGCCCCGCCCAGCAGCCCCAGACCCGCCGCCACCAGGGCGATGATGCCGAGCTCCAGGCGCGGCCCGCCGACGATGAGATAACCGATGGATGCCAGCACGCCGGCCATGGCACCCATCAGTGCCACGGGCATGGCGCTGTAGAAGGCAGCGGTGGTCATGGCCGCGGCCAGCGCGGCCACCACCACGGCCTGTGCCGGACTCAGGCCCAGCACCTGAAGCACCTCGTAAAGACCGATGTAAAGCCCCCCGAACAGGGCACCCGCCAGGCTCCACAGGAAGAGCGTCGTGACAATGGCCGTAAAGCGTTCTTTGGACAGCATGCGAACGGGTCCTCCGCGCACCGCCGCGTACCCGGACACGGCGGGCAGTGGTGTCGCCCGGCGGAGCTGGGGCGCCGCGCGGGCCTTGTTGTGATTGTGCTGCGGGGCGCGCTCCCCAGTCGGCCCCCGGGACTCGAAACCGCGCCGCACAAGCGACGCTGGGGTTTAAGTCTAGCGAATCCGGCCCGATGACCCCTTCGCAGGCGCCGCGCGGGCCGAGCGGGCAGCCCAGCCGAGCAGCCGACCGGTCGCCCTCACGCAGACCGCAAGCAGCCTGCCATCATCCCCGAGCCTGCGTTACCATCCGCGCGTGCTCCGGCACCCTGTCCGCGCGTTGTCGCTCCCGGCGCCGTGCGATCAATAACGACCACACACCCCCAACAAAGCGAGGACACCATGGCGAGAACAGCACTGGTCACAGGCGGTACCCGCGGCATCGGCGAGGCCATCAGCATGGCGTTGAAAGATGCCGGTTACACGGTCGCCGCCAATTACGGCGGCAATGATCAGGCAGCCCAGGATTTCACGGCCCGCACGGGCATCCCGGCCTACAAATTCGATGTTTCGGACTTCGACGCCGTCACCGCCGGCATCAAGGCCATCGAGCAGGACCTGGGCCCCGTGGAGGTGCTGGTGAACAACGCCGGCATCACCCGCGACGGCACCCTGCACAAAATGACACACGACAAGTGGCAGGCGGTGATCGACACCAATCTCGGCTCCTGCTTCAACTGCTGCCGGGCGGTCATCGACGGCATGCGCGACCGCGGCTTCGGGCGCATCGTCAACATCGGCTCCATCAACGGGCAGGCGGGCCAGTACGGCCAGGTGAATTACGCCGCCGCCAAGTCCGGTATCCATGGCTTCACCAAGGCGCTCGCGCAGGAGGGCGCCGCCAAGGGCATCACCGTGAACGCCGTAGCGCCTGGCTATGTGGACACCGAGATGGTGCGCGCGGTGCCCCCGGAGGTGCTGGAGAAGATCATCAAGCGCATCCCCGTGGGCCGGCTCGGTAAGCCGGAGGATATCGCCCGCACCGTGATGTTCCTGGTGGCGGATGCGGCGAGCTTCATCACCGGGGCCACCGTCTCGGTGAACGGTGGGCAGCATATGTATTAGGGGGAAGGGCTGAGGACGGCGGCCCCGGACAGGCGTCGTGAGGCGGCCCGGGTACGCCGACTTCAGTCGGCACCCTGGCGTCGGCGGACTTTAGTCCGCCGGCGGCGAATGATCGCCGGCCTCGCGCATCCCGCAGCCTCGCATCAGGTGCGGGAAGCCGGGCTCGCCAGGAATGACGAGCGGCCTGCAGGAGGGAGCCGCTGACCCTCCCGTCAGCCCTTGGGTCCGAACAGCAGCCAGAGAATGAAGCCCAGCACGGGCAGCATCAGCAGCAGCACCACCCAGATGACCTTGCCCAGGGTGCTGGCGTCGCTCTGCACCGTCTTGACCACGGCATACACCACCAGGATCAGCAGCAGCAGGCCGAAAAAACCGCCGACTTCCACCATGTTCTCTGTCCTCCAATCATGCTGGGCGTGGCTCGCCGGCCGCCTTCGGCCCCCGTGCGCGCCCCAGGGACAGATCCCGACGGCTCAACGCAGGCGCCGCGACGTGCGCCGGTCGTGACCACTGCCATTCTCATCAACAATGCGCGTGCCGGGCAGGCGTTGCACCACGGTGACACGGTTACGGCACAGCTCGCCGCCTGCCTGGGGCATATCGGCCTCGAGAGCGTCAGCCTGCCCTTCCCCGACGTGGCGACGGACCCGGTGCAGCGCGAGCGCCTCTTCGCCCTGCTCGACGCCGGCGCCCGACGCGTGGTTGTGCTGGGCGGCGACGGTACCGTGCGCAGCGTGGCCACGCTGCTGCTGGGCCGCGACGTGCCGCTCGGCATTGTACCCCTGGGCACCGCGAATCTGCTCGCGCGCGACCTGGGCCTGCCCTTGGCACCCGAGCCGGCCATCGCCGTGCAGGCCGCGAGCCGCGTGCACCGCATCGACGTGGCCCGCTGCAACGGCGAGACCTTTCTGTGCGCGGCCATGTTCGGCCTGGCGACGGACCTGGCCCGGGCGCGGGAGGCCGCCCGCGGCATCGGCGCCTGGCGCATGCTGCCGCGCCTGCTGCGCAAGGCGTACTGGGTGCTGAAGCGCTATCCCTTCCACCGCGTACACCTGCGCCTGGACGACGCGCCGGCGGTGCTCAGCACCCGCGCCCTGCTGGTGTCCAACAACCCGCTGACGCCCCAGGCCGGTCTGCACCCGGCGCGCACGGCGCTGGACACCGGGCGCCTTGGCGTCTACGGGGTGCGCGAGGGGCCGCTCTACGACCTGCCGCGACTGGCGCTGACGCTCCTTGCCGGCACCTGGCCCCGGGAGCCGCGTGTATTCCACCGCGTCTGCCGGCGCGCCCGCATCGACACCCAGCGCCCCCTACGCACAACCGCACTGCTGGACGGCGAGCCCACGCGCCTCGGCACACCGCTGCGCTTCGACAGCCTCCCCGGCGCGCTGCCCGTGCTGGTGCAGGCCGCCGACTAAGCGGCTGTGCACGAACTCATCACCTTCAACTGCGGACGGATAGCCGGGACGACCTTCAGACAGCGCCCAAACGGATCTCCAAACGGGCTTCGGCACCCCGCACCCGAGCGTTGGCGAGCTCAAGCCGCCCCCCCAGCAGCTCCATGCGGGAGCGCAGACTGTCGAGCCCGAAGCCGGCGCCGGCAGCGCCGGTGCCGAGCGGGCGGTCGGCGACCCGATCACCGAGCACCTGCGGGTCGAAGCCGCGGCCGTCGTCGCTGACGCTGATGCTGAGCAGCTCGCCGTCACAGCTCACCCGCAGCACCGCTCGCGTGGCCTCCGCATGCTTGGCGGCGTTGATCAGCAGCTCGCGGGTACCCTGAAACAGCGTCACCGCCAGCGCATCGGCGAGCACCGGCACCGCGCCGCACGGCTCGCAGACGACGTCCAGACCCCACTGCTCACGCATGTCCTCGGCGAGCCAGGCCAGCGCCTGGTAGAGCCCGCCCTCGCGCAGCAGCGGCGGGCTCAGCTCGAACACCAGGGAGCGCAGCTGCTTGATGGAGTCCATCAGCAGACCCACCAGCTGCTCCCGGCGCTGGGTCAGATCGGCGTCGCCTTCCACCAGTATCCGTGCCAGCACCAGCTGCTGGATGGTGGTGTCGTGCAGTTGCTGCGCCAGCTGCCGCCGCTGCCGCTCTTCCACCGTGGCCATCTCGACGTTCAGCTCGCGCAGGCGCCGGTTCGCCTGTTGCAGACGCTCGCTGCGCTCGTCCAGCGCCGTGTAGAGGCCGCGCGAGAGCTGCGACAGGGTGACATGGGTACGCACCCGCGCCAACAGCACCGTCACGGCGAAGGGCTTGACGATGTAGTCGACGCCGCCGGACTCGAAGCCGCGGACGATCTCCGGCTCGTCACCCTTCGCGGTGAGAAAAATGACGGGTATGCGGTCCGTGGCGGGGCTGGCCCGCAGCTGCCGGCAGAGCGCAAAGCCGTCCGCATCCGGCAACATCACGTCCAGCAGGATCAGGTCCGGGCGCCGCTCCCGGGCGGCGGCCAGCGCATCCGCCCCGTTGGCAGCGGCCGCCACGGCATAGCCCTGCTGGCGCAGCAGTCCGGCCACGAAGACGCGCGTGGCCTCATCGTCATCGACCACCAGGATCTCGGCCGGGGAAACGGGGGAATCGGTCACGACTGGCGAGCTGGCCCTGGTCGGGCGTCGGGTTCCGCAGCTTCGGGCATGAACAGGCAAACGGGTAAACTTACGCCAAGGCGGTCCGCCGCCCTGTCAGCATCTGACGTACAACCGCCGTTGCGTCAGGGGGTCCGCGTGGCTTGCGTCGAGCGCGGCTCAGACCCGTCTGCTGCGTCGGCGGGCGCCGCGGTCGCGGCAGCCACCACGGGCTCCAACGCCGCCAGCACCTGCTCCACCGCCACCACCAGCGCCGTGACGGACGCCGCCCAATCGACCTCTCCATCGAGCCGTGTCATGGCAGCCGTCGCGTGACGCTGCAGCATCTCCGCACCAATGAGGCCGGCTGTGCCCTTCAGCGTATGCGCAATACCCCGGGCCGCGGCCAGGTCGCCGCTCTCCAGCGCCCGCCGCAGCGTCGCAGGGTCCTGCCCATGCTCGGCGTGAAAGGCCGCCAGCACCCGGTGGTAGAGCGCCGCCTCGCCACCGGCGCGGGTGAGGCCGGCGGCGAAGTCCACCACCGGACCCTGCACCGCGGCCGGCGGGAGTGCGGCAGCGCTGGCCGTCGGGCCGGCGCTGTCCCCGGCCGCGGGCGTCGCGGAGACGTCCTGCCGCTGGCCGCTGCCCCCGCCCGCCAGCACCCGCGCCAGCGCTGCCCCCAGCGCTTCCGGCGTCACCGGCTTCACCAGGTGCTCCACCATGCCGGCCTCCCGGCTGCGGCGCTGATCCTCCGGGTGTGCATGCGCAGTCAGCGCGACAATGGGCGGGGCTGCATCACCGCGGGCGGAACGGATCTCCCGGGCCGCCGCACAACCGTCGAGCTGCGGCATCTGGATGTCCATCAGGATGACATCGAAGGGCTCGTCCAGCGCACGGCGCACCGCGGCACGGCCGTTCACGGCGGTCACGACGTCGCAGCCGGTACGGCCGAGCAGCGCCCGCACATACTCGCGGTTGGTCTCGTTGTCCTCGGCCACCAGCACACGGCGCCCGCGCAGCGCGTCACCGACCACCGCCGCAGGCACGGGCGCATCCACGGGCGTTGCCGTCGCAGTGCCACCGAGCGCGCCCGCCAAGAGCGCCCGCAGGCGCCTGCGCGAGGCCGGCAATGCCGGCGCGGGAGACTCGGCATCCGCCGCGAGCAGCAGCAGCGGCACCGATCGCCCTGCGGCCGCGGTGCCCAGGGCGCGCCGCGCATCGGCGCTCGCCCCGGCACCGGGCAGCGCCAGCACCAGTGCCCAGGCCGCCTCGGCATCAGCATTGAGCCGCGCCAGCGCCTCGGCCCCCGTGCTGACCCGGGTCACGCTGAGCCCAAAGGCGCTCAGCTGCCGCACCAGGGCAGCCGCGCGCCGGCCATGCGCGTCCCACAGCAGCACCGGCAGGCTGCCGGACGACACCAGGCGCCGGTCCGGCGCGTGCCCCGTGGCGAGCGGCAGCTCCAGCGTGAAGGCAAAGCAGCTGCCGCTGCCGGGGCTGCTGCGGACCTCGATGTCGCCCCCCATGAGCCGCACCAGCTCGCGGCTGATGCTGAGGCCCAGACCCGAGCCGCGGTAGCGGCGGGTGGGCGAGGCATCGGCCTGGCGGAACGGCTCGAACAGCCGCTCCTGCTCCGCGGGCGGGATGCCGATCCCCGTATCCGTCACCGCGAAGCGCACGCGCGCGGCATGCCCCGCGGCGGAGGTGGTGGTACCGACATGCTGCACCTGCACACAGACCTCGCCCCTGGGCGTGAACTTGACGGCGTTGGAGACGAGGTTCAGCAGCACCTGCTCCAGGCGCAGCGCGTCGCCGATCACCCGCGCCGGCGTGTCCGGGTCCAGATCGAGCCAAAGCAGCAGCCCGGCCTCCTGGGCCTGCACGTCCGCCACCGCCTGCACCGCCTCCAGCACATCGTCCAGCACCAGAGGGGCGCGCTTGAGCACGGTGCCGCCGGCGTCGATGCGCGCAAGCTCCAGCACATCGTTGATGAGCCCCAGCAGCGAGCGCGAGGCACTGTGCAGGCGCTCCAGCCAGCCGCGCTGGCGGGCATCCAGCTCGGTGTCCAGGCACAGCCGCGCCATGCCCATGATGGCATTCATGGGCGTGCGGATCTCGTGGCTCATGTTGGCCAGGAACCGGCTCTTGGCTGTGGCCGCCACCCGCGCCGCGTCACGCGCGGCCCGCAGCTCGCGGTTCAGCCGTGTCAGCTCGTGCTGGCGATAGAGCAGCAGCAGCCCGATCAGCCCCACCACCGCGAGCACCTGCCAGAGCAGGGTGAGATCCATGCGCTGCTCGATGGTGAACTTGGTCTGCTTGAGCTCGACGGCGTCCCGCTCGGCCGGTGTCACCGCGGCCACGGCCTTGTCCATGATCAGCCTCAGCAGCGGCTCGTCGCTGCGCGTCGCCACCGAGATGGGATAGGGATCGCTCAGCTGGCCGATGATTCGCAGCTCGCCGGCGCTGCGGTCGATGATCTCCGCCGCATGCTCCAGCGTCGTCACCGCAGCGCTGATGCGCCCGGTGCCGAAGGCTTGCCGCAG
>PR_CR_10_Liq_1_inCRDRAFT_1001306_pt1 | contig 14171 bp, 9 predicted proteins | sample PRCRCaboRojoPR_3_FD_10241 | JGI IMG/M metagenome (IMG submission 10241)
AGCGCCCATACCACTACGACGATAGGCGAAATCGTCTTGCGTGCTGCTCGCCTGTTGCCCGCCGTCGCGAGCCGGCGATGGCCCCCGAAGCTCGAAACAGGCAGTCGCAGCACGAACCGGGCACCTGCGCCCGGCTTCCGCCGAGGCGCCTGGCGGCCCGGCCCAGCCCGGCCCAGCCGGTGCGAGCACTGCCGCAACCCCACGCCAGCTGTACGACCCACCATGAACGTCAAACGCGTTTTGACGGATCCAAAAGCGGTGCTGGCGGCGGTGGCCGGCGGCTTTGCCATCGGGCTTTTCGCCAAACCCGTGGGCGCCGCCCTGTACCCCTTCGGCAGCCTCTACATCGCCTTCCTGTCCATGTGTCTGCTGCCGATCCTGATCACGGCGATCGTCATCGGCATCGCCGGGCTGCTGCGCGACGACAACACCCGGCCGCTGTTCCGGCCCATGGCCGGGCTGTACGTCGTCGGGCTGATCCTCCCCTGCGTGGTGGGCATCGCGACGGCGCTTTTGCTCGCGCCCGGCACCGGGCTCGGCCCTGAAGCGGAGAAGAGCATCGGGGCGCTGATCATCGAATCGCCGGCGGCGGCTCGGGCCGACGGCGGCATCCTCGGCTTTCTGGCGCAGATCATCCCGACCAACCCGTTCGAGGCGCTGAGCGCCAATCAGGTCATGAGCATCGTGTTCCTGAGTGTCTGCCTGGGCCTGGCGCTCGGGCTCATCGAGGGCGATTCGGCCAAGCCTGCGCTCGGCTTCTTCAAGTCCATCTACGACGCCTTCATGCAGCTGTTCCGCTGGGCGATCCTGCTGCTGGCGCCGGGGCTTTTGATGTTCATCTCCGGCGTGGTGGCCGAGATTGACGCCGAGGTGCTGCTGGCGCTGACCAAGTTCGTGATCACCTTCTACGTGGGTGGCGTGATCCTGCTGGTGGCCTACATGCTGCTCTTCTGGCTGGCGGTGCGCGGCCCCGTGGTCGCGACGCTGTCCAAGCTCAGCAACCCGAACGTGCTTGCGTTCATGACCAACAACCCGATCGTCGCGCTGCCGGCGACCCTGGACACGCTGGAGCAGGACTACGGCGTCGACCGGCGGGTGCCGGACCTGGTCATTCCTTTCGGCATCTTCGCCAACCAGCACGGCGCGGTGTTCCTGCTCTCGTTCCTGACCGTGTTCCTGGCGCAGATCTATGTCATCGATCTGGGCTTTCAGGACTACGCCGTCATCGCCATCGGCTCCATCATCGCCGGCGCGACGGCGGTGGGCGGCGGGGCGGTGCTGATCCCCACGGTGGCGCCGATTCTGGGCGCGGTGGGCATCCCCACCTCCCTGGCGCTGGTGGTGCTGGCCACCACGGACAACATCATCGGGCCGATGCGCACGACGCTCACTCTGCAGTCCAACATCACGCTGACGGTGATGACGGCCAGACGCGGGCAGGAGATGCCCGCGAAACCTCCATTGGCGGACGATGCCCGCCCGTCGGAGGCGGCATGAGCAAGAAGCTGCTGCGCAGCATCGCCGCCGGGCTGGCCATGATGTTCAGCCTGGCACTGCCGATGCATCAGGCCGCGGCAGACGAGCCCGCGGTCTTCCCGGACATCCAGCGCATCCTCGATGCCGGCGTTATCCGCGTTGCGCTGCGCGCCGGGGATGCCGCGCCCATGATCATGACCGACGCGAACGGCGCCCCGGCGGGCTCGGAGCCCGACCTGGCGCGCGACCTCGCGAAAAAGCTGGGGGTCGAGGCGGTCTTCGTGCGCACCGCGGACACCTACGACGGCGTCGTCGACGTGGTCGCCCGCAAGGAGGCGGACATTGCCGTTTCCTATCTGTCGAGCGGGGCGCGTCGAGCACGTTATGTATTTTTCTCCCACCCCTACATCAAGCAGAGCGGCCGCCTGGTCTACAACCGCGCCCAGTTTGCGGAGCTCAAGCGCGATCACGGCATCGAGACGTTACGGGCTATCGCCGAAGACCCGGTGGCCACGGAGCTCCAGATGGGCGTTGTCGCGGGCAGCGTGTATGAAACCAACCTGGAACGCGATTTTCCGACGTCGCGGCTGCGGTTGTTCGAAAGCCTCGATGCGATGATGGCGGCGGTGAGAAGCGGCGAGACATTCGCCGCCATGCATGGTGGCCTGCAAATCGACTACTACATGCGCCGCAATCCGGCGACGGCGATTTATGTCGCATTGGACCCGGACATCCGCCAGTCCAGCGACATCCGCATCGCCATTCGTCCCGATGCGCCCAATCTGCTGCGCTGGATCAACCTCTACCTTGCCGATCACGTCGGGATGCTGGACGATGCCGAGATCGTCCAACGCTATTTGAATCAGAATCGGGAATCCGAGTGACGTCGAGACTTTCAGGAGCCGCCCTTGCGGCCTCGATGCTCTGTCCACTGAGTTTGGCGTGGGCTCAAGCTGCGCTCGGTGATGAGATCATCACGACCACGGGTGATCGCCTGACCGGGACCATCCTCGAAGCCGATGGCGACAGCATACTGTTGCAGACGGCGTACGCCGGCATCATCGCCATCGACCGCGGCCAGGTGCGCTCCCTGCGCCGCGGCGCCGCCGTCGGAGACCTGGGCTCAACAGCGCGGCCCGATGCCGCGTCCCCGCCGGCCGCAGGCGGCTCGGACGCGCGTGCGCAGGCAGTCACGACAGTGTGCAAGACAGAGCCGACAACTTCGCCGGCCGGCGCCCCGACGTCATCCCAAACGGCAGCCGCCGCCGAGCCCGCGTCATGGTCGCCGTTCACGCCAGGGAGCGAGCTCGGCGGCCGCGTCAATTTCGCCCTCAGCCACGAGCGCGGCAACACGGACAAGGACGAGATCGACTTCGACTACCAGCTGGAATACCGCCGCGGCTGGCATCGCTTCCGCGGCCTGGGTGCGCTCGAATACGACACCGACAACAGCGAGAAGACCACGGACAAGTGGGCGACCTTCAACCAGTACAGTCGGGTCTTTCCGTCCCGCTGGTATGGCGCCGCCTGGTTCACGCTGGAGCATGAGCGCTTCGCCGACCTGCGCCTGCGGACCCTTGGTGGTCCTGCCGTCGGTTACCTGCTCGCCGAGAGCGAGGCCTTCAACCTGGCCGTCGAGGTGGGCCCCGCGGTGCTCCAGGAGGACTTCTACGGGCACCCAGACCAGAATTTCACCGGCGCGGCCTTGTTCCTGCGCTACGACCAGCTCGTCTGGCAGGACCGACTGCAGCCGTACCACCGCCAGTTCGGCTATGCGGCCCTGGATGGCGACGACAAGTACCTCTGGCAGTCCTGGACGGGCCTGCGGGTGCCGCTGGCCGGCGGCTTCACCGGCGCCGTCGAATTCGAGTACGACTACGACAGCGATCCGGCCCTGGCGGCCGAGACCACGGATACCACGTTGCGCCTGAAGCTCGGTTATGAATGGTGACCCGGGGCGACGCCACGCCATGATGGCGACGCCGCGGCAACCGCGCCGCCTCCTCGCGCTCGGCCTCTGGCTGCTGGCGCTGCTCGCCCCAATCGCAGCCGCGCAGCAGGCGCCGGATGACCAGTCGCCGCCGGTGACGGCGCAGACGCTCCAGGCAAAGATCGCCGAGACCGAAGCGGCGGCCGATCTGCCGGAGGAGACCAAGAGCCGCCTGCTGTCCCTGTATCAACGCGCGCTGAGCAACCTGGAAGCGGCCGCCGCGGACAAAGCCGAAGCACAAGCCTTTCGGGAGGCCCTGCAAACAGCACCGGCAGAGGCTCAGGTGATTCGCGAGCAGCTGACGGCGGCGCGCGCCGCCGGGTCAGACGGACCTCTGCCGGCTGGCCTGGCGGTGGATGACGCGACCCCGCTTGCCGAGCTCGAGACCTTCATCCAACAGGACATGGGCGACCTCGCCCTGACCGAGAAGCGGCTGGCGGACTTGTCGCAGCGCCTCGAGGCGGCGACCGCCCGGCCCGCCGCCATCCGCCAGCGCCTGCAGGCGGCCGAACAGGAACAGACCGAGAACCTGGCGCAACGCCAGCTGCTCGATGCCTCCGGCGAGGCATCGGCAGAGGCGCAGGCGCGGCGCTGGGCGCTGGAGACCCAGGCCGCAGCGCTGGCCGCTGAGATCGAGATGCTCAATCAGGAGCTGCTGAGCCAGCCGGCCCGCCTGGAGCTGCTGGAGGCGAAACGCGACAAGGCGGCCCAGGACGCGGCGGCCATCGGCCGGCGACTCGCGCTGTTGGAGGGCCTCGTTACGCAGCGGCGGCAGGCGGATGCGGAGCGCGCCAAGGCCGCGGCGGAGGCGGCGCGCCTGGAGGCCGAGGGCCGGCACCCCCTGGTGGTGCGGCTCGCCGAGCAGAATGCTGCACTGTCGAGCGACATCGCCGACACCGTCACCCGGCTCGACGAGATCCGGCAGCAGACCGAGACCACCGAGCGGTTGCGCCAACAACTGGAAGGCGACTTCGAGAGCGCGCGCGAGGTCATCGACATCGGCGGCGCCAACCTGAGCGGCGAGCTCGGCAACCTGCTGCAGCAACAGCGCCAGGCCCTGCCCGACCTGCGCACCTTCCGACGTGAAGCGCGGGCGCGCGAAGAACAGGCGAGTGAGAGCGGCGTCAAGCGCGTGCTCCATCGGCGCGAGCAGCAGCGGCTGGCGGACACGGACGCCTATGTCGAGATGCTGCTCGCCGACGCGGGTGTGGAGGATGCGCCCGCATCCATGCGGGCACGGCTCGTCGATCTCGTCGATGAGCGCCGGGCCTTGCTGGACAAGGCCATCGAGTCCGAGGACTTGCTGCTGCGCAGGCTCGGGGAGCTGGAGGCCGCACAATCGAGCCTGTCGACCACCATCAGGCGCTTCGACGAGCTGCTGGACGTGAACCTGCTGTGGGTGCGCAGCGCCTCGCGCACCGAGCTTGCCGCGCTCGGGGCCCTGCCGGATCAGGTCTGGCGGATCGTCTCGCCGAGCGGCTGGGCCGGGGTGGCCGGCGTCCTCGTCCACCAGGTCACCCACTCGGCCGTCTTCGTGCTGCTCGGTCTGGTCCTCGCGGCCTTCCTGTGGGGCCGCAAGCACCTGATCCGGTTCATCGAGGCCACCAGCGAACGGCTCGGCAAGCCCACCACCGACCGCTTCGGTTACAGCCTGCAGGTGCTCGTGGTCACCCTCGTCGCCGCCGCCGCCTGGCCCCTGGTGGCGGCGGTGGTGGGCTGGCAGCTGCAGGTGTCGCCGCGGGCCACCGACTTCTCAATGGCCGTGGGCGCGGCGCTCGTCGCGCTCGCCATGCAGTTCTATTTCCTGCGAGCCGTGCGCCTGATGTGCATCCCGCGCGGGCTGGCGGCTGCCCACTTCCGCTGGCCCGAATCCAGCGTCCGGCTGCTGCGGCGCGAGCTGGACCGGCTGTCCTGGACCTATCTGCCCGCGGCGGGCGTGCTGCTCGTGATCGTCCGTCTCGATCCGCTGAACGCCGGCTGGGCGGCGGGGCGCGTCGCCTTCATGGTCCTCGCCATCACCCTGGCGTTTGCCTTCTTCCGCCTGCTGCACCCGAAGTCCGGTGTCTTCGCCCACGCGGCGAGAGGGGCGCAGGGGCGCACGCTGCCGTTGCTGTACTCGTTTTGGTACCCGCTGCTGGTCGTCGCACCCCTGGCACTCGCGGTGCTGGATGTGCTGGGCTACCTGTACACGGCAAAAATACTGCTCGGTCGGTTCGTGCAGAGCACCTGGATGGTGGTCGCGCTGATCCTGCTGACGGCACTGGCACAGCGATGGGTCAAGGTCACGCGCCGGCGCATCGCCTACGACAAGGCGATGGAACGCCGCGAGGCGGCGCTCGAGGCCCGCCGACGCGATGCCGGGCATGCCGACGGCGAGGACACGGCCGGGCTGACGGAGGTGGAGGAGCCGCAGATCGATCTCGACTCCCTGAGCGATACCACCGGCGGCCTGATCACCACCGCGTTGGTCACGGCGGGCGTTGTGGGGCTGTGGATTATCTGGTCCGATGTCATCCCCGCCCTGCGCGTGCTGGACAACGTGAGCCTCTGGCAACAGACCGTCATGGTCGACGGCGAGGAACGCCTCGACCCGACCACCCTGGCCGATCTCGGCCTGGCATTGGTCATTGGCATCGCAACCTTCGTCTTCGCGAAACAGATTCCGGCCGTGCTGGAGATGATCCTGCTGCGCAGCGCAGACGTCACGGCGGGGGGCCGCTATACGGTCACCACACTGACCACTTACGCCATCATCACCGTCGGCCTGCTGGTGGTCTTCGCGCTCATCGGCGTGCAGTGGTCGCAATTGCAATGGCTGGTGGCGGCGCTCGGTGTGGGCATCGGCTTCGGCCTGCAGGAGATCGTGGCCAACTTCATCAGCGGCCTGATCATCCTGTTCGAGCGGCCGGTGCGTGTGGGGGACATCGTCACTGTCGGCGACACCGATGGTGTGGTGACCAAGATCCAGATCCGGGCGACGACCATTCGCAACTGGGACCGCAAGGAGCTGCTGGTGCCGAACAAGGAATTCGTCACCGGGCGCCTGCTCAACTGGTCCCTGTCGGACCAGATGACCCGGGTCGTGATCATCGCCGGCGTCGCCTACGGCAGCGACGTCGACAAGGCCCTGGCGCTCATGCGCGAGGCGGCCGAGGAGCACGAGCATGTCCTCGATGATCCGGCGCCGATCCTGAGCTTCGAGGGCTTCGGCGACAACTCCCTGACGCTGATCCTGCGCGCATATCTCAGCTCCATCGACTACCGCATCGCGACCATCACCGACCTGCACAAGGCGGTCAACCGCAAGTTCGCGGCGGCCGGCATCGTCATCGCCTTCCCGCAGCGGGATCTGCACCTGGATGCGAGCCGGCCGCTTGCGGTGGAGTTGCGGCGTCCACAGGGTGAATCGGCGGGCACGCCCAGTGACGCTGAAGGGTGGCCGCAATCCAGTGGTGGCCCGAGCACAACATGACCAGGACGGTTGTCTCGTGCCGCGGCTCTGGCCCGGCACGCGGCCCTTCCGGCGGCGCCGCCCAAGGCGTGCACCGGCACCAGGATGGCGATCAAGTCGTCCGTGAACAGGATGCAGTCCAGCACGGGATCGATTTCGAGCCGCCGCGGCTGAACGACCTCGCGCATGCGGCCGCGCTCGGCTGATGTACCTGCTGGATACCAACATCGCCTCCGAGCTGCGCAAGGCCCGATCCGGCAAGGCCGATGCCGGTGTGGCGCAAGGGGCCGAGCAGATGCGAACCGCCGGGCTGTTCCTCCCGGCCATCAGCAGCGCGGCATGGAGCCCCGCCGCCGGCGGGCAAGCCGGCGCTCCCGGTGAGAGGCAGCGCCGGCGTCGACGGCAGGGGTTCAGTTGGTGTGCAGCTCGATGGGCTCGTGCCGTCTCAGGATCTCCTCGATCTCGGCCTCGGCCGTCTCCGGGCCCATCACCTGGACTTGGCGCTTGTCTTCGCTGACGCGGATCTTCTCCTGCGGAATGCCGACCGCGACCAAGTCGTTGCGCACGTTCTGGAGGGTGTCTGCGGCGGCGTAAACCGCGGTGATGATTTCTGCCATGGCTGTTGCTCTCCTCGATGGTGGTGCGGGCGCAGGCGCGGCGTCGATACCCTCCTGCCGCCCAATCCGCATCCTCCCATCCGCGACCGCGCGTGGGGGAGCCCCGCCATCGGCTGTCCCTGCCGGGTATCGCGCCGCGCAGCCGGGCGTGGCGGCGCATGCCGTGCGCGAAAGCCGTTATCATGGTCTGCGACCACAGCGCAGCAGGGGGTGATCGGCTTGGCAGGTGCAGTGCGCGTCGGCGTCGTGGGAGTCGGCTATCTCGGCCGCTTCCACGCGCTGATCTACTCAAGGCTCGACGGCGTCGAGCTGGTGGGTGTCGCCGACACCGACCGCGCGCGGGCGGAGGCCGTCGCTGCCGAGGCCGGGTGTACAGCCCATGCCGACCCAAGGGCGCTGCTCGGGCAGGTGGACGCGGTGAGCATCGTGGTGCCCACCACGGCGCACCTGGATGTGGCCGGGCCGTATCTGGATGCCGGCGTGCACATGCTGCTGGAGAAGCCCGTGGCGCCCGACATGGCTCAGGGGCGGGAGATCGTGCGCCGTGCCGAGGCCGCCGGCGCCATCCTGCAGATCGGCCATCTGGAGCGCTTCAACGCCGGCATCATGGCGCTCGCCGCGCGCATCCACCGGCCGCGCTTCATCGAGGCCCAGCGCATGGGCGGCTTCAAGGAGCGGGCGACGGACGTGGACGTGGTCTCGGACCTGATGATCCACGACATCGACATCATCCTGGGCCTGGTGGGCGGCGAGCTGACGGAGATCCGCGCCGTCGGCACGCCCGTGCTCACCGAGCACGTGGACATCGCCAATGCCCGGCTCCAGTTCGCCGACGGCGCCGTCGCCAACATCGTTGCAAGCCGCGTGTCGGAGCAGACCGTGCGACGCATCCGGGTGTTCCAGGCCGGCGGCTATCTGTCGCTGGACTTCGTCGGACAGACGCTCGACATCGCGCGTCCGGTGCCGCGGCCGGACGGCGCGCGGCCCGAGATCGTGCGCGAGCGCATCGCCGTGGAGCCGGTGAAGCCGCTGGATGCGGAGATCGCGGCCTTCGTGGACGCTGTGCGCTTAGGTGGACGGCCGTTGGTGGACGGGGCCGTGGGCCTGCGGGCGCTGGAGGTGGCGCTGGAGGTGCACCGGCGCATGGGCGGCTGATCCAAGGCCGGCAGATTCAGGCCCGCACATTCAGGCTGTGGCAGCCGGGCTGGCGAGCCGGGCTTGCTTGTATGCGCCCGAGCTCGGTCTCACGCAACGGAGGTGGCGGGCAAGGATGCAGCAGGGGGCGCGCAACGACGCGGCGACGCGACCTGAGCCAGGGCGGCGCTGGCCGTCAGGCCTCTGCCCCGCGTGTCTTTGCGCCGGCTTCCCGCGCTGCCATCTCCACGGCCATCTCCAGCGCCGCCGCCAGGCTGCCCGGGTCGGCGCGGCCGGTGCCCGCCAGGTCCAGTGCCGTGCCGTGGTCCACCGAGGTGCGGATGATGGGCAGGCCCAGGGTCACGTTGACCGCGTGGCCGAAGCCGAGATGCTTCAGCACCGGCAGGCCCTGGTCGTGGTACATGGCCAGCACCACGTCGGTGTCCGCCAGCAGCGGCGGCAGGAAGGCCGTGTCCGCCGGCAGCGGGCCGCGCACGTCCGCACCCGCGGCACGGAAGCGCTCCAGCACGGGCACGATGATCTCGATCTCCTCCCGGCCCAGGTGGCCGCCCTCGCCGGCGTGCGGATTCAGCCCGCAGACGGCGATGCGGGGCCTGGCGATGCCGAAACGTCGCGGCAGGTCCGCGAGCAGCGTCTGGAGCACGTCAGAGATGCCCTGCCGGCTCAGTGCTGCCGAAACGTCCCGCAGGGGCAGATGCGTGGTGGCCAGGGCCACCTTGAGCCCGGGCGCCGCCAGCAGCATCACGGGTCGGGCGCCGCACTGCTCGGCGAACAGCTCCGTGTGGCCGGTGAAGGCGAGGCCGGCGTCGTTGATGACGCCCTTGTGCACCGGGGCCGTGACCACGGCGGCATAGCGGCCGCTGCGGCAGCCCTGGCAGGCGGCGGTGAGCGTCTCCACCACATAGCCCGCGTTGCGGGTGTCGAGGCGGCCCGGCACGGCCGGCGTGCGCAGCCGCGCCACCGGGTCCACACGCAGGCTGCCGGGCGCCTGGGGTGCCGGCGCCGCCGCCGGCTGAAGCGGCTCCAGCGACAACGCCAGGCCCAGGGCCGCCGCGCGCTCCCGCAGCAGTGCCGGGTCGCACAGGGCCACCAGCTCCGCCGCATGCGCCTGCTGCGCAAGGCGCACGCATAAGTCCGGGCCGATGCCGGCAGGCTCCCCAGGTGTGAGTGCGATGCGCGGGGGTGCTCGGGTGGTGTCGGTGGTGGTCATGGGGTGCCTGTGCCGGCTCGGAAAATAGGGCTGCTCCAGGTTGCAACCGGTCCGCGCAGCGGTAGGAGCGGGCGTCGGCTCCGGCCGGTGCGTGCATTGTGCTGCGCATCGTCGGGCGCCAGCCGGGCGCTGTGTCGGGTCAGTAGTCCATTGCGTCCAGTCGCAGGTCCACATAGGCCTCGTCGCGCAGCTGGCGCAGCCAGATCTCGGTGGCCTCCTCCGCCTTGCGCTGGCGCAGCGCGTCGGCGGCCTTCATGCGCAGCAGCTCGTCCGGAGTGTCCTGCTGGCGGCGCTCCAGCACCTGCACGATGTGCCAGCCGAAGGGACTCTGGAAGGGCTCGCTCAGGTCGCCCGGGGCGAGGGCGTCCATCACCTCCTCGAACTCCGGTACGGTGTCACCGGGGTCCACCCAGCCGAGGTCGCCGCCCTTGAGCGCGGTGCCCGTGTCATCGGAGTGGGCGCGGGCAAGGGTGGCGAAATCGTCACCGCCGAGGATACGCAGGCGCAGCTGCTCCAGCCGCCGGCGGGCATCGTCGTCCGAGACCAGCTCGTTGGTGCGGATCAGGATGTGGCGGGCCTGGGTCTGGCTCACGGGCTCCGGTCCGTCGCCCTTGATGTCGGCGATCTTGATGAGATGGAAGCCGCTCGGGCTCTGGATGGGATCGGTGACCGCGCCCTTGGCGAGGCTCTGGGAGGCCGGCACGGCCAGGGTCGGCACCTCGGCCATGGGGAACCAGCCGAGGTCGCCGCCCTCCAGTGCACGGCGGCCGTCGGACTCCGCTGCGGCGACGCTGGCGAAGTCGGCACCCTCGCGCAGCCGCGCCAGCAGTCGCTCGGCCTTGCTGCGGGCGGCCGCCACCTGGGCGCTGCTCGGGCGCTCCGGCAGTGCCACCAGGATGTGCTGGAGCTTCACCTCCCGGCGCTGGATGAGCGTGTCGGCCTCCTGCTCCAGAAAGCGCTCGATCTCGGCGTCGCTGACCCGGATGTTGCGCATCACCGCCTGCTGCTGCAGCTGGCTGGTGAGGATCTGCGCGCGGGTGTCTTCCCGGAAGTTGTCGAAGTCCACACCGTTCTGCTCCAGTGTGATGCGCAGCTGCTCCAGGGTCAGGCCGTTGCGGGCGGCGATGCCGTTCAGCGCGTTGGTGAGCGTCTCCTCATCCACCTCGATGCCGAGCTGACTGGCCTGCTGAAGCTGCAGGCGCTTGAGGATGAGCCGCTCCAGCACCTGCTCCTCCAGCACGGCCTGGGAGGGAACGGCGGCGCCGCGGGCCTGGAGCTCCGGCAGCACCAGATCGATCTCCGCCTGGAGCTCGCTGCGCACGATGACGTCGTCATTGACCACGGCGACGATGCCGTCCAGGGGGCTGCTCGCCTGGGCCATACCGGCGGCGAGCCCCAGCAGCAGGCAGGCGATGAGGCGCCGGGCACCCCGTCGGGCGGAGCGCGGCGGGCGGGAATCAGTCGATGGAATAGCCATAGATCTCGCGTTCCAGGAATGCACCGATGGGGTCGCCGATGGCGCCGAGCCCGGCGAGCTCCACCTGGAGCATCACCGAGGTGCTGGCGGTGTCCTCGGGGCGGCGCTTGAAATGGCGGCCGAGCAAGCGCAAGCGCCAGCAGCAGCGGCCGAATTCGATGCCGGCGAAGGCATCCATGGTCTCGCTGTGGCGCACGGAGTAGAGCCAGCGGCCGACCATTTCCACCTGGGTGCCGAAGGGGAGCCGGAACGAGACGTCGGTATCCTCGTAGCGGTTCACCTCCCGCGGGGTCAGATCGGCGCGGTAGGCCAGGTTCAGCATACGCCGCTCGGGGTCGCGGTACTCCAGCCGCAGTGTGCGCCGCGGCATGTCGTCTTCTTCCAGCTCGGGATCCCATTGGAAGCTGGCGCGACCGAACCAGTTCTCGAACAGCCGCGCCGACAGCTCGCCGGTGTAGGGTGAGCGCTCGGCGGTCTGCACCGGGCCATTGATCTGGACGCGGCGGTCAGCGAAGTAATAGATCTGACCGAAGCTGACGCGGAAGAGCTCCTCGCCGGTCGCGGCGCGCAGCATACGCGAGCTGATGCCCGCGGTGACCTGATTGGCGTCGCCGATGCGGTCCCGCCCGGTGAAACGGTTGTTGCGGAACAGGTTGGTGAAGCTGAAATCCAGCTCCGAGCTGTCGAACACCGGCGTGTCGGCCTGATCTGCGTACGGGGTGTAGAGGTAGTAGAGCCGCGGCTCCAGTGTCTGCAGCGCGGCGTCGCCGAGCCAGCGTGTCTCGCGCTCGAAGATCAGCTTGCCGTCCAGGTCCAGGCTCGGGATCAGGTGATCCGGGTCGTCCGGTGCGCCCGGGTCCGCATCGGTCAGTGCGTAGGTGGACGCATAGAGCCGCGCCCCCGGGATCAGATGGCCCCAGCTGCGCTGCAACGGCCAGCTCAGCACGGGCGTGAAGGTGAACCGCTGGCCATGCACCTTGTGGTTGTGGTCGAAGTAATCGTACTCCGCCTCCAGGCCGATACGCGGGCGCCCCAGCAAGTCCTGTGTGCCCTCCGGCAGGAGCTGCGTCGGATTCAGGCGGAACAGGATCTGCGGCAGGCGGCCATAGGGCCTGGAGGTTGCGGGGATGTCATCGATGGTCTGAAAGGCCTCCAGGCGCGTCGTGAGCGACCAGCCACGACCGGCGTAGGCGACTTCGCCGCGCTGGCGCAGCCGGCGCGTGCTGGTGGCGTCGATGTTGTTCCCGAGGTCCTCCAGGTACTCATCGTCGCTGACGGCGCTGTAGTCCAGCCATGTACGCACACGGCCATCGAGCCAGCGACCTTCCTCCAGCGCATTGACGGCCCAGCGGAATTGCTCGTCGCCGTCGTACAAGCGGTCGTTCGGCAGGATCCCGGCGCGTATCTCGCCGCTGTCCGGGCGGGTCAGCCAACGGAATTCACCGCCCAGGAGCACGCCGCGCTCGCTCATGAGGCGCGGCGTCAGGGTGGCGTCCATGTTCGGGGCGATGTTCCAGTAGTACGGGGTCTCCAGCTGAAAGCCGTTTTCCTCGGACGAGCCCACGGAGGGGATCAGGAAGCCGCTGCGCCGCCGATTGTCGATGGGGAACTGCAGGTACGGCGTGTAGAACACCGGCAAGCCGCGAATGCGCAGGCGTGCATCCCGGGCGATACCAAGGCCCGCGTCCTGGTCCAGCTTGAGCCGGCTCGCGCGCAGGGACCAGGCATTGCTGCCGGGTGGGCAGCTCGTATACAGCAGATCCCGATAGGCGGTGCGGGTTGGGCTCACCACGTAGCCGGTGTCGGCGCGACCGCGGACGTTGAGCGGTCCCGACAGCCGGAACTGCGGGGCGTCCACACGTCCCTGCTCGGTGCTCAGGTTGATTTCTGCGCCCTCGCCGACGAGCCGCAGCTGAGGGTATTGCAGGTAGGTGTCACTGGGGGTCGTAATGGTCTCTCGCCGGCGATCGTAGCGCAGGCTGTTCGCCTCCACGCGTTGATCGTCGCGCACCACGGTGACGCCGCCGACGGCGTCCACCACCTCTGCGTCGCGCCGGTAGGAGACCCCACCGGCGGTGAGGTCGATGGGGCCAGCTGCTGCATCGCCGGCTGGCGGGGCCAGTCCGCCGCCGCCTTGACTGGGCGGCCGCGGACCGCAATAGGCCCAGTCGAGGCCGCGCTCGAGGCGGCCTGAGTCGCGCTCGATGGGCTCCCGGACGATGCCTTGGGTGGTGCCGGGACGGTCCAGATAACCACGGTCCCGCACGGGCTCGGCACCGGGCAGGCTTTGCACGCGGTCCGGGATCACTGCCTCCGGCAGCACCCACAAGGGTGGATCTGCCGGCGGGGTGGGCAGCACAGGCGGGGCATCGGATGTGCCGAGGTCGGGCGGCAGGTAGGGTGATGCGCTGACAGGCCAGTCCGGGGAGGACAGGAGATCGGGCGCCGGCGGCAGCTCAGCGGGCCCGGGCTGCGGCAGGTCGGGCGCTGGTGGCAGCCCGTCGGGTCTGCCCGGCTCGGCCATGACGGGGGCCCCCCGCAGCACCAGCACAATGGCGACGGCGCAGGCACAGCACAGACAGGGTTGGCGGTTGGCGGATGGCATGGGCTTCGTTGCTCGGGACGGCCGGGGCCGCGTGATGCATTCCCGTGCGCCTCTGCCGGCGCTGGGTCCACACCTGGGCCGAGGGCATGGGACCGAGGGGACAGGTTCCGCAGGCAGGCGCGGCACAACTGTACAAAGTCGCACATTCCACCCCGTGCATCAATGAACATGCGGGAATCTGCTAGGCTGC
>PR_CR_10_Liq_1_inCRDRAFT_1001307_pt1 | contig 14163 bp, 14 predicted proteins | sample PRCRCaboRojoPR_3_FD_10241 | JGI IMG/M metagenome (IMG submission 10241)
TCATCCTCTAAAACCAGCTATAGATCGTAGGCTTGGTAGGCCATTACCCCACCAACTACCTAATCTAACGCGGGCCGATCCAAATCCGATAAATCTTTCCCCCGAAGGGCGTATGCGGTATTACTCACCGTTTCCAGTGGCTATTCCGCAGATCTGGGCACGTTCCCACGCGTTACTAACCCGTCCGCCGCTCACCCGAAGGTGCGCTCGACTTGCATGTGTTAGGCCTGCCGCCAGCGTTCGTTCTGAGCCAGGATCAAACTCTCAAGTTGAAACAGACCATAAGGCCTGTCCTTGACAGTCGAACCTCTGCACATCTCATCAGGTCGGCTAAGACCCGATGAAGTCTCTGTCTGATGTACATCGTCCCACAAAGTGAACGAAGCACCACCAAACAGTGAAGCTGACACCTTCATAATCGCCCCGGAAAACCCAGAACTAAAAGGCGCGATACACAGAGCGCGATCCATCGCATGAACCAAACCGCCCGCATATCCCTTCAGATACCAAATTGTCAAAAAGCGAGAAACAAAGCTAGACCAGTGCGCCGTAACTCTTCGGCGCGCCCGCCCAGATGCCTCTGATTGTTGTCCGCCTGCAGAACCGTGATCCCTTCGGCGCCCCGATCCGGCGTCGCTGCCGTGTCGGTGAGCGGGTATTTACGGTTCGTGACCGAGGTCCGCAAGTGGTTTTTTCAGGCTTCGTCATGTTTTTTTCATGTTGGCCGAAAAACATTGAAAAACAGGCGCTTATCGACACCCTCATGCGCGCCCCGCCGCTTGACCCTGCGGCATCCAACAACGCATTTACAGCCCGAAAGTGCATGAATTAACCAAGATCCCGGTTATCCCCCGAGATATCCCCAGACTCGTTGCTTTTCGCGGTGGAATCGCGCCCTGCGATCAGGCTGTTGCCCGTGGTTTCACGCACGCCTGAGGCAACCGGAGCGCAAGAAGGGCAGCAACCACCCCCAGATACACCAGCGGTTCGAGCTGAAATCCCTTGGCCAGCATCAGAAAGTGAATCGCTCCCAGCAAAACCGCAACGTAGGTCAGGCGATGGAGTTTGCGCCAAGTCGGCCCCAGCCGGCGCAGCGACCAGTCGTTCGATGTCACTGCGAGCGGCACCATAAGCAAGAAGCCCGCCATGCCGATGGTGATATAGGGGCGCCTGAGAATATCGGCCCAGATCTGGCCAACAATCTGCACATCCAGAAAGAGCCAAACCAGCAGATGGAGGAAGATGTAGGAAAAGCCGATCAGCCCCAGCGCCCTGCGGAACTTGAGCAGGTTGACGCCCACAAGGCGCCGCACCGGGCTGATGGCCAGCGTCACGATCAGCACCTGCAGGCCCAGCTCACCCATGCGATGTTCGAGAACCTTGATCGGCTCCACTCCGAGCCCCCCGGTCAGCCCGAGCCAAAACAGCCATGCGGGTGGCCACACCGCCGCAACGTACAGCGTCCAGGCGGGCACCTGGCGCAGCGCGCTGTTGATCGGGTCGGCGACGGACATCAGAAGAACTCGGTCAGGTCCATGCCGTCATACAGCCCCGCCACCTCGTCGGCATATCCGTTGAACATCAGCGTCGGCTGGCGTCGCGCGAACAAGCCACCGCCGATCATACGCTCGGTGGCCTGGCTCCAGCGCGGATGATCCACTTCGGGGTTCACGTTTGAATAGAACCCATATTCGCGCGGATTGGCGCGATTCCAGCTCGTAGGCGGCTCCTCGTCAGTCAGCGTGATACGCACCACCGACTTGATCGACTTGAAACCGTATTTCCAAGGCACCACCAGCCGCAGCGGGGCACCATTCTGCTTGGGAATGTCACGACCATAGATACCGGTCGCCATGATGGTGAGCGGATGCATCGCCTCGTCGATCCGCAGACCCTCGACATAGGGCCAGTCGAGCACCGGAAAGCGGGTGCCGGGCATCTCATCCGGGCGCAGGACCGTTTCGAAGGCCACGTAGCGCGCCCTGTCCTGCACGCCGGCCAGAGACAACAAATCGGCCAGCTCGAACCCGTTCCACGGGACGACCATCGACCAGGCCTCCACACAGCGGAATCGATAGATGCGCTCTTCGATGTCCATCTGGTCCATGATGTCTTCGAAGGCATAGGTGCCGGGGCGATCGACCATGCCGTCGATCCGCACCGACCAGGGGTCAATCGTCAGCGCATCGGCGTAGCGTGCCGGGTCGTCCTTGCCGGTGCCGAACTCGTAGTAGTTGTTATAACTGGTGATCTCTTCCCAGGTGTTGGGTTCGAGCCCTTCCTGCGCGCGGGCGGACCCGGGCAACCCGGCCAGCCCCACACCGGCCAGGCCGCCCAGGACGGCGCGCCGGTTCAGAAAGAGGTGTTCGGGCGTGACATCGTCACGGGTCAGGGTGTTTGTCCAGCGGCGGGCCATGGCAATCTCCGGTTTGCTGTCAGCGAAAAGGTAAGAGAGATCGCCCCTCCGACCAACAAACACCGTCTCACGTTGGCGTCACGGCCGTGAAACAAAGGGCGACTGGTGCCGTCAGGACGCTTCCAGCCTGCGAATGGCATCCTCGAACTGCTTGTAGCCACGCGCGCGAGCAATGCCTTCGAGTCCAAGGTGAACCGACGGATGCAGTTCGTTCATCTGCACCGATGTGCCGTCATCCTGCACAACTCGCATGTGCCGCCGGCGCATCAGGCGCGGTTCGGCCACGCCGACCGAATGGGCGATCGTCTCCACCTCGCTCGCCACAGATCTGGCATAGGCCGCAACGCGCTTGTCCTTTTCCGTGACGACCAGCCCCTTTTGCAGGTGGGGGTCATGGGTGGTGATGCCCGTGGGGCAGGTGTTCTTGTTGCATTTGAGCGCCTGGATACAGCCGAGGCTGAACATGAAGCCCCGCGCCGAGGTCACGAAATCCGCGCCCAGGCAGATCGCCCAAGCCACGTCCCCCGGAGCCACCAGCTTGCCGGCGGCAACGATGCGAATGCGGTCGTGCAGCCCCGCCAGGTCGCGCAGGTCGACCATGCGGATCAAGGCTTCGCGCAAGGGCAGCCCAACCAGGTCGATCAGCGGCATCGGCGCCGCACCCGTGCCGCCCTCGCCGCCATCGACGGTTATGAAGTCGGGGGCGCATTCTTCGCCGCGCTCCTTGATCCGTTTGAACAGATCGAACCAGGGGTCGGCGGATCCGATACAGGTCTTGAAGCCCACGGGCTTGCCGGTGACCTCGCGGATACGGCCCATCAGGTCCAGCAGGTCATCGAAATCGTCGACCTCACGATGCCGGTTCGGCGATATCGCGTCCTGCCCAAGCGGTACGCCTCGGATACGCGAGACTTCTTCGTCGATCTTCGCTGATGGCAGGATGCCGCCCTTGCCGGGTTTCGCGCCCTGGCTCAGCTTGATTTCGAACATCTTGACCTCGGGATGGGCAGCGACCTCGCGCAGCTTTTCGTCGCTCAGGTTGCCGGCCTCGTCCCGGACACCGAACTTGGCGGTGCCGATCTGAAAGACGATGTCGCACCCACCTTCAAGGTGATAGGGCGACAGCCCGCCTTCGCCGGTGTTCAGCCAGATCCCGGCCCGTTTCGCACCGCGGCTGAGCGCCTGCACAGCTGGCTTGGAAATCGCGCCGTAGGACATGCCCGAGATGTGAAAGATCGAAGTGGCCGAATAGGGCTCTCGGCAATAGGGCCCGATCATCATCGGTTCGGTCGAGGCGTATTGATCGTCAAGCGGCGGGAAAACTGCGTTCATGAAGATTGGCGTGCCGGGCACGGTGAGGTTTCGGGTCGATCCGAAGGCGACCGTGTTTCCCTTGCCCTCGGCGGCGCGGTAAACCCAGTTGCGCTGCGCCCGATTGAACGGCATCTCTTCGCGGTCCATGGCGAAGAAGTACTGACGGAAGAATTCGCCAAGTTCGGTGAACAGCCCCCTGAAACGACCGATGACAGGATAGTTGCGGCGGATCGCGTCGCCCGTCTGCGTGCGGTCCAGCACGAAAAGCACCAGAACCACCAGAAAGCCAACCCCGATGACGAACACGAAGGCAAGCGCAAGTGCCTCCAGCGCGGCGGTGGCCCATCCCATCATGTATTCCTCCGATCTCATATGTTGATTTGCCTCAATGCAGCCGCCGGGGCCGCATCACTACAGTGACCATGTGACAACGACGCGGCAAGATATTTGCCCGTCCATGTTAAGGGAGGGTTTCATGAAAATTTTTCTTGCGGCGACCGCGGTCGCCCTGGCCGCCTCGTCCGCTCTGGCGCAGGAGATGGTCACCTACACCACCGATCAAAGCTTCGACGATGTCGTCTTCGGCGTTGAAAACGCGATCCTCGACGAGGGTCTCGTGGTCGATCATGTCAGTCATGTGGGCGAGATGCTGGAACGGACAAGGGCCGATGTGGGTTCGGATGTCGTTCTATATGATCAGGCGGATGTGTTCAGCTTCTGCTCGGCCACCGTGTCGCGCAGCGTGATGGAGGCCGATCCGATGAACATCCTCTACTGTCCCTACGACATCTTCGTGATGCAGATGGCGGACAGCGAGGAGGTTGTCGTGGGGTTCCGGACCTATCCGGACGGCGCCATGCAAGAGGTTCAGGCCATGCTTGACGGGATCGCGAAATCCGCGCTGGGACTGGACTGAAACGGCAACGGACATAACGCGGCGGTGACGCCGGATCACAACTTTCTCACTGGAAACACAACGGTGCCGTGTTTTAGTGTCCGAGCCGTTAATGTCCAGTCGCCTTGGCGGAAATCCCCCGGTGATCTGAACGGTTTGTCCTCTATATACCCCGACGACGCCACAGGAAACGCGTCGTTGAACAGTTGAAGGAGGACTATCAATGTTCCGCAGAACTTACCTTGCCCTCACCGCCGCCGCAGCCCTGACCGCAGGCTCGGCCTTTGCCGCTGGCCACTCGAAAGACATCGTCGACACCGCGGTCGACGCCGGCAACTTCACCACCCTTGTCGCCGCAGTCGAAGCCGCGGGCCTGGTCGAAAACCTGAAGGGCGAAGGCCCGTTCACTGTCTTCGCGCCCACCGATGAAGCCTTTGCTGCGCTGCCCGACGGCACCGTCGAGGGTCTTCTGGAAGACCCCGAAGCCCTGGCCAACATCCTGACCTACCACGTCGTACCGGGCGCTGTGATGTCGTCGGATCTGTCGAACAACATGATGGCGACCACCGTGCAGGGGTCTGACGTCACCATCATGACCGAAGGCGGCGTGACCGTGAACGGCGCAAACGTCGTCACCGCGGACATTGAAGCCTCGAACGGCGTGATCCACGTCATCGACGCGGTGATCCTGCCCGAGTAATCCAACCCGGAGTGATCCTGATGGCGGGCGGACCCTTTGGTCCGCCCGTTTTCGTGAGCCCTCCGGCCACCGGGCTTGATCAGCCCGGCCGGGCTGCGCATCCTCCGCCCGACAGGAGGAACCGGACATGGACACCAAAACCGCAATCGTCACCGGCGCGGCGCGCGGCATCGGTCTTGCCACCGCAAAGCGCTTTCTGTCCATGGGCTGGCAGGTCGCCATGGTGGATTGGGACAACGAAACGCTTGCGCAGGCATCCCGGGGGCTCGATCCGGTCTGCACCCTGCCCCACGACATATCCCAACCTGACCAGGCCTCTGCCATTGCCGCCAAAACGCTCGACCGGTTCGGGCGGATCGACGCCTTGGTGAACAATGCGGGCATCGCCGATTTCGGGCCGATCGAAGACACGGATTTCGCCCGCTGGCGCGAGGTGATGTCGGTCAACCTCGACGGCACCTTCCTGGTCAGCCAGGCGGCGGTGCCCGCGCTCAAGGCCAGCCGTGGCGCCATTGTCAACATCGCGTCGATCAGCGGGCTGCGCGCCTCCACCCTGCGGGTGGCCTATGGCACGTCAAAGGCAGCGGTGATGCACCTGACCCTGCAGCAGGCGGTGGAACTGGGCGAATACGGCATTCGCGCCAATTGCGTCTGCCCCGGACCCGTGCGCACCAAGCTGGCCATGGCAGTCCACTCTCAAGAAATCATTGATGCCTATCACGACGCTATCCCGCTCAACCGCTACGGCAGCGAGGACGAGATAGCAGCGCTGATCGCGTTTCTCTGCTCCGAAGACGCATCCTACGTAACCGGTCAGATCATTGCCGCCGATGGCGGGTTTGACGCAACGGGGATCGGCCTGCCCGCCCTGCGCGGCTCAAAATAAAGGGACCGGGCGCAGGCCCGACCCCCTCCGATCGTCATGGATTGGCGCGTTAGTGCACCACGGCATCGTCCGGACGTGGCCGGTTCGTTGCGCCCACCCGGTCGCCGATGATCAGGCCATCGGCCCCGGCGCTGACCGGCAGGACGGCACCGTCGGCCACATCGCCCGACAGGATCATCTCGGCCAGCGGATCCTGCAGGCTGCGCTGGATCACCCGCTTGAGCGGACGCGCACCGAAGACCGGGTCATAGCCTTCCTCGGCCAGCCATTTCTGCGCCGCCTCGTCCAGCTCCAGCCGGATCTTGCGGGCGGCAAGCCGCTTTTGCAGAAAGCCCAACTGGATATCCACGATACCCGACATGTCGCCCCGGCCCAGACGGTCAAAGACGATGATCTCGTCCAGCCGGTTGAGAAACTCAGGCCGGAAATGCGCCCGCACCGCGTCCATCACGTCGCGCTTGGCATCACTTGCATCGGCCCCGTCGGGCAGCTGGCTCAGCGCCTGCGCGCCGAGGTTCGAGGTCAGGACGATCAGCGTCTGCTTGAAATCGACCGTGCGGCCCTGGCCATCGGTCAGCACACCGTCATCCAGAACCTGCAACAGCACGTTGAACACGTCCGGATGCGCCTTTTCGACTTCGTCGAACAGCACTACCTGGTAAGGGCGGCGACGCACGGCTTCGGTCAGAACGCCACCCTCGTCATAGCCCACATAGCCCGGAGGCGCACCGATCAGGCGGGCAACCGAATGCTTCTCCATGAACTCGGACATGTCGATACGCACCATCGCTTGGTCGTCGTCGAACAGGAACTCGGCCACGGCCTTGGTCAGCTCGGTCTTGCCCACGCCGGTCGGCCCCAGGAACAGGAACGACCCCAGCGGGCGGTTCTCGTCATTGAGCCCGGCGCGTGCGCGGCGCACGGAATTGGCCACGGCCTTGACCGCCGCATCCTGGCCGATGACCCGCTTGTGCAGCCCCTCTTCCATGCGCAGAAGCTTGTCGCGCTCGCCCTCGAGCATCTTCGAGGTCGGGATGCCCGTCCAGCGTTCCACGACGGCGGCGATCTGTTCGGGGCGCACGGCCTCTTCGACCATCACGCCATCGTCTTCCTGCGCCTCGGCCTCGGACAGCTGCTTTTCCAGCTGCGGGATCACGCCATAGGACAGCTCGCCGGCCTTGGCCAGGTTGCCTTCGCGCTTGGCGATGTCGAGCTCGGCCCGCGCTCGGTCAAGCTGTTCCTTGAGGTCGCGCGCACTGGCGAGCTTGTCCCGCTCCGCCTGCCATTTGGCCGTCATCTCGGACGACTTGTCCTGCAGATCGGCCAGGTCCTTTTCCAGCTTTTCCAGCCGGTCCTTGGAGGCCTGGTCATCCTCGAGCCGCAGCGCCTCGGCCTCGATCTGCATCTGCAGGATCTGACGGTCGAGCGCGTCCAGCTCTTCGGGTTTGCTGTCCACTTCCATGCGCAACCGGCTCGCGGCCTCGTCGACAAGGTCGATCGCCTTGTCCGGCAGGAAGCGGTCGGTGATGTAGCGGTGGCTCAGCGTCGCGGCCGACACCAGCGCGCTGTCGGAAATCCGCACACCGTGGTGCAGCTCGTATTTTTCCTTGATGCCGCGCAGGATGCTGATCGTATCTTCGACCGTGGGCTCCTGCACCATGACCGGCTGGAACCGGCGGGCCAGGGCCGCGTCTTTCTCGACATGCTTGCGGTACTCATCCAGGGTCGTCGCCCCGATGCAGTGCAGCTCGCCCCGCGCAAGCGCAGGTTTCAGCAGGTTCGACGCATCCATCGCACCATCGGCCTTGCCCGCGCCGACCAGCGTGTGCATCTCGTCGATGAACAGGATGATCTCGCCCGCCGCAGCGGTCACTTCGGACAGGATCGCCTTGAGCCGTTCCTCGAATTCGCCGCGGTATTTGGCACCAGCAATAAGCGCGCCCATGTCGAGCGCCATCAGCCGCTTGTTCCGCAAGCTCTCGGGCACGTCGCCATTGATGATCCGCAGGGCCAGCCCCTCGGCAATGGCGGTCTTGCCCACACCGGGCTCACCGATCAGGACCGGGTTGTTCTTGGTCCGGCGCGACAGCACCTGCATCGCGCGGCGGATCTCTTCGTCGCGGCCGATGATGGGGTCGATCTTGCCTTCTTCGGCGGCCTCGGTCAGGTCGCGCGCGTATTTCTTGAGCGCGTCATAGCCTTCTTCCGCGCTGGCGGTGTCGGCTGTACGCCCCTTGCGAATATCGTTGATCGCGCCGTTGAGCGTTTGTGCGCTGACAGCCCCTGCATCGAGCGCCTCTTTCGCCTTGGATTTCACCAGGGCCAGCGCCATCAGAACCCGCTCGACGGGCACGAAACTGTCACCGGCCTTTTCGGCCACCTTCTGCGCCTCGTCCAGAACACGCGCCGTGGCGTTGTCGAGGTAGATCTGTCCGGCATCGCCCGACACCTTGGGGATCTTGCCCAGCGCCGCTTCGACNGCCTCGCGCACCCGTTCGGGCGCGCCNCCCGCGCGCTTGATGAGGTTCGAGGCAAGCCCCTCNTCATCGTCCAGCAATGCTTTCAGGATGTGCTCGGGTGCCAGTTTCTGATGGCTTTCCCGCATGGCGATGGTTTGTGCGGCCTGAATGAAACCACGCGACCGCTCCGTGAACTTTGACAAGTCCATGGCATTTTTCTCCTTTTTCAAGCGCCCGACTTAATGGAAACGCCTGCTTGGCAGCACGTCTGGGGTTCGGGCCTCGGAAAGAAGATGGAGATCGCCCCGGGCCTGTTCAAGTCCGCGTGATCGGGTTTCCCGTTTGCCTCAATTCGGCCCCGAAGAAGTGCGCCCTACGCCGCGGTCCGGCCAATTGGTTAACAAAAGGCTAACTGATGCTCCCTTNAGGCGTATCATGAAAGGTGAACGAGTGATGNTGATTGAATCCACTGACGTCTCGGACTTCCGCTACGATCCTGACTTGAAAGAGGCACGTGCCGTTGTCGCCCTGACCGCACGGGACCGCGCGATCACCCTGTTCTGTCACGCAGATGTGACGGACGGGAGCGACGCAATCGACCTGCTGGTTGAGGACGCCCTGCGACAACTGCGCCGGATGCCCGAGTTCCGCCGCGCGCCCGATAGCGTCCAACTGGCCACAGCCTACGCACCACCGGCAGATAGCCTGGCCGCTTGACGCGGGGCACACCGGACGCGAGAAGGGCCACGCACCACACGGAGGCCCGGACATGCAGGACGACAGACTGATCGTGGCACTGGACGTGCCCCACGCTGCCGCCGGGCTGGAGCTGTCCGCCCGCCTGGGCGACGCGGTGTCGTTCTACAAGATCGGGCTTGGCATGCTGACGGGCGGCGGGCTTGCCTTGGCAAACGAGCTCAAGCAGGAGCATGGCAAGCGTATCTTTCTGGACATGAAGCTGTTCGATATCGGTGCCACGGTCGAGGCCGCGGTGCGCGGACTGTGTCAGTTCGATCTCGACTTCCTGACCGTCCACGGCGACCCCCATGTGGTGCGCGCCGCCAAAGAGGGTGCATCGAAGTCCGACACACAGATTCTGGCGGTCACGATCCTGACCTCGCTTGACCGAGCCGATCTGGACGACAGCCTTATCCAGGCAGGCGATATCGCCGATCTGGTCTGCACCCGAGCCGCCCGCGCCTTTGCAGCCGGGGCCGACGGCGTCATCGCCTCGCCCAACGAGGCCGCGATGATCCGCGCCCTGCCAGAGGCGGCGGGCAAGCTGATCGTCACGCCCGGCGTGCGGCCCGCAGGCACGGATAAGGGCGATCAGAAACGCATCGCGACACCGGGCGCGGCTGTCAACGCGGGTGCCGATCATATCGTGGTGGGCCGCCCGGTCTGGCAGGCGGACGACCCACGCGCCGCCGCACAAGCCATCGTGGCAGAGCTGGCCGCGCTCTAACCCCGCGCCTTCAGATACTCGGCCACCTGCGTTCGGAAATGCGGGACGGCTTCCCGATGCTTGGTAAAGTCCCAGGGTGCCAGCAGCGCCCAGCCCTGCCCCTCGTCGCCAAAACGCACATGCGCCGCCGCCTCGCCCCCCAGGTGCGCGGCAAAGAACCAGACCGTGCCATAGGGCCGGGTATAGCTGCGTCCCCAGACCAGCGCGTCCTTGATCAGGACCAGCCCCACCTCTTCGCGCGTTTCGCGCAGCACGCAGGCCTCGGGCGTCTCGGTCCCCTCGCGCCCGCCGCCGGGCAGATCCAGATGGTTGGGAAAGGGAATATCGGCGCGGTCGTCGCGGCGGATCACCAACAGCTGATCGCCCAGGAAAAGAGATAGTTTCGCGCCGACGAAGTCCATGTTCTTTCCCTGCCTCCCGCAGTAGACTGGGACACACATCCCGGACACGCAAACCCATGCCCGCTCTTTGCCGCGATTGCCTCAAGAGTTTTGACACCGGCCGCCGCTGCCCTGCCTGCGGCAGCCCGCGCACCGTTGCGCACCCTGAACTCAACGCGCTGTCCATCGCGCATATGGATTGCGATGCCTTCTATGCCAGTGTCGAGAAACGCGACAACCCGGAGCTTGCCGAAAAGCCCGTGATCATCGGTGGCGGGCGGCGCGGTGTCGTCTCCACCGCCTGCTATGTCGCGCGCATCCGCGGCGTGCGCTCGGCGATGCCCATGTTCAAGGCACTGGAACTGTGCCCCGATGCCGTTGTCGTCCGCCCGCGGATGGAGGTATATGCTGAAGTTTCGCGTGCGATCCGCGCGATGATGGAGGATCTGACCCCTGCCATCGAACCCCTATCACTGGACGAGGCGTTTCTGGACCTCACCGGCACCGAGCGGTTGCATGGTGCCCCACCCGCTGTGATGCTGGCGGGGCTGGTGAAACGCATGCGGGACGAGCTTGGGGTGACCGGCTCCATCGGGCTCAGCCATAACAAGTTTCTGGCCAAGGTCGCCTCGGACCTCGACAAGCCCCACGGCTTTGCCGTGATCGGCCAAGCCGAGACGATGGACTTCCTTGCCGATAAACCGGTGCGCATGATCTGGGGGGTGGGCCAGGCCGGGCAGGACGCGCTCGACCGGGCGGGCATCCGCACCTTCACCGATCTGCGCCGTTGGGACCGGGAGGATCTGATCGCCCGCTTCGGGTCCATGGGAGACCGGCTCTGGCACCTGGCGCGTGGCGAGGATCACCGCCGCGTCTCGGCCCATGCGCCGGTCAAGAGCATCTCGAACGAGACCACGTTTCACGAGGATACCGGCGATCCGAACCTGCTGGACGGTCATATCTGGCGCTTGGCCGAAAAGGTCGCCGACCGGGCCAAGGCCAAGGGGCTCGCGGGCCGCGTGGTGACGCTCAAGCTCAAACGCGCCAACCACAAGCTGTTGACCCGACGCACCGCGCTGAGCGATCCCACGCAACTGGCCGACCGGATCTACCGCACTGCCCGCACCCTGTTCGAGCACCGCAACGACCCGGGCCCCTACCGCCTGTTGGGCGTCGGTATTTCCGACCTGAGCAGCGCCGAGGGGGCGGATCTGTCCGGCGACCTGCTGGATCCCGATGCCAAGAAACGGGGCGCGGCGGAACGCGCCACCGACCGCATCCGCGCGCGCTTTGGAGACGAGGCAATCCTGAAGGGCCGCGCCCTGCGCTAGGCGCCTCCCGCCCCGGGCCGGACCCGGGGCCTCCCGGCCAGCCACATCTTTTGCGCCCGCCTCAGCGCGGGTTCAAATTGAAATCCGCAAGCACGGGATAGTGGTCCGTGGGCCAAACCGCGCCCAGCTTCTCCTGATAGACCACCGGCGCGCCCACAGGCTCTGCCTCGGCCGAATGGCCGATATGGTCGATCGCGCCAAAGAGGTTCAGGCCCCGGTCCATGTGATAGCTCGCGCCCGACACCGGCACGAAAAGCAGCCCCGCCTCGCCCAACCGGTCATGCAGGCCCGAGCCAAGCCGCGCATTCAGATCGCCCGCAACGAACACTGTCTCGCCGCCTTCGATCCATGGCCCGATCCGGCGGGCGACCAGATCGGCTGATTTCCGGCGGTTTTCCCGGCTGGCATAATCGAAATGCACGTTCACCACGCGGAACTCGGCGGCAGTCGCACGATCCGAGAACCGCGCCCAAGATGCAAAGGCGGGATACGAGCCGTTGAACGTCCGGGAATAGATCACATCGGGCGTCTCCGAGAAAAAGAACCAGCCCTGATCGCGCAGAATAAACCGGTCTGCCCGGTAGAAGATCGGCTGGGTCGACGGGAACGCGCGCCAGTCCCCCACCGCCGCCGCGCGGTAGCCGGGGTTCTGCGACAAGAGCCAGTCGCGCGCCAGGTTCTCGCTGTCGTCATTTCGCCCGGCAAAGCTTTCCATCTCCTGAAAGGCGATGATGTCCGCGCCAATGGCCTTGACCGTGGCATCGAGCGGACCCTTGCGCGCCTCCCATCCGGACAGGCCCCAGCGGCCTTTGGTCTTACGGGTCAGGATGTAATGCACATTATAGGTGGCCAGCCGCAGGCTGTTTTCGGGAGCCGGGGACAATGCGCGATCCACGCTGTTGCGCTGAGTCTGGCATCCCACGGCCCCCAGGCTCAGGACCAGCAACGCCCCCAGTGCCAGACCGAGGCGGCGCAGGCTGTGGCGGGTGCGGGTCACTCTGCTGCCAGTGGCATGTCCTTGACGCCAATGGCCACGATTTCACCGATGACACCGCGCAGAAGCGTGCGGAATGCGTGGAACTCGGGCTTTGGCAGGATCGTGCGCTCATCCATGTACAGCGCGCGGTCGATCTCGATCTGGATCGCGTGCTGCCCCTTGGACGGCCGTCCGTAATGCTGGGTCACGTAGGCCCCCGCAAACGGGGAATTGCGCGTTACGGTCAGCCCTGCCGCCACGAAGGCGGCCTCGATCCGGTCGACGATATCGCTGCGCGCGGCGGCGCCGAACCGATCACCCAGAACAATCTCTGGACGTCGAGCGCCACCACGAGCCAACCCGTCGACCGCCTCGTGCGGCATGGAATGGCAGTCGATCAGGATCGCTTCGCCGAACGAGGACAGCGATTGCCGCATCAGACGGTCGAGCGCGGCGTGATAGGGACGCCAGTAAAGGTCCACACGGCGTTGCGCCTCGGCCAGAGGCAGCTTACCGCGATAGATCGCGCGCCCGTTCGCGACGACGCGCGGCACCACGCCCAGCCCCGAGGCAACGCGTGGGTTGTGTCCGCCCTTGCGCACGCCCTCTATCAGGGCCGGATCCAGCTCTTCGGCGCTGCGATTGAGGTCCACAAAGGCACGCGGCGCACCCGCACGCAAAAGCGGCGCGCCGAATTCGGGCGCCGCATCGAACAGCCGGTCCACATAGGCATCCTCGGAGCTGCGCACCATATGTTCGTCCAGCACGGTCTGTCGCAAGAAGTCCTGAGCATAGTCGCGACCACTATGAGGCGACGCAAAAACCACGCTGGAAAGGCGCGACGTCGGACGGTCCAGATGATAGGCGACCTTTGGCATCCACACTCCTGTTTGGTAGGAACATAGACCGAAGTTCGTCCGTGCCAAAAGCCCTTGATCCCCCTGTCGACTCCTTTTATAGGCATGCGAACCGGCGCGGATTTCCGCGCCCCAGTTTTTTGGGGCAGGCCTTGCCGGGCTCACGGGCGGTTAGCTCAGCGGTAGAGCACTACGTTGACATCGTAGGGGTCACTGGTTCGATCCCAGTACCGCCCACCATGGATCACCCGCGCATCTCACGGTGCGCACCTGCTAATTGGCGCATGCCCGCGCCGCGACGAAAGGAGAGGACCATGAAGGTCAAAAACTCGCTCCGTTCGCTGAAGCAGCGTCATCGCGACTGCCGTGTCGTGCGCCGCAAGGGCCGCGTGTACGTCATCAACAAGACGCAGCGCCGGTTCAAGGCACGCCAGGGCTAAGCCCCGCGCCTGAACAGCGAACCGATTTCAGGAAAACCGCGCCC
>PR_CR_10_Liq_1_inCRDRAFT_1001308_pt1 | contig 14162 bp, 10 predicted proteins | sample PRCRCaboRojoPR_3_FD_10241 | JGI IMG/M metagenome (IMG submission 10241)
CATCTGAAACCTCACTGTTTATCTCCCCAGACATGAAATACGGATTGAGGTTGGATGCCAATTCACTCATTGTTTTGCCAGTTTCTGCTAACTCCGCCAAAACATGCATGGCAGCTAACATTCCGTTGTCTGCACCCCAAAAATCTCTAAAGTAATAATGAGCGGAGTGCTCACCACCGAATACCGCGTTGGTTTTTCGCATTTCATCTTTTATCAAAGAGTGTCCAACTTTGGTCTTAACCGTCTTAGCCCCCAGTTCGCCTAGGTATTCTTCAAAAAACTTGCTGGTCAGAAGGTTGTGCAGAACGTAGGGATTACCACCAACTCTTTCAACTTCTCTTTTTGCAACAATGCTGGCAATGGCGGATGGATTCACAGGTTGTGAGTTTTCATCAATTATGAAACATCTATCGGCATCACCATCAAACGCAATTCCAATGTCAGCATTTTCCTGTTTCACCCGAGCCTGCAGATCAACCAGGTTCTTTGGGTCTAGAGGGTTGGCCTCGTGGTTTGGGAAGGTTCCATCCAATTCGAAATACATCGGAACTAAACCAAGCCCGCCCAACACTGCCGGCACGGTGTGTCCACCCATGCCATTTGCGGCATCAACAACAACCTTCAGTTGGCTATCTGAAACTCTCACCAGCTGTTTTAGGTAATTCGCATAATCCTCTAGTGAGTCATAGTGGGTGATGTTTGGCTGACTAACCTCTAAAGGCTTTTCCAGATATCCCTTGGCTATTTCCTTAATTTCAGCTAACCCGGTGTCATAGCTGATTCCTTGAGCACCAGCTTTTGAAAACTTGATGCCGTTATAACTGGCAGGGTTGTGGCTGGCTGTAAACATCACAGCTGGCAGATTCAAGCTTCCAGATGCAAAATAGGTCTGATCGGTGGAGCAAAGACCAAGCATCCTCACTTTTTTGCCAAAGGCATTCACTCCAAAAGCAAAAGCTTCTGCAAATTCAGGTGAGGAGGGCCTCATGTCATGGCCAATCAGAACTTCGTCATCATTTACAAACTCAGCAAACGCGCTTCCCAGTGCCACCATGACCTTAGGTGTTAATTGCTCTCCAACCAAACCTCTTAGGTCATAGGTTTTTATTACTTCATCCAAGATTGACATTTATCTCCAAAGGCTCAGCGGGATAAGAATACAATGACGGAGTGGCTGGCATTGACCGAGACAGGCGAGGACGAGGAATCCGTGGGTCCTGGAGGGTGAACCAAAGCGAAAAGGGTGATGCCTTCAAAACCATCATTGACGCAGCCTGCGAATTCCTAGTTCAAAATTGGCCTGAAGAGCTTCACGGCCTGGAGTGGGAAATAGCTGACATGCCAAGCCAGCAGTCAAAACATCTACCGAGGTATCGGATTTGGCCCAGCGAACAGACGATTACTTTTTACAGATTGCCAGTTGAACGACTTGATTTGAAAAACACCAGAGATAAGCGCACACACATCGAGCAAATTGTGTTGCAAGCTGTTGCTGAGCTAATTGACAAAGACCCTTGGGAGCTTTTGGACAACGACTAGCGGACTGTTATTCGCAGATCTGACCCAACATTGGAATTATCCGCCGGCAAATACTCGGTCAGTTGATTGCCCACTCTCACCAATAGAGACTCACCAGTTATCTCAATCAAATCACCAACCTCAACGATTGCAGTGATTCGTTCTTGACCACTTAGGTTGGCAATCTGACCGTCAATCAAAACCCCATCGCGATATTGCTGCAATGTTGCCAGCGATTCACCGACGGAAGCTATCTCCAATTCACCATCAATAGTTGCCACCACGGTCAAATCTCTTTCGAAACTTGGCTCTGCCAAACTCGTGAAGTAATCACCGATTAGAGGATTGCTGGTTTTTGACCCAAGCAAAACCGGTTGCTCCACATCCACTGAGACCCTGTAGCTTCCAGGTTGCAGGGCTGGCAATTCAATTTGATTGACCCCAGCTTCCAAACTGACCCGCAGTGCATCCCCAAAACCTTGCTCCAGAGAACTAATAGAAACCGTTCCGTCTGCCTCCTCGGTTGAGAGGATAAACAGCTCCGGCAATCTATCCTGTTCTGGAACATCCTCACCCTGCACTGTCACCAGCATGCTGGGGTTTATCTGAAGCTGGTTATGAGCCACCAAATCGGCACCGGTTGCAGTTGTTCCAGAATTAGTCTTGGATTGCACCCAAGCGGCGAAACGTCCCCCCTGGCTTTTTATGCTGATTCCAACAGAGGATTGATTTGGCGCATACCTAGCCAGGTTGACAATCTTGGTCTCGCCTGGAGCTAGGGACAAAGTGTCACTCGGTAACTGTTTATCACCATAGAAGCCCAGTTCAAGAATTGTTGATAGGACATCGGGGTTATGAATGACAAGCAAACTCTCTGAACCCAACCGGGTCCCAGTTGGTGCCAACAGCCAAGCCTCAGTTTTTGGTTTTTTGCAGCTAACGGTGACTGTTCCACTGATTCGATTTCTGTCCACCGATTGCCACATATAACCACTGAGCTCGGAACTTAGTTGAATGTCTGAATCTGCTTGAAAACTTGCGGGCTGATCGGCTCTAAATGGTGTTGGTTGAGAGTCTCTGACCAGGTAGAAATCTGCATCTCCGATGCCCTCTATGCTGTCCACATCGGTTCCATCCTCGCCACCAAGCTCCACCAGAGCCCCCGGACAAACCACTTCAAGCTCTCTGGCTGGAACACTGACCTCAACCGCTTCTGGTAGCTCGGCATTTGAAACCAATGATTGCATCGGAATCAAAAAAGTTCCTACCAAAGCACCAATTGGAATCACTACAAGAGCTCTCAAAAACCATTTCATCGCCGACTCCTGACTCTTGATCTGCCTCGAATTGAGGCGGGAGTGGGAATGGCAATCAATAGCGACAAAACCAAAACAATTATCGGGATGAATTGCTCTAACCGCAGACTTATCCGCTTGTCTTCCAAAACGGTTTCATCCGCTCTCCATAGCCCACCCCGACTGGTTTGACCCGCGAATGTCAATTCAGGAACTCGAGATAGCTGAGATGAAAGAAGTGAGTTCTCACCCTCTAGCTCGACAAAAGCAATCTTCCACTGATTCATCAATTCTTGAACCCCCGTGGAGTTGCTGGCAATCAGCGATGCCGTTAGCGATGCAATTGATTCCTCCCGCTGTTGATCTATTTCTGAAACAAGAGCCTTTAGGTTGGATTGTTCACCGAGATTTTCACCATTTCCTTCGCGCAGTGAAACTGACTCTCCAGATCCAGAGATGATCAATGTGTTCAATTCAAAACGCTGGGATTCAACTTCAACGATTGCTGGGACCTGACGGTATTCACTCCACTGATATCCAAGTTGCGAATTGAATTGCCAAACAACTCCGACCACTGTCAATGAAACAGCCGTGACAATCGAGATAATCTCAATCACCTTGTTCGTATTTTTCACAAGCACTACAGCCAAAGCCATAAAACCAAGAGCAAGCATTAGCTGACCATTGGCACTGACCTCAGAGAATTCCTGAGAAAAGCCAAACTGCAAATGCTCAATTACCGCAAAGGCCAAAACGGCCAATGACGCTGAAACGAGCATTAGCAAGCTGAGGGCTTTTGGAGAAAAAGTGAAACTCGCCACCGCCACCAAAAACAGCGCCAGACCAGCTAATAAGAATGGTTGAAACTGCCAATCGTTTGAATAGTCAAACAAGCCACCCTGAGGTGCAAACAGAGTAAGCGGATTTGAGATCCAATAAATAATTGAGGGCCAAATAACCACCAGCAGAGGGATTGGCACAAACACCAAAAACCCAACTCTGTTCAGATTGAAGACTGCCAATACAAACACCGAGACCAATAACACTGGAATTGCTGATGGTGATGATGCTCCCACCATCGCCAACATAAATCCCGACCAAGCCATCCAACGCCAAGCTCTGGAACTCACCGAAGATTGAATCACCATAATCAACGAGTGAACTAACCAACCCAATCCAACAAAACCAACAACTAACCCAATGTCAGGCTCTAGCAACTGAATTGCATAGAGTGGCCCGATGGCATAAGCAAGACTCAGGGTGCTGATTAGAAGTTTTTGCTCACTCAGTTTGGAAAGTGCAAGCCAAGCTCCCGCAAAAGCAAAAGCTGGAGCCAAAAACACAAACCAACCCAGAGCCGCCGATGGTGACCAGAAGCTGAATGCTGAAATAAAACTCAATGGAAAGACAAGAGGGTCTGTTGGATATCCACTATCAAGCCCCCATGCGCCTGATATCAATTCGGTCCAATTAGCACTCAGGGGCAAGAAATTTCCACCCAGGACAACTTCGTTTCCAGGCAATAATCTGTAGTTGGCGACCAACGTCAATGGCATCAACCAAGCCCACGGGCCACTGAACAAACCAGGCTTATAGGCTGCCGGTGGTAATTCGCTAAACCTCCGTCTAGACCTGTCTCTAATTTCTGCAAACCCAACCCGCAAAGAAGAAATTGAGCTCGGTTTCCCAATCTTTCGAAGATTTCTAGCACCATTCAGGTGAGCTGGAAGCGAAAAAAAGGCCGCGAATCCAGCAAATAGTTCGGGAAGGAATAACCTGACCCTGCGAGATCCGATCAGCCAAATGGATCTGATGATGGAAACCAGTGGCAAAAAAAGCCAAAGAAAGAAGCTGAGGATCACCGGCGCGGTGATGATACTCAGGTGATAATCCGCATACCTCTTGGCAAAATGTGAACCAAACAAATTTCTGGCGCCATCAATCGCATGAGCTTCGCCAAGCCTCACCTTAGATTTTGATTCAACCAGCACCCTTCTTCCCTGAACCCACTGTTTGATTCCAAACACCAAGGAGCCCGCAGCCATTGGTGTTGACTCACTCGGCAGATCCTGAATTGAATCTGACTTGATCAGGCTTCCCGCGTAATCAGATGCTAAAACATCACGAATCAGATCGTGCTGTCCCTGATCCATTTCTGAATCCACCAAGTCAAAGCTTGAACCCAGCGGCGAAAGAGTCTTACCAAAACTTGCAAATATATTTGGGGTTTCCCAGCGAACTAGTTTTGACCCCAATACTGAAGCCGATGGTGAGGTCTCAGCCGTTAGCGCCAGATGATACAGAGCATCGGGGTCAGGACAGCTGTCTGCGAATAAAACCCAAAACCAATCTGGCTTTTCTACCGCAGAAACAAGCGAGCTGAGCCTTTTTTGAAAGCTCCCCTCGATATCGATGTGAGGAACATCGTGTTTCTTCGCAATCTCGCGTTCGCTTTCTGAAGTGCACCCAATAAGAATCTGATTCGGTTGAGTTGACTGACTTTGAATGCCGAAGATTGTCTCTTCAAGATAATCAGCATTGCCGCCAATCACCAGGGCGGTTACTGAAAGCGACATGAATTAATACTAAGCGCGACGCTTCAGTTTCCTGCGCTCCCGCTCGCTGAGGCCTCCCCAGATGCCGAATCTTTCGTCATTTTTCAATGCATACTCCAAGCATTCGGACTTGACCTCACACTGCCCACAAATCCTCTTAGCATCTCTGGTGGAGCCGCCCTTTTCGGGAAAAAAGGCCTCGGGGTCAGTTTGTGCACACAATGCGTCACCCTGCCATGAAAGTGGATCGACAGCCTGGTCGTCGTAAGCATTTGCCACCCCCAACCGAAGAACGTCTACGAACCAATTCGCAGCTAAATTTTCTTCTGGCATTTAAACCTCTCCCTCAAACTTCTCAAATGTAATTACACACGTGTAACTATGCATAAGTCAAGTTGAACTTTTTCCAATTTGAGTAATTTCTCAATTCTGCATTCAATGACTAGCCTTGGGGTGTGAATGTGCTTATCACTGGCGGTGCCGGATACATTGGCTCTCATGTCGGGAGACTCTTGACTGAGGCTGGACACTCAGTTGTGTCAGTTGATGACTTCAGCACCGGAATGTCAGACCGCATTCAACATGAATCCTACGAGCTTGAACTTGAAAACCCAGACGCGGAGAAAGAGCTAGCTCGTATCCTCAAAAATCACCACATTGAAACAGTCGTTCACTTTGCCGCCAGAAAACAGGTTGGTGAAAGTGTTCAAAAACCTGAACTCTATTTCAAGTCAAATGTCGGCGGTCTTCTAAACCTCCTAAACGCGATGAAAACAGTTGGTGTGAAGAAATTGGTTTTCAGCAGCTCTGCCGCTGTTTATGGAATGCCTGATGTTGAGCAGGTGACTGAGCAAAGCTCCACCAATCCAATAAACCCCTATGGGCAGACAAAACTGGTGGGTGAGTGGATGATAGACAACGCCAAAGTATGGGGGCTAAGTGCTATATCGCTGAGATATTTCAACGTAGCTGGAACTGGCTGGCCAGATCTTGCTGACAAACAGGCGCTAAACCTGATTCCCATAGCTATTTCAAAAATCAGAGATGGCGAACCAATAAGCGTTTTTGGTGATGATTACCAAACCGAGGACGGCAGTTGTATTAGAGATTACATCCACGTCATGGATCTAGCACGCGCCCACATCGACGCCATTCCCCAGCTAAAGAATCCTGGCAATGAAGTATTCAATGTTGGGACTGGTGAAGGGTCCAGTGTTTTTGAGGTGTTGACTGAGCTCAAAAAAGTTTCAGGAATTGATTTTGAACTTAATGTGACGAATAGACGAGCAGGTGACCCACCGAAATTGATTGCATCATCCGAAAAGATTCAGAAAGCCCTGGGTTGGAAGGCAGAATTTGGACTAGAAGAAATCGCGCAAACAGCCTGGTCTTCTAGGGGATTCTAAGAAGTTGGTTCACTCGAATGAGGTTTGGGTTTGTAATTCCGTTTTCTTCAACAATCGCTCGGTAACTAACACTGAATCTCGCCGCAATTCTAAATAGGGTATCCCCCGCTCGGACGACATAGGTCTGTTGCTGCTCAGCCTCGGGTGTGGGGCCCGATTCAGTCTCAGTCTCGGGCTCGGATTGCGACTCGTCGCCACCTTGAATCGGTTGATTGGGAATTGTTAGAACCTGTCCAACAAAAATTAGATTTGGATTACTCAATCCACTCGCGCTGACAATTTCCGAAGTTGGCACACCGAATTGTGATGCGATTCTGCTCAAAAAATCACCACTCTTGACTCTGTATTCGATGTCTCCTGTTTCACCAGTGGGGGTGACATCTGGCTCAGGCTCTGGCTGCGGAGCAGGCTCTGGCTGTGGCTCTGGCTCTGGCTCAGACTCGCCGGGCATCTCCGTTGAACCGTCTGATCCAGGGATGATCAATACCTGACCAACTCGGATGAAGTTGGCGTTTGTGAGATTGTTCGCCTCCACCAACTCGGCCACGGTTGTTCCCTGGCTGGCAGCAATCTTAGACAAAAAGTCTCCTGGCTGAACAACATACTCCCTCGCCTCAGTAGCTTCTGGTGCGGTTGGCGAGGGCTGACTGGGGGATGTTGGGCTGGTTTCCTCTTCGCTGATGAAGTCTCCTATGGTGGCGCCGTCCTCAGTCACGATATTGGTGTTAGCTGGAAGCTCAGAACCTGTTGGAATGTTGTCCGCAAACCAGTTGGAGACCCAGTTATAGCCGAGTGAATCTTCACTCAGACTCTGGTACTCACCAAAGTTTTCCATGGCAAATTTTTCTCCCTGCACTACAACAAAAATCTCTCGGTTCTGATTGCGAATGAATTGAGTCATCTGGGTTTCCTGTTCACCCATTGCCTGACAGGTTGAAGCTTCCAGCTCGACTGCATTGCCAGGATACTGAGCGAAAACCTGTGGGCTGGTTGGAATCAACTTGCCCTCATCCAGGAAATAATTTGCAGAGCCGCACCTAATTTTTGCCTGAGTCATGGGCTCGAGGGTTTCATGCCTATCAAGGAACTTGTCGTTTAATTCGTAAATCGGTCTGTCTGTGGAGGCTACTGCCTGTGCACTTGATCCCAAAGGAATCTTTTTGTCATAGCCATCAATCAAAAATAGTGAGCCGGATTGCTTTCCGCGAATAACACTGGCCGGCGCTGTTGCTGCGAATCCACCCGGGATTGAGGTAACTAAAGACTCCGGAAGGGTGATTGCTGGGCCAAGTTCGGAAACCAGGTCACTCAGCATTCCACTTTGCAAAACAGTTTGCCTTTGTCCATTTTTGACGACATAGGTGTAGAAGGAATTAGGGAATTTCATCAAAGTTGGCGTTGCGATGCTGGACTCAAGCGTCGGCACCTTTTCCAAAAACTCATCACTCACCTGCACCGCATTGGTAACTAACTGATCGATTTCATCCACGGGGAGTTTTCCTGATGCAGTGATAGCAAACCCATCTCCCCGACTGGATTTCACGAAACCACTCAATGGAACCTCTGAGCTGATCGCATAATCAAGCGTCACCACTCCCTGAGCTTCGTCAAACCATTTGGTTAGTCCGATCTCTGAAGCCATGGCCGGATCAATCAAGTAAAGACCATTGGTTGCTGCAAGAGCCAAGCGGTCATCACCTTCGATTTCAAATACTGCTAGCTCACTGGTCAGCGGTGCACCAGCAGTGAGACTTGGCAAATTAGCAAGCTCAGCCACTATTGGCTGAGGAACTACATTGGTCACTTTTTGCAGTGCCAGGGAGTCGAACACTCTTCTATATTGACCATTCTCGATCCAATATTGCCCAGACTGAGTGTTCACCAACTGGCTAATTTCAAAACCATTTTCAAACTCAAGTAATTGAGCACTTGGAAGCACAAGTTTGTCATTGCAATCTAAACCGAACTGAGCCGCCACCTCACAATTGGGAACCAGATATCGCTTATCCCCAGCGAGCACGAACAATTCTTGAGTTGAAGATGATTCAACCAGTAACTGCATGGCACCGCCATCTTCAAAGCTTTCTAGATAAGGGGCTGAAATCTCACCGACGGGTCCCAGCGCTTGCAGCGCTTCCACTTGGCTGGGGTCGGTAATTTCATATCGCTTGGAACCGCTAATTACATAAAGCGGGCTTCCCGCGCTCTGCAGCAGGTAACCTCCACCAATTGGAGACCCAAACCAGTCATGGAAAAATCGCCAGAAGTTTCTGTTTCCGTAAGCGCTGCAACTATCCCCCGTGCCATACATGTTGTTCAAGGCTGCGTTGTTGGGTGTGTAGGGGGTGTAGTAGTAAAGGTTTGCTGTTGCCTGGCTTTTCAACTCAAAGCTCTTGGTGCCACAGGATGACCTTGGGCTGTAACGAACGTTCACTGTTCTGCCAGGGCGCAACCAGGTGAAAGAACCCTCTGGGTTCCCATACCACTGCAACTGGCTTGCGCCTCTGTATAGCTGATTGAAAAGACCGACGTAGACCTTTCCGCAAATTCCAGGGTCACTGTCGGGGCAGCCATAGCCCATGGCAGCTCGATACATATAGCCAGTTGGCTTGGAACTGGTGACCAGGCCCTGCTCCTTCTGAAGCTTCACAATCAAAACCTGCGGATTGATGCCACAAGCTGTTGAAACGTCGTAGATAATCTGTGCTGCGGTTGCACCACTCCTTGCAGGAATTGCTGCACATCTGCCATCTGCTGCTTCCATGGCGGGTGTGTCCATCACGTAATCTTTCAGGCAATCAGGACCTGAAGCGTCTGCCCTGCAGTTATCTACCCTTGAATCAAAAAATTCTTGGATCTGATCAACACCCATGGTTCCAAAGTCAAAAAACACACTGTCAGAAATAATCAAACCAGGATCAAAAGCACTGCCTGGAGGAGCAGCCTCAGCTTGCTGTGCCGGAACAATCAGAGCAGACAGCAAAGAAACAGACCCTGCCAGGGTAAGAAATTTACGCACTAGGGAATCACCACCGAGACGGGCTCGCTTTCGCCTTTATAAGAATCAGAAATGTACTCAACAGAAACAACTGCCGTTCCACCGGGCAGGCTGGAAAGAGGGATATCAATCGGAGCGCACTGAGTGTAGTTACTGGACCTGTTGGCCATCACTGCTTGCTCTGTAGAAAAATCACCCGCAAGTAATTTCAAGCTGCACTCCCCTCCATCTTCAACAACATCTAAAACCTGCACGATTACCTCCAGCTGACCCTCATCCTGATAAACCATGGCACTCACAACATCCACGTTTACTTCACTCCGCTCAACTGGTTCAGGCTCTGTTTCAACTGGCTCTGGTTCAGTTTCGGGTTCGGGATCAACGGGTTCCGGTTCGGTTTCCGGTTCAACTTCGTTAACGTCTTGAGGTTCTGTTTCGTTATCGATCTCGATGGGGGTTGGTTGTGCGTTCCAGCTGGGAACAAAAGCGGAACAGCCGGACAGGCTCAAGCTGATAATTAAGGCAGTAGCTGAGACTCTCCAGCGCATGACAGACCTCCTCAAGGTTAAAGCTTAATTTTAGAGTTGAAGGTTTGTGTAGACGCTGGTCGGCGTGGCGGTTTAGTTCAGCTGACCCTTCAGCTTCTCGTTTTTCTTGCCAACCTCTATTTTTAGTTCCTCTCGGAACTTATCCATCTTGTAAACAAGCTCCTTATCTTGAGCTCCCAAAATCCTGATTGCCATCAATCCTGCGTTTCTAGCACCGTCAATCGCCATCGTTGCCACGGGGACACCTGCTGGCATTTGGGCAATTGACAGCAAGGAATCAATGCCCTCCAGATTTTTCAGAGAAATAGGTACACCAATAACTGGAAGTGAAGTCATGGACGCAACCATCCCCGGCAGATGAGCCGCGCCGCCGGCTCCAGCAATGATGACCTGAACTCCACGGGAGGCAGCCTGATTTGACCACTCGAGCATTGCATCGGGGGTTCGATGAGCGCTCAACACTTCTACTTCTGGCTTGATGCCAAATTCGGCCAGCACTGCTTGTGCCTGCTCTAAAATTTTCCAGTCTGAATCAGACCCCATCACAATTGCTACGCTCACGACTTCATCCTATGACCCGCTTATGACCGCGGCTGCCAAAAGCGCCCGAGATCTGACAGTTTCCAAATCATCCCCAACCACAGTTATGTGTCCCATTTTTCTTCCTGGCCTGGGAGATTTTCCATACGTGTGAATCTTTGCTTCGGGAAAGCGAAACATGACATCTGAAAAGTTTTCTAAAAAGTCAGTTCCTTTTTCAGTTCCCAGCAGGTTCACCATCACCGAAACATCCGAGGTCATATCCGTAAGCCCAAGTGGCAGATCAAGAACTGCTCGCAAGTGCTGCTCAAACTGACTGGTAACGGATGCATCGATTGTGAAGTGTCCGGAATTATGAGGCCTCATGGCCAATTCGTTTATTAGCAATTGACCATCTTTGGTTTGAAACATCTCAACCGCCATGACGCCGGTGACAGATAATTCGGTGGCGATCCTCTCTGCGATTTCTAAAGCTCGCTGTTGGTCAACATTTGGCGCTGGAGCTATCACCTGTGAGCAAACTCCGTTCAGTTGTATGGTCTCAACCGCGGGCCACGCCCGCCACTCACCACTTGCTCTACGGGCAGACAACACAGCAATTTCAGAATCGAAATCAACTAGTTGTTCGGCAAGCAGTGACCCTCCTAGTTTGTCGATTTCCGCAAACCAGTCATCAACCCCAGAAGGTTCGTCTATGACCCTCACGCCCTTGCCGTCATATCCTCCAACAGGGGTTTTTACAATGACTTTTCCGCCATTTTCTGCCATGAACTTCTCAAGCTCTGCAGAAGTCCTAACCTCACTCCAAGCAGGCATTGGCAAGCCGGCATCGGAAAGTCTTTTGCGCATCCAGAGTTTGTTTTGAGCAAATTGCAACGCGCTACTGGATGGCTGCACGCTACTTCCAGATCTTTCAACCTGCTCCAAGGTTGCAAGGGGCACATGCTCGTGATCAAAGGTGATGACATCAACCCCATCCGCAAACCAGCCAAGCTCCTCTGCGCTTTTGTAATCACCAACCACGGTTGTTGAGTTTTCGGCAGACATTCCCTCTGCTTCGGCAAACACCCTAAGCTCAACACCGAGCGCGATTGCCTCGGGAATCATCATTCTCGCCAGCTGGCCTCCGCCTATGACTCCAACTTTCAAGCTGTTTCCCCTCTCAGGTGCAAAATATCGCCTGCAGAAATCCTGTGCTCTCCCTGATTCAGAACCAGCATTCCTTCCGAATCAATCTCGGTGGCAACTCCCGTTAGCTCTCCAGCTTCGGTATGAACCCTGACCTTTTTTCCAAGCGTATGAGAAACTTCACGAAGTTTTGCTAGCAGTTGCTGTTTTCCTGCAGATTCAAAATTGTTTCTGATTGCCACAAATCTTTCCAGAAGCCTGGAAAGCTGAAAATCGTAATCGGTGTTCAACTGCAGGTTTTCAATTGACTCCGTCTGTTCCAAATCTACCCGCAACAAATTCACGCCAATTCCAACCACAACAAATTCTTGGTGTGCCAAACCCAGTACCCCTGCAATCTTTTTCTCATCCACCAAAACATCGTTTGGCCACTTAAGTCCCGCCTGCACGCCTTGCGAAATCAAGGACTCGGTGAGCGCAACTGCCAAAACCATCCCATACCAGTGAGCGGCCTCTGATGGTTTTCGAATCAAAATCGAGACAGACAGAGAAGATCCCGCAGGTGAGAGCCATTCCCTTTGGTTACGCCCTTTGCCTGCTGTTTGCTCTCGAGCACAAACCACACTGAAATCAGGCCAAGACTCAGAATCCGTGGTTGCCGCATCAGCTAAATAATCATTGGTGGAACCGACGGTTTGCAAAAAAACAAGCCTGTGACAAACTTTGGATGACAAATTTAGCTTCATGCATTCCCTTCACGGAGTTCAAACATTACTAAAGTAGTCGGCATCACTAAATTGGAGAGATCTTGACAGACAATCCAGAGATGGACACAACAGCGGGTCGAATTGCCGACCTCAAAACTCGTTACCAACAGGCCATGAACTCAGCAGGGTCAGAGGCAGTAAATCGGCAACGGGCCAAGGGGAAGCAAACCGCCAGGGAAAGAGTCCATCAATTACTCGACCCGGGTAGTTTTGTTGAAATTGACGAGTTTGTCAGAAGCCGCGGAGAAGAGGGTGAGAAAAGACCCTACGGCGACAGTGTGGTCACTGGGGTTGGGACAATCCACGGAAAACAGGTCGCTGTTTATAGCCAAGACTTCACAGTCTTTGGTGGCTCACTTGGGGAGGCTGCCGGAAACAAAATCATCAAAATAATGCAAATCGCAATAGACACCGGCGTTCCAATCATTGGAATCTTGGACAGTGGTGGGGCCAGGATCCAAGAGGGTGTAATCGCACTTGGAAAATATGGTGAGATTTTTAGAAAGAACACACTGGCAAGTGGTGTCGTCCCTCAAATCTCGCTGATTATGGGGCCAGCCGCTGGCGGAGCTGTTTATTCGCCAGCGCTCACAGACTTTGTGGTGATGGTTGACAAGACATCCAACATGTTTGTCACCGGTCCCGATGTAATCAAAACAGTTACTGGCGAGGAAGTTGGCATGGAGGAACTGGGTGGTGCTCGTTCCCATAACGAAACCAGCGGTGTTGCTCACTACCTGGCCGAGGATGAAGCAGACGGCATTGATTATGTTCGAACTCTGATTGGCTTTTTGCCAGAGAACAACATGTCAAATGCCGAGAGATTCGAACCAGCTCGTGAATTAGAAATCACCGAGCAAGATCTCAAGCTTGACTCCCTAATCCCAGACAGTCCCAACCAGCCGTATGACATGCATGCGGTTATCTCGTCAACTGTGGATGATGGTGACTTTTTAGAAATCCAGCCTCTTTTTGCTCCAAACATCATTATTGGCTTTGCGCGAGTTGATGGCCAGACGGTTGGAATTGTTGCCAATCAACCACTGCAAATGGCTGGAACCCTAAACATCGATGCCGGTGAGAAGGCGGCCAGGTTTGTTAGGTTCTGTGACTCTTTCAACATTCCAATTTTGACCCTGGTTGATGTCCCCGGCTACCTGCCTGGAACCGATCAAGAATGGGCGGGCGTGATTCGTAGGGGAGCCAAGCTTCTATACGCATATGCCGAGGCCACCGTGCCACTGATCACGGTCATCACTCGCAAGGCCTATGGTGGGGCCTACATCGTGATGGGAAGTAAGCAACTGGGAGCAGACATAAACCTTGCCTGGCCCACCGCTGAGATCGCTGTCATGGGTGGTCAGGGAGCTGTAAACATTCTCTACCGCGACAAGATTAAAGAAGCTG
>PR_CR_10_Liq_1_inCRDRAFT_1001309_pt1 | contig 14158 bp, 12 predicted proteins | sample PRCRCaboRojoPR_3_FD_10241 | JGI IMG/M metagenome (IMG submission 10241)
AGTCCCAGTGTTGCTGATCATCCTCTAAAACCAGCTATAGATCGTAGGCTTGGTAGGCCATTACCCCACCAACTACCTAATCTAACGCGGGCCGATCCAAATCCGATAAATCTTTCCCCCGAAGGGCGTATGCGGTATTACTCACCGTTTCCAGTGGCTATTCCGCAGATCTGGGCACGTTCCCACGCGTTACTAACCCGTCCGCCGCTCACCCGAAGGTGCGCTCGACTTGCATGTGTTAGGCCTGCCGCCAGCGTTCGTTCTGAGCCAGGATCAAACTCTCAAGTTGAAACAGACCATAAGGCCTGTCCTTGACAGTCGAACCTCTGCACATCTCATCAGGTCGGCCAAGACCCGATGAAGTCTCTGTCTGATGTACATCGTCCCACAAAGTGAACGAAGCACCACCAAACAGTGAAGCTGACACCTTCATCATCGCTCCGGAAAACCCAGAACTAAAAGGCGCGATACACAGAGCGCGATCCATCGCATGAACCAAACCGCCCGCATATCCCTTCAGATACCAAATTGTCAAAAAGCGTCAGCGACAACAAAACGAACCAAGATGCGCCCTTTACTTTCCGGCGCGCCCAGCCCGTAACTGCCTCTGATGTGTGTCCGTCGCGTTGCCCTGCGGCCCGTTTGGCGGCCCGTCACGGCGTGTCGCCGCGTCGGTGAAGGCGTATCTACGGTTCCGGTCGGTGACTCGCAAGCCCTTTTTTGACGAAAACGGCAAAAAAGTTCTCCAAGCCCCGAAAATCTCCGAAACCGGCCAAAAGACAGGCGGCGCGTACCGGTCCGCGTCTTACCCCGCAGGCCCCCATCCCTGGCAGATCTCCAGATCCCGATCCAACGGCAGGGCCACCCGCGCGCCCGTGCGGTCCGCGTGATAGATCGCTGTCACCAGCTCGATGGAGTTCTGCCCGTCCTTGAGAGTCACCGCCCCCCCGGGCTGGCCCTCCAGCGCGTCGGCGACCGCGTCGAGATACCCGGCGAAGCCTTGAAGCCCGGTCTCCACGCCAGACACCACACGGTCGATCCCGGCCTGGTCCCCTGCCTTGCGCGCCGTGAAGGTCCACCCGTCCTCTCCGGGCGCATACGGGTTGCGGGCGCTTTCCACGGTCGCGTGTTCGAAGACCATCCGCAGGCGCGAGGTGTCATCGGCCGCCCCCAGCGTGATCGAGGATGTCACCAGCCCGCCCCTGGCCGTGCGGAACGACAGGGCCGCGCAATCCTCGGTCTCGATCGGGTTGATCGCGGTGCCCAGCATGGCCGAGACCTCGGTCACCGGGCCGAAGGCGCGGGCGATCAGGTCGTGGATATGGATCGCATGGCTCAGCACCGCGCCACCCATTTCGTGCGCCCAGGTGCCCCGCCAGGGCACGGCGTAGTAATCCGCCTTGCGGTTCCAATGGGTCTCGAGCGAGGCGACCCGCGGCGCGCCCAGGAGACCCGCCGCCTCCAATGCGGCCAATTGCGCGAAGGCCCGGCCATAGCGATACTGGAAGACCGGAAAGACCTGATGGTCCGACGCCGCGGCAGCAGCGGCCAGACGGTCGGCCTCGGCCACGGAGCCTGCGATGGGTTTTTCGACGATCACATGCTTGCCCGCCGCCAGCGCATCAATGGCCACGGGCACATGCATCGCGGGGGGCAGGCAGATATCGACCATGTCCACATCCGGATCGGCCAACACATCGGCAATGCTGGCGGTCACCGCCGCCCCTGCCCGGTCGGCCTGCACTTGTGCCAGACCCTCGTTCAGGTCGCAGATATGGGTGACGGTGAAACGGCCCGGCAGCGCCAGGTAGCCGTCCAGATGCTTGGCCCCGATCCCCGCGCCCAGGATCGCCACGCGATGGGTCATGCCAGGTGTCCCAGCCGCGCGGCCTGCGCCTGCGCGTTGAGCGCCAGTTCCATCACCTTGAAGCAATGCGCCTGCCCCATCGCCGTCTCGGTCCGGTCGTTCACATCGCGGATAAGGTTTTCGAAATAGGGCAGCGGCGCGCCCGACGCGTCGATATATTCACAACGGGTCTTGTTGACCAAAAACAGGTGATCTGTGCCGTCCCGCCCGGCCACATCGACATATTTACGCAGCTCGATATAGCCCTCGGTGCCCAAGATGGTGAGCCGCCCGTCGCCCCAGTTGGGTAGCGCGTCGGGCGTATACCAGTCGACGCGGATATAGCCCTGCCCGGTGTCGGAGCGCAGCATGATCTCACCGAAATCCTGCAGACCCGGGTCGTCGGGATTTGCGAAATTGCCAACCGAGGCGGTGACGATCTCGGCATCGGTGGAGCCGGTGAAGAACAGGAACTGGTCCACTTGGTGCGAGGCGATATCGGTCAGGATGCCGCCATAGGCCGCCTCGTCAAAGAACCAGTCGGGCCGGGTGGGCCGGTTCAGCCGGTGGGGCCCCAGACCCACGGTCTGCACGACGGTGCCGATCTCGCCCGCCGCGACCAGCTCGGCCGCTTTCGTCACCGCGGGCACCTCGAAGCGTTCGGAGAAGTCGATGGACCAGATGCGCCCGGTCTCGGCTACGCAGGCGCGCAACGCGTCGAGCTGGTCCAGCGTCGTGCAGCCGGGCTTGTCGGTCATCACGTCCTTGCCTGCGCGCATCGCCTCGATCGCGCGGTCGGCCCGGCGGGCGGGAATATCGGCGATCAGGATCATGTCGATCTCGGGGTCGTCCAGCAGCGCCTCGCGGTCGGCCACGCGCGGCACGTCCGGAAAGCGTTTGACGAACCCCTCGACGGGTTGCGGATCGCCCTCGGTCCACCAGCCCTTGCAGGTGCAGCCGAGGTCCAGCATCCCCTGAAGCTGGCCGTAGATATGGCGGTGGTCGATGCCCACGACCCCCAATGTCAGCGGTTTCATCTGTGTCCTATCCTTGGTCGATGTCGATGCGCCGCCCCTCGTCCGAAGAGCGTTCGAGCGCGGCAATGAGTTGATGCACCTGAAGCGCGTCGCGCCCGGTGACCCGGGGGGCGCGGCCGGTCTGCACGGCCTCCATGAAATCCGCGATCAGGTCGCGGTGCCAATCATGGGGAAAGGCCATCGGGTCGGCCCCGCCGCCGGTGGCGGCACTCTCGCCGATCACCTCTTGGTCGCGGTCGCGCCAGTCGATGGTCAGCGTGCCGGATTTCAAAAGCACGCTGCCCTTGTCGCAGTCGAGCCGGATCGATTCCGCCTCGCCCGGATAGGCGGCCGTGGTCGCCATGAGAGAGCCGACCGCGCCATTGGCGAAGCGCATTCCGCCCGCGACGAAATCCTCGGCCTCCATCCGGTGAAACGCGGTGGTCGCCGCCATGGCCTGCACCGAAGCCACGGGGCCGGTGAGCGACAGCATCAGGTCAAGTGTATGGATCGCCTGGCTGATGAGCACCCCGCCGCCGTCGCGGTCATAGGTGCCGCGCCCGGGCTCATCGTAATAGGCCTGATCGCGCCACCAGGGCACCTCGACTCGCACGGCGCGGATTTGGCCCAGCGCGCCCTCTGCCAGCATCGCCGCCAGCCGTTCGCTGGCCTCGCGGAACCGGTGCTGGAACACGACGCCCAGTTGAACGCCCGCGTCCTCGCAAATGCCCACGATCTGCCGCGCGGCCGCTTCGGTCCGCTCCAGGGGCTTTTCGCTCAGGATATGCTTGCCCGCCCCGGCAAAGAGCCGCACGAGATCCTCGCGTGCATTGGGGGGCGTCAGGATCAGCGCGGCCTTGACCTCAGGATCGGCCGCCAGCGCCTCGGCGCTTTTGGCCACTGGCAGGCCGTATTCCGCGCCAAAACCCGCCCGCCGCTCCGGCGAGCGGGCGAAGACGCCCCGCACTTCGATCCGGTCGGAAAGTTCGCGCAGCGCGCCGCCATGGGGTTTCGCCCCCATGCCGCAGCCGATGACCGCAAGGCCCGGTTTCGTCATGCCGCCACCCCGTTGGCGATCACCTGCCCGTCGGCCCCGAACAGATGCATCCGTGGCCGGTCGAAGCGCAGGTGCAGTGCCTGGCCCTCTTCGATGGGCAACTGCCCCAGCTGGTGCACCGTCAGCTGCGGCAGGCCCTCGGCATTGCAGTAAAGGTAGGTCTCGCCCCCCAGCTGTTCCGACAAGGCAATCGTGACGCTCATATCGGCACCCTCGGCGCTGTCGGTCAGGATGACGTGCTCGGGCCGGATGCCATAGGTCACGCGGTCGCCCGCACTGATCCCGGCCATGGCGGGCAAGCGCACCCGCGTGCCCCCGGCCACGAGCGCCAGGCCGTCGCCCTCGGCCTCGGCCACCGCCTCGATCAGGTTCATCCGGGGGCTGCCGATGAAGCCCGCGACAAAGACATTCTGCGGCGTGTTGTAAAGGTCGAGCGGCCGACCCGCCTGTTCGACCCGCCCGCCCTGCAGGACCACGATCTTGTCGGCCAGCGTCATCGCCTCGGTCTGGTCGTGGGTGACGTAGATCATCGTGCCGCCGATCTTGGAATGCAGCGCGGCAAGCTCCTTGCGCATGGTCACGCGCAGTTCCGCATCGAGGTTCGACAGCGGCTCGTCGAACAGAAACGCCTTGGGGTCGCGCACGATGGCCCGGCCGATGGCCACGCGCTGTCGCTGCCCGCCCGACAGCGCCTTGGGCTTGCGGTCGAGATAGTCGGTGATCTGCAGCATGCCCGCCGCCTCGCGCACGCGGGCGTCGATCTCGGATTTGGGCATCTTCGAATTCTCGAGACCGAAGGCCATGTTCTTGTAGACCGACATATGCGGGTACAGTGCGTAGGACTGGAACACCATCGCCAGCCCCCGGTCCGAGGCGGTGACATGGTTGACCACGTCGCCGTCGATCTGGACCGCGCCCGAGGTGATGTCCTCGAGCCCCGCGATGATCCGCAACAGCGTGGACTTGCCGCAGCCCGAGGGGCCCACGAAGACCACGAACTCGCCCGAGTCGACGGTCAGGTCGATCCCGTGGATCACCTCCACGTCGCCGTAGGATTTGCGGACCTCGTTCAGCACGATCTGGGTCATGGGTCGTCCTTTGTCTTACCGGCTGCGCATCAGCGCGGCGAGCCGGGGTTCGGCCCTCTGCATCCGCAGGGGCGGCAGGCCTTTGAGGATTTGCGCGATATCGTCGAGCATCGCCGCCCGGATGCGCGCATAGGAAGGAGGGATGCCCCCGGCCAGATGGGCCGAGAAAAGCACGTCGGGCGTGTTTCGGATCGGGTCAACGGCGGGCACGGGCTCTTCGGGGAACACATCCACCGCCGCGCGGAACCGCCCTTCGGCGGCCATCGACAGGAAGACGGGGAAATCGACGATCTCGGCCCGGCTGGCCAGCACGACACAGGCGTCCTGGCGGATCGTCTCCAGCTTCTCCGCGCCCAGGAAACCTTCGTTCTCCGAGGTCACCCCGGCCAGCAGGAACAGGACCTGCGGCCGCGCCAGCGCCTCGTCGAGGCTTACGGGCTCCAGCCCCTCGGCCCGCAGGTAGCCGTCCGACAGCCAGGGATCATGGACAAGGATCCGGCAACCAAAGGGGCGCAGCAACGGGGCCAGCGCCCGGCCCAGGTTGCCGTAGCCCAACAGAGCCACCTCGCTGTCATAAAGCGAATAGGCCGCGCCGTTGCCGCCGATGCCATAGGCCTCCTGGCCTGCGCGGAACAGCGCGTCGGAGCGGTGCAGCCCGCGCGACAGCATGATCGCCTGACCGACGCAGAACTCGGCCACGGCAGGCGCCATGCAGGGTGCGGCCGACAGCACCTGAATGCCGCGGGCGTGCGCCTCGGCATAGTCGATATTGGGCTCCCAATTGGCCTTGACGTTCAGAATGGCGCGCAGGTTGGGTGCCCGGTCCAGTCGTTCCTTCGGCATCGCGGTCTGGCCCACGATCACACTGACCTCTGGCAGGACCTCTTCGACCAGCGCATCGGGCGCGCGGCTACCGAAGTGGGCCACGACCCGGCCCATGGATTTCAGCGCCGCCTCGGTCTCGGTGTCGTAGACCATCATCTCGTTACGCGGGAACGGGTCGAGAAAGATCAAAGGCGCGGTCATTTCATCCCCGAACTTGCAATGCCCGTGGTGATAAAGCGCTGCAGGAAGGCAAAGACCAGCACCACAGGGATCAGCGTCACCACGGTCATCGCCAGGATGTAGTGCCACTGCACATCCAGCTCGCCCTGGAAGGCGTTGAGCCCCACCTGCAGCGTGTAGACCTCGGACCGGTTGAGCACGATGAGCGGCCACAGAAACTCGTTCCAGCGCCACATGATCGAAAAGATCGCCAGCACCGCCACGGCGGGCATCGCCAAGGGCATGACCACGCGCCAGTAAATCTGCCATTCGCTGGCCTTGTCCATGCGCGCGGCCTCGATCAGGTCACGCGGGATCGTGAGCATGTATTGGCGCAAGAGGAACACGCCCGTTGGCGTCGCAGCACCGGGCAGGATCACGGCCCAAAGCGAATTGACCATGCCCAGTTGCGTGACCACCAGGTAGACCGGCACCAGGATCACCGTGATCGGGATCATCAGCGTGCCGATCACGAAGAGCATGATCGCGTTGCGCCCTTTGAATTCGTAGATCGACAGCCCGTAGGCAGCCATGGAGTTGATCAGGAGCGTGACCAGCGTGGCCAGCGTCGTCACGACCACCGAATTCCACAGGTAGCGGGTGAAGTTGAACCGTTGCAGCGGGTCGACGTAATTCTCGGTGGCCAGGCGGAACTCGCGGATGGGCTCGCGCTGGTCGATGGGGACGCGGATCGTCTCGCCCGGGTTTTCCGGGTCGACCATCTGGCTCACGATGCCGATGCGGCGGACCTGGGCCAGTTCCTTTTGCGTGCCGTCCTCGAGCGTGGTCAGGAACAGCGGCAGAGGGTCGTCATAGCCCTCGACCGTGACCGACACCTGGCCCAGCGGCAAAAGCGTNGGCGGAAACTCGACCAGTCCCGCGGGGGACTTGAACGACGACAGCACAAGCCAGACCACCGGCCCGAACATCAGCAGGACGCCGAAGACCAGGTAGGCGTAGGTGAAGACATCGGTCCAGTGCAGCTTGCCCCGGCCCCTGCGGGCGGTGACGAGCGCGGCGATGGACCGGCGGTCGGCGGTCGTGTCAGCCATTGTCCCGTCTCCTTGTCGCGGCCAGCTGCATCATTGTCAGCACGAACAGCACCACGCCCAGCACCACCGACGCGGCGGAGGCGAGGCCGAAATTCTGCACCTGGTTGGTGAAGCCCGTGTTGTAGATGTATTGCACGATGAATTGCGTGGCGGTGCCCGGGCCGCCGCCGGTCAGCACATAGACCTCGTCGAAGATCTGCACGCCCTTGATCAGCGCCAGCACGATCACCACCAGCATGTTGGGCCACAAGAGCGGCAGGGTGATGCGGCGAAACACACGCTCGGTGCTGGTGCCGTCCATCTCGGCCGCTTCATAAAGGTCGGGCGGAATCGCCTGGAGGCCCGCCAGCAGGATCAGGGTGTAGAACCCCATATTCGCCCAGATCGACACGAAGATGGCCCAGAACATCGACCATTCGGGGCTGACGAAGAACAGGATCTTGTCGAAGCCCATCGAGACGAGCGCAGCGTTGAGGATACCGTCGCGCAGCAGGATCCACTTCCAGATCAGCGCCACGACCACCGGCGAGAGCAGCACCGGGAAGAAGAACACCGCGCGGAAAAAGCCCCTTGCGCGGATCTTGCGGTTCAGGATCAGCGCGGTGATCAGCGAGAACAGGACCAGGAAGGTCACCTGAAAAAAGATGAAGGTCGCGGTGTTGTAGATGCCGCGCCAGAACCGGTCTTCGCGGCAACTGGTCGGGTCGGCATAGTTCCCGCAATCGAACAGGAACGCGTATTGCTCGGTGCCCGTATAGACCCGGTCGGTCAGATAAAGGTTCGTCCCGCCGGTCAGCGAAAAGGCGAAATTGATGAAAAGCGGGATCACCACGAAGAGGCCGAAAAAGGCAAGGTTCGGCAACAGAAAGATGTAGGGCATCGTTTTGATGCCGCCGATCCGCTGGATCAGCCGAAACGGTTTGTCGAGGATCTGAAACAGCACGCGCACGGGCCAGGCCGCGGCGGCAGTCAGTCGATCGGACAAGGTGGGGGCGTCGCCTGGGGTCATGTCTCCCGGCCTTCCGGTCTTGGGTCTTGGGGCTTGGGGGCCCCGGCCCATTGCACGGGCCGGGGCGTCTGTCAGACGGACGCGATCAGCGGCTTTGCTCGGCCAGCTGTTGCTCCACGTCCTGGCTCATGCGATCGAAAGCCTCGTCGAGCGTCAGCTCGCCCACGATCGCTTCGCCCAGGCGCGAGATCAGCGCGTTGAACATCACCCGGTTGCTGGGATAGCCCTGCAGGTCGAAGGCCACAGGCGAGATGCCCGGCACGGCCGAGGCGAAGGTCTGCAGCGCATGGGCTGCGCGTGGGTCATCCGTCGCGAACTCCACACCGCTTTCCGCCAGGCCCAGATGGCCCGGGATGAACAGCGTCTCGCCGTAGAACTCGGCCAGGTTTTCCTCCTGCGCGAGGAAGTCCATCAGCTGGCCCACCTCTTCGGGGTGATCGGTGTCCTTCATCGCGACAAGCGCGGCGCCGCCGGGCATGCCTGTGCAGGCGGCCGGGCCGCAGGGTGCGGGGACCGCCCACCAGTCAAAGGCATCGCCGATGGTCTCGGCGAATTGCGGGATCTGCCAGGAGCCGGACATGTACATCACGACCTGCGCGTTGGCGAAATCCTCGTTCGCACCCAGATAGGTCGAGCCCGAGACCGAGCCCCACAGCTCTTTCGCCATGGTGCCGTCCTGGTGCCAGTCGTAAAGCTTGGTGGCCATCATCTTCAGGCCGTCGTCCACCAGCGCCGGATTGCCCTCGGCATCGAACATCTGCGCGCCCATGGAAATTGCCGGGCCCGAGACACGGTGGCCCGAACGGTCCCATGCCATGGGGATCGGGATGTCGAGCGCATCGGCCACGGCCTTGCTCGCCGCCGCCCAGTCATCCCACGTGGCGCCCTCGCCCGGCATCTCGACACCGGCCTGCTCGAACAGCGTCTTGTTGACGTAAGGCCCGGTCACGGTGAGCTGGGTCATGAAGCCCGAGATCGCATCGCCATCGGGGTCCAGCCACTTCAGGAAGGGCCCGAAATTGGCACGCCAGTATTCGGGATCACCCACATGGGGCGTCAGGTCCATGTAGTATTCAGACAGACCGCCCAGATCGGTGACGCGGGCAATGTCCGGCCCGTCGCCCGCGGCCAGCTGAACGGGCAGCGATTCCAGGATGGCCTTGTATGGCACGACGTCGAGCGTGACGGTGATATCCGGGTTGGCCTCTTCGAAGCGGTCGAGGATGCCGCGCATCACCTCGCCCTCGTTGCCGTCATTGTACCAGGTCATCCGCAGCTCGGTTTCTGCCAAGGCGGTGCCTGCCATCAGCGACAGCGCCATCGCGCTGGAGCCGAGGATCTTTGTCAGTCGGTTGGTCATTGTCTCTCCTCTCCCTGTGAGACTGCATGTCTTGCAGCAGCGGGCCGCGTGTTGCCTCCGGCCTCGCCCTCAGCGTGGCATTCCGCCGGTGGCAATTCCAGAACAGAGTGCACATGCGCGCGCATGGCCTCTGCGGCCCCCTCCCCATCGCCCGCCAGGATGTGGCGGACAATCTCCTGATGGTCGCGATAGGCCCGCATCGAGCGATACGGGATCCCGGCCATGAGCTTGTAGCGTTGGCGGTCCACGTGGCCTTTGACCGAATGGACCATGCGCCAGGCGTTGGGCACGTCGGCCAGTTCGGCCAGGCGCGCGTGAAACAATTCGTCCTCGCGGAAGAATGCGGCGTAGTCGTCGGCATCGGCCGCCCGCTTCTGCGCGGCAAAGGATTCGGCCAGGTCGGCCTCGTCCAGGCCCCGCGCAGCCAGGCGGCGTACGACCGCCTCTTCCAGCGCGCCGCGCATGAACACAGCCTCTTCCAGCCGGTCGGTGTCGAGCGTGGCCACGACCGACCCCACCTGTGGCCGGGTGACGATCAACCCCTCGCCCGCCAGCTGCTGCAGCGCCGCGCGCAGGGGGGTGCGGCTGATATCGAGCCGCCGGGCCAGCATGGTTTCCGAAATCGGCGCGCCTGGGCCGAGGCGGTTGTCGACGATACGCTGGCGCAGGGCGTTGTAGACCTGCGGCGCGATGGGGAGGGAGCGGTCGATCTCGGCCCGCTCGAGCGTGTCGTACTGGGTGGTGTCGATGACGCTCATGCCACAGCCCCGCCATGTGACAGCGCGGCCATGACGCCACGCAGCTCCGCCAGCCCCTTGAGCCGCCCGACCGCCGGATAACCCGGCTGACCGTCCACGGCCAAATCGCTCAGGATCGCCTGGCCATGGTCGGGGCGCATCGGGATCTCGGCATCGCGCCGCCCCTCGGCCCGGCGCCGCGCCTCTTCGTCGAGAAGGGCCGCGATGACGGCGACCATGTCGGTCTGCCCGGCCAGGTGTTCGTCCTCATGGAAGGACGCGGGCACAGTCTCGGTGTCGCGCGTGACGTTGCGCAGGTGGGCGAAATGGATCTTCGGCGCGAATTCCCGCGCGATGGCGGCGCACTCATTGTCGGGACGCACGCCCATGGACCCGGTGCAAAGCGTCATGCCCGCCGACGGGCTGTCGACCTGGGCCAGAAGCCAGCGATAATCCTCGGCGGTGGACATCACCCGCGGCAGGCCCAGAAGCGGAAAGGGCGGGTCGTCCGGATGACAGCAAAGCCTGAGGCCCAGCCGCTCGGCCGTTGGCACGACCTGGGACAGGAAATCGACGTGGTTCTGGCGCAAGCGGTCCGCGTCGATCCCGTCATACTCGGCCAGCTTCTGGCGCAACTCGTCCAGCGACCAGCCCGCCGCCGCGCCGGGCAGTCCCATGGTCACGGTGCGGGCAAGGTCGGCCTGCGCGGCCTCGTCCATGGCGTTAAAGATCCGCGCGGCATCGTCCCGGGTCGCGGCGTCCCAATCCTCGGCCGCGCCGGGACGGGCGAGGATGTGCAGGTCGAAGGCCGCGAAGGTCGCCAGATCGAAGCGCATCGCCGTGCCGCCATGGGGCATTCGCGCACGCAGATCCGTGCGCGTCCAGTCGAGCACCGGCATGAAGTTGTAGCAGATCGTCTCGATCCCCGCGCGCGCCAGCGCCTCGAGCGAGGTGCGGTAGGCATCGAGATGCGCGCGCCAGTCGCCCGATTGGGTCTTGATTTCTTCGCTGACGGGCAGGCTTTCGACCACGTCCCAGCTGAGCCCCGTGGGACCATCCGGACCCTCGGCCACGGCGCGCTGGCGTGTCACGACAGCGTCATCCGACCATGGCACACTCGCGGGCAGGTCGTGCAGGGCTGTCACGATGCCCCGGGCGCCCGCCTGCCGGATATCCGACAGGCCGATCGTGTCATGGGGCCCGAACCATCGCCATGTTTGCCGCATTTCGCCTCCCGTCGGACGCGCCCCCTCCTCCGGTAGCGTCCAAGGATGCTAGTATACAAGTAAACGCGATTCGACAACGCCGGAGTACCCATGTCGTCCCTGTTCCATGCCCGCCTGCACCCGTGACGCCCTGCGCTGTCTGACGGGCTGTGCCACCGGGCTCACGGGAACCTGGCACGGCGCCTGCAGTTGGCCGATCGGGACCGTCACAGCCTGCGATGGCTGGATCGAGCACGGCAGCCTGCCGATCCCGGCGCGGCTTTTACGGCCAGACACGCCCAACGGCGCGGCGATCCTCTATGCCCATGCCCATGGCAACCGCTACGACATCGGCAAAGCCGAGCTGACCGAGGGACGTCCTGCCCTTCTGGACCCGCCGTTGGGCCTGCATCTGGCGCAAAGGGGCTACACCGTGCTTTGCCCCGACATGCCCGGCTTCGGCGCGCGGCAAGACGAAGGCAGCGAAAGCGCGCTGTCCAAGGCTGCGCTGTGGCACGGACGGCCGCTCCTAGGCCTGATGCTCGACGATCTGGCCCGGGCGCAGGCGGCTCTGGCCGGGCTGGACGGCGTCGACTCGTCCCGGATCGGCGTGCTGGGGATCTCCATGGGCGCAACGTTGGCCTATTGGCACGCCGCGATCGACCCGTCGGTCGCGGCGTGCATCCATCTTTGCGCCTTCGCCCGCATGGCGCCATTGATCGCAACGGGCGCGCATGACCTGCACGGCCCATACATGACCGTGCCGGGCCTCTTGCCCGGCCATGACATGGATGATGTGGCCGCCCTGGTCGCGCCGCGTCCGCAGATTGTTTGTGCGGGGCTGAAGGATCCGCTGACCCCGCCCGAGGCGCTGGAGCCCGCGCTTTCAGCCCTGAGACAGGCCTACGCGCAGCAGCCCGCAGCCCTGACAACCATAGTTGATCCCGAAAGCGGGCACAGGGAAAGCCCTGCCATGCGCGCCGCGATGTCCGCCTTTCTGACGCAGGTCCTCGGCTAGGCACCCGGCCCCGGCCCGTCCTCAGTCGGCTGCGACGGCCTCCTGCCGCTGGGCACCGAGCCCCTCGACAGTCAGCTCCATCACGTCGCCCGGGCGCAGGAACCGTTGGGGTTTCATGCCCATCCCCACCCCCTCTGGCGTGCCGGTGGCGATGATGTCGCCCGCCTGCAGCTTCATGAAGCGGCTCATGTAGGAAATGATCTCGGCGACGGAAAAGATCATGTCGGCAGTGGTGGAGTTCTGCGCCAAGTCGCCATTGAGCGTGAGGCTCAGCGCCAGCGCCTGGGGGTCCGGCACCTCGTCCGCGGTCACGAGCCAGGGGCCCACGGGGCCGAAAGTGGGCGCGGATTTGCCCTTGACCCACTGGCCGCCCATCTCGATCTGAAAGGCGCGTTCGGACACGTCGTTGACCACGCAATAGCCCGCCACGTGATCCAGCGCCTGCGCTTCGGAAACATAAAGCGTGTCCCGCCCGATCACGACGCCCAGCTCGACCTCCCAATCGGTTTTGTCCGATCCGCGCGGGATGATCACCGGGTCGTTCGGGCCCGAGAGTGACGTGGTCGCCTTGGAAAACAGAATGGGCTCGGTCGGGCGGGCCATCCCGGCCTCGTCGGCGTGTTTGCCATAGTTGAGCCCGATGGCGTGGAAATTCGGCACATGGGCCAGACAGGCCCCGATGCGCCCCGGTGCCTCGACCACCGGCAGCGTCTCGGGGTCGATCGCCCGCAGCTTGTCGATGGCCGCCAGCGAGACCGAGGCCCCCGCGAAATCGCCCACAATGCCCGACAGGTCCCGCACCGTACCCGCTGCGTCCAGCATCCCCGGCTTTTCCGCGCCTTGCGCGCCATATCTGAGCAGTTTCATGGCCTCACTCCCTTGATCCGTTTCGCGCACGCTAGTGCGCCCGCGCGCCCGATGCCAGCCCGCCCTTGCCTCGGGCCCCGACAGCGGGTCTTGTGACGGTAAAGGGAGGCGCGCATGTCGAAACACCGCTTTGTCGCCATCGGCGAATGTATGGTGGAAATGGCCCCGGCCGAGGGCGGACTGTACGCCATGGGCTATGCCGGCGACACCTTCAACTGCGCCTGGTACGCGCGGCGACTGCTTGGACCCGACTGGACCGTGGCCTACGCCACACGGGCTGGCCGCGATTCGGTGTCGGACGGGATGGTAGAGTTCATGGCCGCCGAAGGGATCGACACGGGCCATATCGCCCGCGATCCGGACCGCACCCTGGGGCTGTACCTGATCCAATTGACCGAGGGCGAACGCAGCTTTGCCTATTGGCGCGGGCAATCCGCCGCCCGCCGGTTGGGCGAGGACAGCGCCTGGCTCGACCAGGTGCTGGACGAGGCCCGCGTCGCCCATGTTTCGGGCATCACGCTGGCCATTCTCGACCCGGCGGGCCGCGATACGCTTTGCGCCGCCCTGGGGCGGGCCCAGGCGCGGGGCACCCATGTGTCCTTTGACACGAACCTGCGGCCGCGGCTCTGGGAGGATGCCGAGGCCATGCGCGCCGGGCTTTTGATGGGGGCCTCGGTCGCCGACACGGTCCTGCCGTCCTTCGACGAGGAAGTGGCCGCCTGGGGCGATGCATCTCCCGCGGACACCGTCGCGCGCTATCGCGACGCGGGTGCGGGCACGGTGGTGGTCAAGAACGGGGCGGGCCTCGTCACGGCCTGGACCGACGTGGACGGGCTGGTCGAGGTCGCCCCCGCCCCCG